>Ga0247780_1000974_pt1 | contig 21187 bp, 26 predicted proteins | sample UWRJL079202R5_FD_179927 | JGI IMG/M metagenome (GOLD analysis project Ga0247780, IMG submission 179927) | Plant litter microbial communities from Arlington Agricultural Research Station in Wisconsin, United States - UWRJ-L079-202R-5 | ecosystem: Environmental > Terrestrial > Plant litter >... | reverse complement strand
ATATGGGGGATAGAATCGCGATTGTGGGGATGAATGGCGCGGGGAAGTCGACTTTAGTGAGGCTGCTGACGGGGGAGGCGACGCCGGGTGTGGGAAGGGGGACGGTGAGTATGCATCCGAGGCTGAAGATGGGGTATTACTCACAGCATGCGGTGGAGAGGCTGAGAGGGGAGGCCGGGGTTGCCGCGGAGAAGGGGGAACACCCGCTGACGGCGCTGGGCGTGCTGGCGGGGGATACGGCGGGAGCGATGAGCGAGGCCGAGATGAGGGGGCTGTTGGGGAGTTTTGGCCTGTCGGGAAAGGCGGCGAGCGATGTTCCGGTCGGGAGGCTGTCGGGAGGGCAGTTGGTGAGTGTCAAGCTTTCTTTCCTTTTCTCGATCCGAAAATGAATGATAGAGCGTAAGTTGATAACCAACATTGTGTAGGTCCGACTGGCGTTGGTTCGGATCGTGTGGGATCACCCGCATTTGCTCATCCTAGACGAAATCAGCACCCATCTCGACTTCGACAGTGTCAACGCGCTAAAGGAGGCGTTGGTTGATTATGACGGAGCCGTGGTGCTTGTCTCGCATGATCGGTATCTGGTGCGGTGGGTTGTTGAGGGCGGCGATGGAGAATGTAGCGACGACGAAGAGATTGGTAGCGAAACTGAAAGGAGGGGAGACGTGTATTTGCTCCATGATAAAAGTCTGAGAAAGTTGGAAGGGGGTGTTGATGAGCTGGAAGAGGAGCTGTATGTGCGCCTAGAGAGCACGCGAATCTTGCAAGAATCGCAAACTAGTAAGTAGCTGTCAATATTTGTAGTTTGTTGTTTTCGGCAATGAGAGAGAAACCTACTCAGGATTCGGCGAAAGAAGGGTCCCCTAGGCAAGCTCGTGCGGAAGATATCTTCCTGCAAGACAGGCCCTGGATTCCAATGCTGCCAACCGGCGTATAGGTATTCTCAGGAGGCCTTTGTACCAATCATCACTCGGAATCGCCGTGTTCATGTCCGGCAGAATCGGAGTCAAGAGTCCCACAGGCAAGCTAGGACGCCCACATCTCAACGGCTCCAAAATAAAGCCTCTGAACTTCCACGAACTTGCACCCATTCCCGTAAAAGACAGCAAAATCGCCGCCCGCGCCCCCATCCGCTTCGTGCAGAAGTTTCGAACAGGGAAGCTGAGGAATGTATCAACAGTTGCCTCTCGCCATTCCAGTTCCAGCTCAAAGGCGATGTTCATGGCGCGGTGGCCGTATGGGGAATCGAGCATGTGCGCAAAGCATCGGAAGAGGTAGTCACAGTCGTTCGTCCCGACGCTGTCCCAGTGGAGCGGACGAAGGCAGAACAGGTCTCTGTCGGGGCACGTAGTGATGATTTGCGTTTTACCGTTGGACATCACGATCCCGTTTGCTGGTACCTTCGCCGGTGCGGTTCTCTCCAAGGCAGCCTGCACCGACCGAGTCAACCTCATGACTGGAGATCCATTGGTGCGGGAACTCCTTGCAGCGCGCCTCCATTCGCTGGTTCGACTCCTTGCATGCTGTCCACAGGGCGCTGTTGTTTATGTAGGTGGATGGGTTTGCCACCGTCTAGGAGGGCTCGGACGAGTCGGCTTGAAGGCGCGGTGCTGCCAGCCCCCGGTGATATCCATCTATGCCGGCTATCACGTTGTCTTTCATTTCTTCCCATTCGTCCTCATCCTCTGGATTGAAGAGGGTGAAGATATGCACGTCGGGTCGATCAGGCTGAATCGCAAAGTCCCATATCATATGTCTGAGCTCTGGCGGGAGCCGCTTGAGAACGCGAAATGTTGTCGGTGTTATGGCCGACGGCGTTGATGGGTCCTGATTGGGAATTCGCTTTTCTCTAGGGGGAAGCTTCATTTATACCTTGGAGCAAAGCTGATGAAATATACTTTCTCCTCAAACCAAGCCAAGTTCCCAACAAGCCTGAACTCAAAACACACACAAACCTTGAAAGACAGGGAGATCAGGTATTTTTGGGAACTTATGCTTCGGACAAACGAGAGGCATAGGGAAGGAGTATAGATTCCTACTTAGGAACCCCGAAAGAAGCAAGTAGGCTAAACATTCGAGAAGCATACCGTCTGCGATGACCACTCATATCCATGGTTAGTAAGATGCTCTGGGCGTGACCATCTGCTAGCGATCTTCCAGAATTTGATTACGTCTGCCAAGCAAAAACTGTTTCGATGGCACGAGATGACCGTAACTGCAGCTTGGGAGACGGGGGTTGATTGACTACGCTTAGGCTTAGTCAGACTGTCATCCGTCTTCATATCATGAGCGCTTCATAACAAAGGCGCCGCCAGGAGGATGAGATATTCAGCATCACGACATCAGCTTCAGAATAGCTGGCCCAAACCGCTTGCAGGGCTCATACGTTCCCGATCGTATAATGAAGGCCCCGATCCAAAGGCCACTCGACCACTCGGCCGCGATCCTACTTTCCAAAGGACGAGATCGACGAGACACAAATTGAAAGCTGGATATTACCGGCGTCAACAGTTGCAGGTGAGACCGGCTCAGTCAACCTGACGCAGCAAATACCCGCTGCACGACATGTCGACCCTTGAGCTTCTGCAATATTGGCTGCCGTGCCCTCATGATCTGGAGGGAGATCCTGCCCACCGCTGTACGACTGGACTCACAGCGGCGACGGATCATCAGCGACAGATGCGTTTTTCGTGTCACTGTTGTGCGAGGCGCTGAGGGTTATCTGCCCTAGGAACGAGTTGCGTGTTGGCCATCGGCCTGCGGGCGAGTTCTCTCCTGGTCCTGTGACTGCAACTGTGACCACTGACCTCGTCGGTTAAAACAGCTGGACACGACAAGGACCAGACACCGCCAGTCATGGGATGGTGCGACCATCAGCTGGAGACCACGTGTTCCCGAGGGAGCTGGAAGGGCAGTCCGGGAGTCCACCGTGGTCCCCCGGTGCTCCGAAAGTGGGTGAGTGGCTGGTGTGGTCGCTGTCGGACCCGTCAGGTCGGAAGCGGCGCCACCGCCGAGAACAGCAAGGCCTCGTTTCCCCCCCTGAGGGCCAGTCCCGAACCAGCAAGGTTTCGCTTCTTGAGCGGCGTGAACCCCTGCGAAAAGGAGATGCGGTGTGAAGCACAGAGCCAGCGAGTCTCACAGTGCCCCGCGCATGCGCGCTTCTGTGGAGGGGCAATGACTGCTCTGCTTGCTGCTTGCTGGTCTACTTGCTTTTTGCGACGGGAAAAGGAGGGAGCCCGGCACGCCGGGGGCGCTAGCTCAGGGGGGAGGCCCCCTTGAGGGCGGCCAAGGGGGCGCACACAAATATGTTATTTTTATTGAATGAAAATTTTTGTCGGTGGTTTCTGACAGGAAGGAAGGATCCGACGGGGCCGACTGAGACCTTGGTTGCTTGGGAACCTGGGACATGTCCGTATCCGTCCAGCAAATTGCAAGCCTCACCTCATTTGAAATTTCGCATTTCGATCGTCGGCCACCGGAGGCTGATTGCAAACGGGTTCCCGGGTCGCGTCGCTGGGCGCTGGACGGGTGCCATGCTCTGCAACGCTCGAGCCATGGCAATGTGCGGTAAAGGGTAACCGTAATATCGTAATGTGGTGCTCGGTGGAACGGCCGCGTCCTCGGCGGGCAGGCTGCGGACAGGCTGCCCCGTCTCATCTACCAGAGGGCCTTTGGCATTTGTTCGAGAAAACTTCGACAATGCGTCCGTCCAGCGCTGGCACGTCTTGGGGCCTTCCAAGGAGAACCGAGCACTCATGCAGGTGAACCAAGGTGGGGCACGCCCCTTTTAACCCACCCAAGCCAGTGGTTCGAGGAGCAGCTAGCAACCTTGGAGTGGTGGGGCTTGCCGGAAGCCAGCCGCGGAATCGAGGGTGGGGTTTGCTCGTCCAACCGCGAATATTGTCCCAGGACAGGGGGCTTTCTGGTGCCCTGGCGAGGTCGCCTTGACCCTCTCGCCAGCTGAGGTGGGAACAAACTTGAACGACCAGCTCGTTCGAGGCGAGTGTGAGCTCTCGCAAGCTGCAACGGATGCAATCGCACGAAGGAGGAGCCCGTCATGCAACAGCGACGAAATCGCGGGGCTCTCTTCAAACGCCACTGAGGACAGCAACAGAGGGAATGCCAAGGCGGCATGGAGGCATTGCCGGCTAGGACCGCGAACACCCATAGCGACCCGGCGGCCCCGGATTAGCGCAATTTCGCCGCCAGAACAACGCGACCCAAAGCAGTTCCGGAGCGTTTCTGCGTTAATTTCAGATGCGAACGAGAACCCCTCTACGAAGCAAACGTGGTGCCGAAATAGAGCGGGCACCTGGTCCTGGTCATCTGGTTGACTGACGCGAGCCGCGTCCGCACAGTCATCCAAATCGACGCGTGGGGCAAAGATCGAGATGAGATGAGCCAGCACGAAAAAAGATTCGAGAACGCTGGGCCAGGTGTTGCCGTCCCATTGTCCCTCTCAAATGCGCCAGGTCGAGGAAAATGGCAATCGACAGTGGTGGGTGGACTAGGCAGAAATGGCGTGGATACAGTGCACGTCATCCAGCGCATTCACACTGTCCGCGTCTGCCCCACTTTGGCAAGGAAGAGCTTGCTCTCCGATGTCTCCCGTCGCTGCGGGTATGGCAGCACTGGCAGCACGGGCGGCCGTTGCTGCGTCGAGGCAGCGGGAAAGTGCTCGTAGGTATGCAGGCGATCATGTGCCACCGATTATCACAGGTCAGTGGGAGACGGAATGGAATCCAGCAGCTGGGGCGTGGGAGGAGTCTCGAGTCTTGGGCTGTCGCTAGAGCTGCAGAGCAACTGCAGCAGTTGAGGGGCCGAGGGGGCTGCTGCTACCCCTCAGCCGATAGCTTGCACCCCGCGTCTTTTTCGTCATGACTTGCCCCTCCTCGAACTGGAGTTGCCCTGCACGGATAACCAGCCTGGCTGACCAAGGCGAGCCCGGAAAAGCAGAGCATTTGCAGTGCAAGATGTGTCACGAGATATCGGCGGCATTGCCACAAGCAAGACGTTGCTCTCAGCCACTGGTTGACTTTGCGCACGTCGAAAAGCATTGGCTGGGAGTCCCGCCGTCGCAGCCTCATTCCCGCTGCGGCAGCGATGGGCAATGCAGCACAATCATGCAGGTCAGCGACTCTCACTGGGACGCCATGGCCGAGATCGCTATTTTCGGACGAGCTCAACAGCAGCTATCAGCTCGACGAGCCCGCCGTGCCCCGCGAGGACCGGCGATGGGGGACGGACGGATAGCCTACGCTACTGATACGGCCTCCAGCAAGTTCAGTGGTTCCGGGCCCGCAATCCACACCGCGATGCCAACTCATCAGCGTCTGGTGCGCTGCAGTTGGAACCGACATGGAGACCCTGCTCCCTCTCTCCGCAGTAGCTTCACGATGCGAAATCTGGCGGTCAGCTCCCGTTTTCACCCGAGCTGTTCCTCTGTGCAGGTCTCTTGCCCACATTGTAGAGAGGCATATCCATATGCTCCTGAGGCAGCGAGAGGCGTCGACAAACCGCGAAACAGCCAGGCCAATCTGCGAAAGTGAAGGATTGTCGAGTGGTGCCACTATCGACGCTCGGGGTTCGGGCCGTTGTGACAGTGTCTTTGATTGATCACGTTAGGAGGCAAAGTACTCAGGAGACGCGATGCTGCGCGCGCAGCGGGCGGGCGCTGCCAAATGGCCGAGGGGGGGCGACCTGGGTAGCTATCTCGGGCTCGGCCGCTCCCATTGGCTAGTGCTTCCCCTTTCCGCTCGGCTCGCCCCACCTGCACGTAAAGAAGAACAGCTTTCCTCGCGGGGCGAGGGGTTGACACGGTACCGCAGTACCAGCAGTAGTGTACAGGAAGCGTGAGGGGCTGCGTGAACTCACCGCTCTCTCGCAACAGAGACATGTCGCGATGTGCAGATGCCCAGCGGACGAGTCCCACCTGTGCAGAGGCAACTGAAGGAGCCCGCTGCTGCTGGCTGTTTTTTTTTTCCGGGCTTGTTCTGAGGTGACTGCAATCCCCCAGCCCGTCGAATTTTGTTAGTGCAGTCTTGTTCGTTTTTTTCTTGGGACGCTAAGCCTGATCTGGACACTCAATTTGGGTGGGGGGCTTTCCAGTTCACAAGGAGGGGCGGAGGGACCAGCACCCACCTTTCAGTTTTCGCTCTCCCCGCTCCGTCGCTCTTTCCCAACTTCCCCCTCTTTCCATCAACACCGCACCACCCCATCATCGCGACGACAACGCTCGACCGCCCCCAGTGCCAACAGTCTTTGCTTCCTTAAGCAAGACGACGACCCCGAGTCGAATTTGGCTATAGGCCATCTAAATCCCACCTCATCGTCGTTTTTCCATGATCATATCACCAATGAGCAGATTCACGTCGCAGAGTCAAGCAGACACCCTTTAAATCCCACGGGAGCGCGTGCGAGCGAGGAGCGAGGAGCGAGGAAGGGACTCAGACGATCTCAACTATCGTGCTGCGAGGGCCGACTATCACTGCCGAGTGCTGCTGTCATTGGCGACGTCGCCGTTAATTTTACTGCAACCGAGCTGTCGAATTCTCCCACCGAGGTGCAGCAAGCGCGATAATCAACAAGATGCCTGGCGCAAGCGTGGCTGTCATGCCATCATCGGCAGCATCAACACCAACCTCTCGGAAGGCCTCACTCGTCCCGGAGAGAAAATACAAGTGCCAGTTCTGCAACCGGGCTTTTAGCAGAAGTGAGCACCGCAGCAGACATGAGCGATCCCGTACGTATTCGGTCCCCACCCCACCCCTCCTGTTCTCGCCCGGCGATCGCGGTCGCATCCCCGCCAGCCCACCGTCCGTGATTCCATCAGCCCGCTGACCGTCCCAATTACAGACACAAAAGAGCGGCCGTTCAAGTGCATGAAGTGCAAAAGCACCTTCGTCAGACGCGACCTTCTGCTCCGACACGACCGTACCGTCCATGCCAAGGACGGAGGCGTTCCTCTTCACAGCGATGGCAAGCGTCGCGGCGGCCCCAAGGCGGTCAGAAGCGTCAGCGGCCCTTCCAAGTCGACCATCATCGACACTGGAGCTCTGGAGCAGATCGAAGCTAGCAGCGACGGTATTTTTGACGTGGAAACTGCTGCGATGCTCGTCGCTGACATGCAGCAAAAAGCGTCAGCGGCTGCGCGTGCTAACGGCGCCCACTACGATGGCAGCTCCGAGATGTCCTTCTCTCAAAACAGCACGTCGATGATGGACTCGTCGGTGACATACCCCAACAGCGCGATTGGGCTCTCTCAGTGGGACGGGTTCGTGAACCAAGCGGTGGACAGCAAGGCACATTCTATCAGCTCAGGCGGCTCTGGATCGTTCGACGCGCAGAATGCGAGCCACGGCGGCCTCGTCCCGGTGCTGCAAGCCATGATCAACTCGCTCCCGCCGTCGGGGACTGGTACGCCAACCCCGCAGTCTCCGTACATGGCGAACCGCGCCCACGCCTCGGCCGAGGCAACTCCCGCCCCCATGGGATTCAAGGCGCCCCAAGTCAACAGCGATGATGAGCGGGACATGATTCTGGACAATATCCGCGCCAGCGATAGCGAGCATGCCATCCCAGAAGGCTTCCGCGTACCCAGCCTGTCCTCTATGAACCGCTATCTGGCCACATACTTCGGTCTTTTCCATCACCACCTCCCGTTCCTTCACCCGGGTTCGTTCGAGCCAACACGAGTTGCGCCCCCGCTGCTCCTCGCGGTCCTCTCGATTGGTGCCCTGTACGCGTTTGATCAAGAGCCCGCCTACACCCTCCATATCGGGTCAAAAGTCATGGTCAACCAGTTCCTCCAGAACAAGGAGAACTTTAGCTCTCGCAAGTGTCCTCTCTGGACCATGCAGAGCTCTCTCCTCAACATGATCTTTGCGAGCTGGAGTGGTGATCCGAAGGGTCTGGAATGGGCTTGTTCGATCAAGTCCCTACTCGCCAACATGGTCGCTGGAAACCGGTACGAGCTGAAGCTGCGACAGGAGGGGCGCGATGGGCATCTGCCGACCCGTGCCGAGTGGATTGAGGATGAGGGCTGCAGACGTACTTACTACGCGGTCTACATATTCTTTGGTCTGCTGACTCTGACGTACAACCACACGCCTGCCATGAGCTTCAACGAGTTTGAGGATCTTCAGTTGCCCTCTACGGAGACTCTATGGAACCTGAGAGTTGCGGACGACGCCGCCTGGCACGATCAGTTCAAGGCCACGCCGGGTGTCACCTTTATGGAAGCTCACGACAACCTCTTCCAGGGGGAGACTTTGAAGTACAGCGCCTTCGCAACCCGCGTGATGATCAACGCCCTCTTCCTCGAGGTTTGGTATCACAAGCGCAGCCCCGAAGCTCTGCAAGACGTCGTCACAGAGTACAAGCTTAGACTCGCTCTCGAGACCTGGGAGAAATCCCTAGATCTTGTCGAGCCCGAGGCTGTCACTGTGCCGCTTAGCGCGCCGCACAAGGGTCACCCGCTTCTCTTCAACGCGAAGGCTATGTTCCGCAATGCGCGTGCCAGACTTGAGGTGGACCTGAAGAGCGTTCAAGAGGCGCTTCGGTACCACGACTCGTACGAGGTCGCCGCGGCCATGTCCAATGCCCGTGATCGGGTGAAGCGCTCCAGCGAGATGATCAAGGTCATCCAGGAGTGCTACAACTGTGTCGAGACTGCGGTCCGCCAGGGTGTCCGCTGGGTTGCAAGGACGTCGCCGACGAATTGGAGCATTGAGCATCCGCTGTGCGGAATGGATCTCATGATCATCCTCAGTCTGTGGCTGTATCGTCTGGAACATGACGAGGAGCCCGCGACAGAGGAGGAGTTGGTCATGTACAACCGAGTCCGCCAGCTGTTTGAGAAGGATCTGGACGATCCTTATCAGTCTCAGCTCAGCTCCGTCGTGGCGCGCCTCTGGAGCTCCATATTGGATGAGGTGGTTGTCTGGGGGTAAGTGCTTCTTCTCTGCCGGATGTAACTCGTTGCTAACAAGTCTTGCAGAATCACGCGTCTCATGGGCGAAGCTTTCCGACTTCATTCACAGGCCCTCGTGGGCTACGTGGACGACGTCGCCGTATCCCCGAGTGTGTCTACACCGTCCATGACCTCGCAAGGGGCCGACGAGGACAGTGTGTACTAGTTGTGATGACGTTGACGATTTCCTTTGTCGTCGGTGGGGTGTTAGGGTTTCCGTTCCCAGGCATATACCTCTTAAGCGATTTTCCTTCTCGTTTCCTCTCAGTTGTCAAATTTCCCCATTTCCCTTTCCGCGGAGTGGGTACTCCCTATGGTTAGGTTCCGGCGCGGGGGGGCGGTTGGGGTTTACTTTCCTTGCTGATATTGTTTGGCTGCTACCTGTTTACATTTCACGTCTTTGCATCGTCACGGCATCAGGCAATAATGGGGGGCAGGTTTTGGGACAACCAGGTTTCGCATTGGTCCAGCAGGAATTGGGACCAACTCGCGCTCCAGGCGCACAACCTAATAATCTGCAACACACTGTTGGCTGGTCCCATGTGGAGGAAGGAAATTCGAGGGTCTTCTTCTCCTTCTCTCTGTCTCATTAGCTACAGCACCCCTACCGACTTTATTAATGGTCTGTTTTCTTTGTCCGTCAAGGCACTTTGGGATGGGAATATTTCCTCAACTACACTGTCCGTCTCACTATTAACTTTCTCGACTTCGTCTCTCGGATACCTTGTTCGATATACAACCTCGTTTGCCTTTTTTGTCCTTCTCGCATTCGTTCTGGCTTCACTTTCTTTCTCGCTTTTCCTTACCTGTTCTTACTTCTGTACTAGATTATTTGGTCGCGATCTATGGAGGTGGCTTGCGGGGTGGCGGTGTCGGGGAAGGAGGTTGAGGTATTCGGTTGGGCTTTGGCACACGGATTAGCCACGCAAGAGCTCGCTCAACACAAGATTGATAATTTCTGTTATTTCCTTGCTGTTGATATCTCATGAGGTGAGAGGGCGGAGGAGGTCTACCTTGTTATCTGGATCGCGCGACGGTGGTGTAAATATCTCGTTTCTGTCTAGGGAGCAAACCCCCAGTATGAATGAAAGCAAACAATCCACACTCCAACTCTGCGTCTTCATGCCGGGTACCTGCGCCCGTGATTGATCATACCCGTGATACCCGCGGCTTACACACGGCAGCCTCGACACGCGGGATGAGGCGAATCGGGCATCAAGAGCAATATCTAAGCACCCCTGCCACTTGTGGGCCCGGGACGATGCAGATAACTAACACAGGCAGCCTCGCACCAGCCGGCCGTCCACCCGGCCGTTCTTCCTATCTTACACTGTCAGGGTTGCATTTTTTTTCGCGACTTGTGCTTCCTGCATCTCGTGTTGCTCGCTGCAGCCCACATTGGAGTTTAGCCTCATGCTGACCTCAAGTTTGGCGTGCTCCTTCCATCAAACGTGCTCCATTCTAGCCGCTGGAGCAGCACTACCCTCTTCCTCTCGTCTTCGCTTCGTTCCTGTCCCTTTTTCGTATCTTTTGCGGGTGAATGGCGTCTTTTTCTTCGCTCTGCAGGTCGGCTCGGCTGCTTGCTTCACGCAACCACTTCGCACGAACAAAGGCTTTTTTTACTTTGCAGAACATTCCCATTGATTGCTTAGAGAAGATATCTTGCTCGCTTGCTTCCATTTATACGTTTCGTTTAGTTTTGGGGGCTATTTGAGCATCCTCCTCCCCGCAACACCATGACCTCCAGGGGATCGGAATGGTGCCGCCCCGTCGCGAGAACCACCAAGTCGTGGGCCCTTCTTCTCTTCCTGTGGTCCGTGCTCTCAGCAGTACCACTAGTGGCCTCATTGGATGAAGCAATGCCAATGGATTGCAGATGCGGCTACACCCTCGACGTGAACGATCGCGCCCTGCTCGAAGACCAGCTATTCTTTACCGACCTCCTCGAGTCGAACTTTGAGAACATGACGAGGATAGACATCGACCAGAACACAGACTGGAGGCGGCAGCAGTTCAACGTTCCCGCCAAAGCGGCGAGAGGGCCGTTTGGGAAGATGATGGATATAAACAATGTCCAGCTTGTGCCTGCCGAGCACAACAGGGAGAAGCGTGTGCTCAGGTTGGCGGTCGGCAGTTCGCCCGTGCAAGACATGATACCGAGTGCGGAAATCAGCACTAGCAGGTTGGACATCAAATACGGCTCGTTCAGAACGTCGATGAAGGTGACGGATGTCCCAGGGACATGTACGGCGTTCTTCTGGGTGCGTTACTTCTCTCCTAGGCTATGGTCTCTGTGCACCGGCTGACTTTTGTGTGGCCGTTAGTACTTCAGTGATACGCAGGAGATCGACATGGAGTTTCTCTCAAAAGACTTTAACAACAGTAACAGTAGCTGGCCGGTCAACTTGGTCTTGCAGTCCCGCGAGGCGGCGATGGAAGGCTACGACGCATCCAAAACGTCCAACTTCCACAGAGTCTATCTGCCATACAACCCTACGGACGGCTTCCATGAGTATCGCATCGACTACCTCGAGCATCGAGTCAGCTTTTACATGGATGACGTTCTGCTTAAACACATGGACGGACCGAACGCCGCCATACCGACCACAAAGGGGCACATCATTCTACAGCACTGGAGCAACGGAGACCCGCTGTGGTCGGGCGGTCCTCCCGTAAAGGAAGCTGTGATGCTGGTCCGATGGGTCAAGGCATACTTCAATTCATCGGAGCCGGGAAGATATTATGACTGGAGAGTGCGGTGCGGCTCCGTGAGTCAGGAACTCCGGGCATTGTCGCTGTGCCAAACGCCAACTTCGAAGCCTGAAGATAAGTTTGGACCAAACTGGTTCTACACCGAACATCCAGGCCTGGCGGATAACCAAATTTTCTTCGGAAATGATTCGCCTGGGGGACGGGGATGGAGTTGGACATGGGCCTCAAGTTCACTCCTGGCAGGCGTGTGGGCTTACATTCTACTGTGGTAAGGGTTGAGCTTTAGCGTTAGTGGTTTACCACACTCTTAATGATATAGAGGAACTGGTCTTCCTCCCTAGATGACTATTTCGCACAGTTAGTCTTGCAGCATTGGGTTTAGAGAAATAGAACACTCTCCGGAGATTAGTGTTGCTTCTCCAAGTCCGAGCTTGTGTTGGGGTTGCGCGGTGTGTTTACCCGGACACGTTATCCCAGTTGCGGTGCTGAACATATTGGATGCAGAAGCGACGTGCAGGAACGAATCGACCAATTTATCCCGCAGCGATAAAAGTATCAGGCGAGGGATGTTCAAGCCGCTTCCAAGGATCTCTGCACAAGGACCGGTAGTCGACTGGGAAGGAGGTCTTGGAGAAGCTCTCGCGGGGGCTTTGACACCATTCCCGTCTGCCTATCCACCTTCACGGGCCAACCAGAAAATGGGACGAAAGCTTTCTCAGAGGCGGGCAGTTAGGCAAACGGGCTTTTGAGAGAGCCAGTGGCCTGCTGGCCGATAAGCAGCGGAAGCCCAGTGCAATGTTATTTGATGGGGGTGCGGGGAACATAAGTAGAAATATGACGGTGATGAATTATGATGAATGTGATTTCCTGACCTGCAGCAGCTCGTGCGGCTTGCTAGGTGGACTGGACTGGACCACATGCCCCCCCTCCCATTGAAGCGGCACACCCTCTTGGGCGTTGGGGGCGGCCCTCATTGGTTGATTGGGGAAGCCACTTCCCGGCAGCTGCTGCATGAAATCCGGGGAAGGGGGAGCGTTGAGACATTGTCACGTTGGAGCACCTGTAGTCAGGGCTGCCAGTCTCTTGTGTTCGTGCAGAGCGTGTCCACTGCTGAGCTGGGGAATTGGGGATGGATGCGAGGGTTTGGGTTTGGGTTTGGGGAGGGGAGGGGAGGGGAGGCAAGGAGGGAGGGGCTCCACATGACTGGTGGGTTCCAAGTCTTTCAAGCTGGGGGACGTTGAGTTTGAGGTGGGAGGCTTTGAAGATGGGTGCTCCCAAAACACAGCGGCGCCGTGTCAACTCGGATTGTCTCTATCTTGGTTTTGGTGGTCAAGAGTCTGATGCTTGGTTGTATTTTGTCGTTGGGTTAACCTGGAAGACTAGCAGCTTGAAAGGCTCTCGTGGCGGTACTGAACGTCGAACTCCGAGTACAGATAGGCCCAAGCCGCCGAAGAACTTCCCGATGGCAGGGAACACGACCACCGTGCATCACGTCCGGCGAGGCATCTGACCGTTGCACACGCCCTGATGGCACTCGGCTCGGTGCTCACCACCTATCCGGGACCCGGGGGAAACCTCAGGTCAGGCCTCGGTGTTGATCGAGGCCGGGTATTACTTAAGAGGTCGACCGCAGGCGGGTCACAGGTTACCATTCGCTCCGGCTTGCCTCTACACATGCTCCTGCTATCGTAGCATCCAGGGAACCTCACCGTCGAGCAGCAAGTTTTGTTGTTTTGTGTTACTATACGTTTGTTCTATTAATCCTCTCGATGAAGGAGACGTCGCCAGCTCCAGCTTCTGTTGTGAGCAGCGAGTGCTAAGGTTGACGGGCACGACTGTTACACTTTTCTCCTGGTTAGCCGCTGTTCTTACCTATTTTTGCTACTTCTTTTGTATACGTTTTGGTACCGAAGATGTCGACGCTTGAGGAAGTACTTCGTCTTCGGAAGGCTGAAGGCATTCTCCAAGCTCCGACGGGAGACACGAATGTCAACGAAGAAGTCACTTCAGCCACTAACCCGACGTTGCAGATCTCGCTGCAGAACAACACCAACTCTTCAAACGTGTGGGCGTATATCACTGGCCTCGATATCAACAAAGGCAACGCCGTTTTTGTCCTGCGAAGCGACGGCGTGGCCCCTTACTATCCCGACTCACCCGCCAAAACCCTGACGCCTCTTGCCGCAGACTGCCACATCCGGCTCGGCTCACCAGGAAGCACCAGAGTCGTCACCATCCCGCAGCTCGCCGGCGGGCGCATCTGGTTCTGTGTTGACGGCCAGCTCACCTTCCTCGTGAACCCCGGACCGGCCCTGGTCGAGCCATCGGTCATGAACCCCTCGGACCCCAACTACAACCTCCTCTGGAGCTTCGCCGAGTTCACCTACAACACCTTCCAGCTCTTCGCCAACATCACCTACGTCGACTTCGTCAGCATCCCTATATCCCTCGCCCTCACAAGCACCAACCCGGCCACGCCCTCCCAGCGCGTCCTCGGCATCCCCCCCTCAGGCCTCACCACCATCGCCTCCGCTCTCCTTGCGCAGCACGCCCGCGACTCTGCCGACTGGGACAAGCTCATCATCGTCTCCCCATCCACCTCCCTTCCCCTCCGCGCCCTCTCCCCAAATTCCGCCATAAAACTCTTCTCCTCCTCCGGCACCCCCCTCTTCAAGAACTACTACGCCCCCTACGTCTCCGCCGTGTGGTCCAAATACCGCACCACCCCCCTGACCCTAAACACCCAATCCCAATGGGGCACCCTCAACGGCGCCGTCTCCCCGTCCACCAACCGCCTCACGTTCCCCGGCGTCGGCTCCTTCGCACCGCCCGAAACAGAAGACATCTTCTCCTGCTCGACCGGCCCCTTCGCCCCACAGGCTGGGCCTAACGGAGAGGCAATGGGGAATATCTCCGCGCGACTAGCGGCCGCGCTGAATAGGAGTACTCTGCTAAGAAACAGCGTGCAACCCGATGGGGAGCGGGTGAGCGATTACTATCGCGATGGCGTGACGAATCACTATGCGAGGGTTGTACATGAGGCCAGTGTCGATGGGAGGGGGTATGCGTTTCCGTATGACGATGTCAATCCGAGCGGGGGTGATACCGCTGGTGGAGATGCCGCCGGGACGGTGAGTGATGGGAGCCCGGGGGTGTTTGTTGTTTCCGTCGGGGGGCCGACGGTGCTGGTGGGAGGGAAAGGGATGGGGGAAGGGGGAGGAAGCGATATCGAAAAGGGCGGGAGAGATCTCATTACCCCATACTTCGAGCGACGGCCTGAGATGTTGGTCCCGGCGGCCACGGCGGGTGCGGCGCGGCGGAGGATCGCGGAATGGGCCGAGAGAGCTGCGGATTTGGGGGGGCCGGTGGTGGAAAGGGGGGTCAGGCCGGTGGTGTGGCTTGTCTTTTGGCTTGGGGGGTTCATGGCCCTCTCGACGAGGCTGCTGACTTCCAGGGTGGTGAGCGTGGTGCTTCTGTTGTTGGCCTCGGGGTATCTTGCGGCTTTTGGGCTTGCCGGGGAGGGGGGGCACATTGCTGATCTGAGTTGAGATACGAAGTAGGTCCCGCGGGATGAACCTGGAAGTTGTTTTTCTTGCTGTTGTTTGTTCTAGTCGGTCGTTTTGGAGCGTTCCTAGCATGTTAGCATACGGGGGTAGGATCCGTTCTGGCTTTTGCATTGTTATCTGGAGGTATAGGTAGTTTGTGTGTATGTGTGGTTTTAGCATTCATGGTCATCGATATCAAGCTATCATTAAGTGCTCGTACTAACAATACCTTCAACATGCCTAGGTGTAAGCCCAGGGGCATTCTCAGCTCATGCCCTGATCTCTCAACAGAAATCGCGCGCTGTTCAGTACGATGACGGCACGAAGCCCCAGTTTGAGGGTCGTCCCGTTGTCTACCTTGCAAGTTGCCATCTACCGTCCTCCAGTGCCACCTCAAGGGCTAGCCCACTCAGATCCAAACAGGAATATTCTAGGCTAGGTAAGATAGACCCCAACATAGAGTGATCCGGGTACGCTATACCTCTTGGCCTCAAAGCAAGCCTCGCCAAGAGACGCCATTCAGCGCATCAGCGATCCGCGAACCCTCATCTTGGGCGTGCGACGAAGCAAGCCTCAATCTCAAACTGCCACTTCCCGTCGTGTACTACCCGATAGATCAAGCAACACAGACAAAACCGGCTGCTGGCTTTACCGTCTCGCTTCAAAACTCTCAAATTGGCAAGTGGCGACGTCCATGTCTTCGTCCTCCCCCCCCGCAGTCGCAGTGCGGAGGAGCGTGAGGGGCACACAACCCCCAAAACAGTGACGTAATGGGGGGTTCTTTGGGGGGAGATCGGCCGGCCACCGAAACGTCATAGCCAACCACGAAATAGCGGCAGCCGTCTGATGTCGAAGGGCAGCTTCGAAAGACGAGTGGCAGGGCCTTTGGATTTTTGGACGGAAAGGCAGAGCCGAAAGCTTGATTTGCCCAGAGACGACGCCCGTCACGGGTTCCCGCTCCGGCGCGGAATGGTGGAAGAGCCCTCGAGATCACCTGTAATCGGGAGGCGGCAATAGGCTAGAGATTGGGGGGATCACAGCCTCTGTGGTCTACCCTATACTTGTATTGGCAAGCTTGGTGTGGCCGTTGCGAACGCTACGAGAGCCCCCCTCCTCCTACCTACGTCAGACCCCTTTTGAGTTGGATGTATGGTGAGGTGATGAAGTAGTTGGCCGTCATAAAGAAGAGTCGCACCCCCCGTATTACACAATTCTTTTCCATCTTTTAGCCAAGAATCTTCTAGTGATGATTGCTATCATCCATCAATAAAACTTACCAAGAATACTTTCCCATGCTGTAGTGCTTGATCATTGATACCAACAAACTCAACCATGGAGTCCATCAATACATTGAAGAACGCAGCCACCAAGGCGATCTGGGGGGACGCCGATGCCCATCAAGAACCTGTCTCTGGCATGTCTGGCGACGTGTCCAAGGGTGAACCGTACGATGCAGGGAATATGGGTGGTATGTAGGCCCCATAAAGTCCCTAGTGGTCCCCAAGCTTACCGTGTCTTTCATAGAGTACCACCGACGTTCTAGTAGTGACCCCTTCTGCTAAACTCAGACCGTCTTGCCAGAGCCGAGCGAAGTGAGCACCAAAAGCACGGCCCCGGGCGAGACTGGCACAGTTCCAGTCGAGACCGAGACAGCACAGCCAAAAGAAGCGCCAACGGAGACCCATGCGACTGCTGTGCCTGAAACAAACCCAGCCGAAGTGAAGGACTCGTCGAAGTTGGCAGGCGATAGCACTAAGGCGCAGAACGATGTCCGCAGTCCATCTGACCCCGAGACACACCATGAGAACGCCGCAGCGAAGGAGAACGTCGACGACTCAGGGAGTGGTATGGATGTGGGTGACAACCCGGACAAGCTAGACGGGCCAGGCCCCAAACCGCTCGAAGTGATTGCCAAAGAGAACGGCGGAGATGCAGGCCAGAGCGGCAGCAACAGCAGCCTCGATAAGGGCAAGAGCAACGAGACAGCAGGCGGTGCCGTGCATCTGCCAGACAGCGACGAGCACCAGGACGGCACAGGGGAGCTGTACGTCAAGTCGTCGGGACTCAAGGCGGACGGTGGCGACTTTGATGCGGCAGCACCTGGTGCCGGGCGCGAGGCCGATCGTAAGTACACCTCCCCCTCCCCTTCTCCATCCCCTATCCGAGCCACGTTCGCGTCGCTGGATGACGGGGGGTTCCTAATCACGCCTTGTTATTGAAACGTTGGATTTGCAGGTTTGCTGGATGTGAAGGGTGTCCACAAGGAGGGACCCAACGGTGCTCTTGTGCAAACGGATAGCAAAGAAGATGTCAACGGCCATGCCAACGGTAGCGCATCGGCGACGAAGGAGAAGACGAGCCTGAGGAGCAAGATCAAGGCGAAGCTGCACCGCAACTCGGCGTCGGCGGCCGTCCCAGCTTGAACAGGGGATTGTAACACTTTCTTGGGTAGCCGGTGGGGGTTTATCTCTGTCTTTGGGCGCGCAAAATGACACGGCGTCCCACGTGCGTTGATTTTCGTCTATTCAGCCCATAATCGGCCGGGCACGCTGCAAGATATCAGGGGAGTCGCATAACAGAGAGATTGAAGAATTGAAGACGTGCTTGGTGGCTTACCCCTGTGGCTTCGACTTATCAACGCCATCGCGCCAAGCAGGGATGTGATGTGGTTCGCTTCTCGATGCCCAGCGAGGCTCCGTTGTTAATCGTGACTTCCTCAGGCCTACCGATCAGGAGGTTGGGCCGCGTGGCATAGGTGCGGGTTTTGGTTGGCTCATTCACACATCGCTATCGCATCTCATTGGCCATCCCGCATTCTTTGACTCCAGCACCCCACGACTGCTGCCTTTCAGCTCAATGAGCATGCGGGGGGATGGCTGACGACAACCCAACGGCTATAATGACTCCCCCGTTCCCCAAACCCAGTTCCGTCCTGTGTGTTATGCCGTAATACCTAGCTCCGCTTCGTCCCGTCGAGGGCTCTTAAGCTCTTGAGCCATCATAATACCGCTTTGCTCGTTGCGTTTATCACATTCGCATCCATCAACCATGTGGACCCGCGGGAGCCTCCTCTCGGTACTCAGCATCCTCACACTCACCGCCGATGCCCGCCCACCGCAGCAAGTTGTCTTAACACACGACGAACACCACCACCAACACCACGCAAAGATCCCCGGCTTCGTCGCCCTCGGCGACTCCTACTCCGCCGGCATCGGCACCCCCATCCCGGGCGAGAAAGAAAACAACTGCCGCCAAGGGACAGGCGCCTACCCTTTCCTCCTCGCCTCTGACCTCCTCCTCCCTAACTCCTCCATCACCACCCTCTCCTCCTCAGACAACAGCTCCACCATCCCCTCACCCTTCCAATGGCTCTCCTGCACCGGCTCCCTCACAACCGACCTTCTCACCTCCCCCTCCGGTAAACCCGCCTCTCAAATCGACACGTTCACTCTCACCCCGCACCCTCCCGCCTTCGCCACCCTTTCCATAGGCGGAAACGACCTCGGCTTCTTCGACGTCCTCAACGCCTGCATCTTCCGCTTCTACTCCTTCTACTCCGGCACCTGCGAAGCCGCTCTGGCCGCATCCGACGCAGCCATCCGGGCTCCGGATTTCGAGCTGCGGCTGATGCTGGTGCTGAGGGAGGTGCTGGATAAGGTAAGGTGGGAGGTGCATCCGGAGTTTACCATCACGGTGACGGGGTATGCGCAGTTCTTTGACGCGGAGACGGAGGAGTGTGATGATGTGAGCCTTGGTGTTTGGTGGGGTGGTGCTGGGGTAGTGAGGGGGCCGAAGTTAACCAAGAAACTGAGGAGGAGGGTGAATGAGTTGGTTAAGGGCGTGAACGAGAAGGTGAGGAGGGTTGTGGAGGGTGTGAATGGAGCTTTTGCGGGGATGGAGAGGGTCGTGTTTGTGGATTTTGATAGTGCCTTCGAGGGGCATCGGTTCTGTGAAAAGGGGGTGCAGGAGCCGGATTATGGGAGGGAGGAGACGTGGTTTTTCTTGCCGGGTGGAGTGGATAATGGGCTGGGAGGGGGCAAGGGAAATGAGACAGAGGGGATGTTGAGCGCGGAGGAGGAGATGTTGGTCGAGCCGGAGAAGTGCTTGAGTCCTGCAGAGAGGGGAGGGGACTGGGGTGAAAGGGCGCTCTGTTACATGGCTACGGCGAAGAAGAGGTATCCTGAGCATAAGCTTCTGGATCCGGTTGGGGAGAACTCGTGGCGGGCGCCAACGTACTACGGCAAGACGTTTCATCCGGTAGGTGTTCCTGGTTTGGCGAGATACCGGAATAATCACTGACATGTTGGCAGCGCTCCCTTGGCCACGAGGCTATTCGGGATAGGGTTTATGAGGTGTGGGGCCAGCATGGTATTGAGCTTGGCCCGCGGAAGTAGAGCTTGAGGCACATTGGTACGGAAGAAGCTTGAACAACTGGAAGAAGTATAACATGGCATGGCATGATGGAGTATACGGGCGTTAGGTCACAACGGTTGTCATCTAGGTATGACGAGGGACATTGGGCCCAACTGCATAACCGGACGATATGGACGATACGGTATAGGTTACTTTGCTCTACTTTTGATACCCTAGCGATGATATTTTCGGTATTTCGAGAACGCAATAATAATGATAAATGGCAGGCCGCCGCGACTAGTAACTTTGTACTAACTTCCGGCAGACGTGTTGGGTTGCAGAAAGCCGTTTAACCAAGGGGCGTAGAAGTTACGTACGACAGATGAGGAGGGCGCTGATGGCGGAGTTCCACGCGAGCAAGGAGGAACTCCGCCGGCTGAACCGTCATCCAATACTCGCAGGCAATTGGCTGCTTGACCAGCCCCCAACCAATCATGGCACAAAGTTTGGATGACAGCCTTTGCAGCCTGGGGGCAAGGATGAATCACATATTAAGGCGTATCTCTCATTGCAGCGGTCTTCAGCTTTTATTCATGCCAGACACGATACCCCGTGCCCACGACACTACGATACTACGGCAACAGCGACAAGAACGACTCTCACAACGTACTCCAAGCTCTCGTCTTTTGGACAGACAACATCAAAATGGCAAACGGGAACAAGCCCAAGCCGGAGATCGGCAGCCTGGCCAAAGACGTTGTCTTCCCAGCGGGGCCTCAAGACACCATCTCGTCGGTCTGCTGGTCCCCCGCGTACAGCCATGTCGCTGCCACCAGCTGGGACGGCAAGGTATACATCTACGATGTCGCCCAGCCCAGCAACATCAGGGGCCTCACCACCATCAGCAACCCGACCAACGCGCCCTTCCTCGACTGCGATTTCAACAAGGTAAGCCCGGCTTCGACATGACGACAAAGAAGCGCCAACGAACTGTTTTGTAGGCGAGTAGCCCCCTCCCCTTTTTCTTCTCGGTATACTGACCAACCGCAGGAAGGCACCCTCGTTGCCGCCGCATGCGCCGACATGGCGCTGCACGTCCTCGACGCAGCAACCGGCCAGACTCACACCTGGACCGGCCACACGAAGCCCATCCGTACCGTCCGCTTCGTCTCCATCCCAAACGCCCAGGCGCCCATCGTCGCCACCGGCTCCTGGGACAAGACCCTCCGCTACTGGGATCTCCGCCAGCCGCAGCCCGCAGCCGTTGTGTCCTGCGGAGAGCGGGTCTACGCCATGGACACCACCGACGATCACCTTGTACTTTCCACGGCCGACAACAACCTCCATGTCTTTGATCTCTCCTCGAACCCGTCCCGCGCGGCGGAGACGTGGAAGGCCCCATGGAAGACACACACGACCTGTCTTGCTGTTTCGAAGGTCAATGCTGCTCGGGTGCCCAATGCCGCCTCTGATGTGAGGATGTTCATTGTCATGGGCGGTATCGAGGGTCGTGCTGCGGTGCAGAGCGCTAAATTCAAGGGTTCTATTGCGAGGTATGCCTTCTCCATTTCCTCATCCCCTCCTCACTCCCCGTCCCCGTTCAAGT
>Ga0247780_1000973_pt1 | contig 21209 bp, 23 predicted proteins | sample UWRJL079202R5_FD_179927 | JGI IMG/M metagenome (GOLD analysis project Ga0247780, IMG submission 179927) | Plant litter microbial communities from Arlington Agricultural Research Station in Wisconsin, United States - UWRJ-L079-202R-5 | ecosystem: Environmental > Terrestrial > Plant litter >... | reverse complement strand
TCTCAGTGTTGAACTTCAGCATCTTGTCGTCGTCGGTGTTCGTCTCGAGAGACTCGTCATCGCAGGCCTCTTCGAGCGCATATTTTTTTTTTCCCGATGATCAAATACTACACCTGACAGGTAACGTGCTCTAAGCTGGGCCTAGCACATGCATCTTGCCCAGTGGTCAAGTTCCATCGGATTCCATCAGCGGACACCGTCCATCTTCTTTGTTTCGTGTTCCAGACAGCTGGTTCCCAGCTCAGCCCAATGACGCCGCGGTGGAATGCGTAATTTGCCCGCACATATCTTGAGTCTCCCCCCGTGCCCCTGTTTCTTTGTCTCCTCGCGGTCGACTGCCTTCGCGGCCCTTGTCAAGGAGCTTTGTCTCGCATCGCCGCATCTGACTCAACGCCATCAAACACCGCTGCTTTCAAAGATATGGCGAGCTCGCTATCCGACGGCCCCCGAAAGAGAGGGTTAGGTTGACGGCAGGAATACAAAAGTAAGACGGCGGCCTTCGGTGTCTGGGCTACCGCCGCTCCTCCTATCTCGCCACAACCCAACGCCTCTTTCTTGCTATGTCTCGATAGGCTCCTCATTCCATCCTCAGTCGGAATATCCAAGCGTGACAGAACAAACTTGATATTCCTCGATCACCATGGCGACCCAGTCTCGGCTGCGGCCACCAAACTTGCAAACGGTGTGGTCAGAACACGAGAACCTCTCGCAGTTTCCGAGACCTAGCCCACACTCCGCCCGCCACTCGCCTTATTCACCCACGACGAGGTCGCCAAGCATGCCCAACACCATGTATCCAAGATCGCCGGGATACGATCACTCGATGCGGCGGCATGAACGAGCCATGGTGGACAGCCTCGATGCACGGGGGAGGCACGGCTCACAGGATGCCCGCAACGCGTACCGGTCTCTTTCCCCTATAGCAGAGGCAAACTGGAACCGACATCGATCTTCCTTCGCCCTCAGCCCGGCCTCCCCTCATGCTCCAGCGCCGACGCCCATCTCCAGCAACCCCCGGACCGTCACCCACGGCCTACCCATCTCACCCAACCCCGTCACCCATGGTCTGCCTATCTACCGTCCCCGAAACCAGACCTTGGCAGCCGAAACCAGATCTATTTTACTCGCTGGGGCCCCTCCGGCCGCACAAACCAACGCACCCAGTACAGCCTCGGAGCGCCGCCAATCGTTACCACCCTCTCTTACGAGCTTCCGCCGGAACAGTCAGCAGGAGCGACAAGAGCTTCAGGCTTGGGGCCATGTTTTCTTTGGAAATGGTTCCGAGGCCAACTGTTTTGTATCAGCCGTGTCTCTTCGACGATCCAGCGAGTCATCCTCAGGCGAAGAGACCCCGGGCTCACCAAGCAAGGGAGCCAAAGCCGGCAATCGAGTGACGATTCGTGCCCGAGTTCGGCCGTGTGCTCTTGGCCGGAAGCCCTTCCTCATCACAAGGGCGTTTGATATGGACGAGCTGAGAGCAACGATTCCGCAACCGCCACCATCAACAAGTGTGGCAGCCCCTCGAAAGCTCTCGGCCGACCTCAGGGTGGACAGTCCTGCGCAAGATCGGCGGCGATTCTCGGCCGGATCAGATGCGTCGATCACTTCTGTTAGAAGCTCCTCCAACACAGTTCCCATTCGTAAGTACAAATTCTGGAACAATTTCATGAGCATACGAGGATGCTAACTTTGACCGCAGACCTACGCTATGCGCGTGCTTATCTACCGGTGCTTGCAGCGCTGATCTACTCGGGGCACATTGAGCCTCGCGACATCATTGACCTTCCCCTGCCTCACCCCGAAGTCTGGACCCGTACTGTGGCATATGTCTACACGGGTCAGGGCGAGCTGACGGATGCGATGAAACAAAACATCCTATATTTGGGAGGCAAGGTTTGAGGCGAACGCCAGCTGGGCCTCTAGCTGGCTGTGCCATACTTCCTTTTTCCGATAAGGTACCACATGACCCCAAGTGCCCTCTTTATGCTTTGGGGCTCATGTAGCTTGTACATTATTTACCGGTCTTTGTTCTAGAAGACCCTTTCTCCGGAGGACGTACGTATGCCTTTGATAGGCGGGATGGGCATGTCCGTGTTCGCCGCTGCAGTGATTCGGCATTGGGCCCATGGCCTTTCAACACAGCCGCATGCACTTGGGACATGGGATGACGCCAGACCTCGGCACATGGATTTTTTTGGTTTGTGATCGGAAACACATTGGGTTGGGAAGCGCCGAAAGCATAGCTATTTACGCCTGTAAGAAATTATGATCATCTTTCTTGTCCACCAACTTGTTACAAGTCCTGTCAGTTCGTTCTCCAGTGCTCAGCATCGGCACCGCCATTGGACGTCAGCCTCCTTTTGGTCCGATAGAGTTTCGATACCCGAGGATCAAGCTTTGCCGGACCGCACCACAAGCACGGCACCGAGTCAATCTGATGACTGCTATCTCACTCCCGATGGATGCTTTGATAGCGGCATCCCGATAACGTAGTGTCCCGACGCTCCGCTAGGCTACGCCATGAATTTGGATGCCCAAATTATATGTTTCTGCAGATTCCGCTTCCGCCAACATTTCTCAGCATCACATTTCCATCCTAATCCTCTCCGGAAAGGGGCCACGATGGCACGCCATCGTCATGAACCCTACAACAATACTCGACCACACCACCCTCTACACGACTTCGGCCGTCTTCGGCCGACCAATGAGCCCCCCGCCGCCTCCGCTCGTTTACATAAACGGCTTTCCGGGTGTGGGTAAGGAAGCCGTCGCCGAGTGTCTCACCCTCCTTCTTGGCCACGGCAAGAGCGTCCTCATCAATCCCCGTGCCATCAGCACCGAAACAAACCCCGACCCGCTCACCCCCGAGCATCCGGGCTACTTCCGTGCCAACTCCGATTCCGCCCCCGCCTGCAACTCTACCGCTCTCTCCCGTCTGCTATCCCTCCCTCAAAACACGCCCCGCATCGCCGTCCTCGCCCTCTGCGCCCAGGACACCCCCGCGGGCCGCAGTACAATCCATACCCTGGAATCCGCCGCCTCTACCGCAGGGAGGCTGTTCGTCCCGGTCTCACTGACTTGCGAGCCGGCGGAGCATCTACACCGCGCAAACAGCCTCCAGCGGCAGTGCAGTCTGCATAAGAAGACGCGTCCGGGCCTAAGCCCGAACAAGGGTACCGGCGGAGGCGGGTGTAAGCGGCCGCAGCTTGCGGCGGCGCGGGGCGGTGCCACGGTGGATATCACGCGCACACCGGTGCTGGAGGCGGCGTTGCAGATTGTGGAGCTGGTGAATCGTGTTGTGGCCGAGAGAGATGCAGAGATGTGTGGGAGCGCGGCGAGCACGCCGACGGGGGTGGGTGATGGGTGGAGGAAGCAGCTTGGTTGTTGATACCCCTTTTTCCCTCCCTGCCTACCTATCTAAGTACGGTTGGACAGGGGGGTTCCCGGCAGGCGAACAGGCGGGTAGGAGCGGCTTTGCTGTCTGGCCTGGGTCAGGGGTAAAAAAGGGGGCTTGCATGTTTGCAGATGGCCGGGGTCGGGGGGCAACAGGGTGCTCCGCGGGCGGGTAAGGGTAGCTACCCAATTTTAGGTATGAATGGATGGGTTATGAGTACGGTGTACTCTGACCCGGGCCAGTCATCTCTCTCACTGCCGCCACCACGACCCTCATTCCTTGCTGGAACCTACGCAGGAGGTCAAAAAGGCCAATCCAATCCCAAATCACAATGGTGGTACGTGGGATTGCAGGCAAAGCTACTGTCACATCCCGAGGGGAGGCCGCGAGACGTTCCCTCGAAAACAACCGGAAGCAGACCACAGTACATCATGCTGTGCTCCCTGTTATTCCCTGCTCGGATTCGAACGGAAACAAAACGGCCGCCCACCTCCCACTGCCCGCCGACCGCTCAGCATCAGTCATCTGTCATCCGTCCTGTCAGAGCGGGATGAGCCGACGCCGACGTTGCTTTCTGTCAAATGTATCCAACGTCAGGACAGCGGGGAAGACATCAAAATGCCACGTGCGAATGGCATGTTCAGACCCTGCCTGCCCTACCGGGCTCGAGAGGGGAGGGAAGGGAGGGAGACCCATGGAGGTCTAGAACGTGTTTAGAAGCCGCCAGACATAGTGTCCTCTTATAATGTATGTAATTCGATGTACATATACAGCCATATTTGTTCCCTATGTTCAGTCCGTTTACCTAAGTAGTCCATGTGTGCAAAATTCTTTGGTATATTAGCTTCACCTTTTAACACCCACTGCCTCTCGGGCCTTTTGAAGAGATATAGGTAGGTAAGTAAGTAACATGGGCATCGAACCGAGAAGCATGCCCAATCTTGACTGTCCTTTCATACCCCAATATCTGCCCCAGAGTAGCAGCCCCATCCACACCCACTACAACCAAGACATCTCATTCTTGATTTCCCGCATGATCGCCACACCTTATCTGCCAACCCGCAGTGCTTTTCACCATCCCCATCCGTCAGCGTAGCATTAAGCCCGTTCTTCAAGGACTATGCCAAGCGGGAAAAGCAAGCGTCCAACACATCCGGCAGACCCGCAAGCGGCAATCCGGCCCTCGTCCCTCTAATCGGCTTCAGTTCCTAGGTACGCGTCAAGCAGGAAAGTGGAGAGGGAAACCCCCAGGCTAGCTCCAGTACTTTCCAAGTTTGCAAGGCAAGTATATTCTCAGTTGCTACCTCTGCACTAGAAGCTATCCACTTGTGATACCAACCCCCCACTTAGGCTCTCGAATGTACCTCTAAACTTGTCTATTTGGCTGAGAAAGAGAGCAGATACGACAGCGCGGTCCACATGTTCTCCGTCAGATAATTTCTTTTTCCATTGGGCCGGTTTGGAGTCAAGTCAAGTCAAGCCAAGCCATCCCGCTCGACCTCCTTCCTCCTTCCTCCTTGCCTGCCGAGGGTCGAAAACCCCCATGGACTTCCTTGCCAGCCCCTTGACTCTGCCGCCCACCCGCCCGCCGGGGGTGGGGAGGCTCGCTATGGATGAGCGCGGGCCGAGGCGGGTTGATCGTAACCAATCTCCATAGCAATTAGCCTCCTTTGAGGTGTGGCAGACCACACATGTCTGTTTACCTTCTTGGGCGACTCTTGCGTCAGGACGTAGAGAATCAAGCAGGATGGATGTGTATGTGCTTACTGGAACCAAATTCCTTGTTTCCACAGTACCCTGGGATACGCCAGCAAAGTGCCCCTACAAGTATGCACCCGTCAAGCCACATCCAACCCGGCCGTGTTTGTTATGAACAAATCTCATGATGGCAAGACACTATCCTGTCCAATCTCGCAGAGTCCTTCCCAGCCAGCCTCTTCCCCGCCGGGACTGCGAGCATCGGCCCTTTCGAGGACAATTGATAACAGACAGCCCGGCATTGAACCCCGGGAGCTATCTCAGCCTCATAACGTCAAATCCCGAGGCCGAGATCGCTAGAAAGAAAATAAAACCGAAAAAAAAAATGCCCCCCATTTAGGGCCTCGGTTTCTCGAACACGAGGGGTCCTGCACCCAGTTGACTCCCAGTACCTGCACAACCATACATCCCCGATGACAACCAATTGCGGGACTGGACATGGAGTGCTCAGGGTTTCGCCGCGCTACTGACGCAGACAAATTGCTTGCAGCATGTACGCTCAGACACACACGACACACCCCCAAGAGTAAAAAAAAAAAATAAGATGCTGCACAGGACAGGGCGCTGGCTTGAAAGTTCAAAGTTCGGTTTTGACCCAGCCTTGCCGTTTGATACGTCGACACCCCTCTAAAATCTTCGGGAGTACCATCCAGTTGTGGACGAGAAAAAAAAAGTTGAGGAACACCAAGCCGACCGTTTCACCGTCTGCAGCATTCCCCCGAGTGCGCACTGCTGGGCCTCCAAGTCGCGATGCAATTCCTAAAGCGGCCTGGACAAGGAAGAAGTCGGAGCAAGCCGCATTTATTGCGCCCCTCGCTGGCACTTGCATTCGTCATCATGCAGCTAGGTAAGATGAGTTAGCTGTCACTGAATAGTCAGCGGAACAAGCAGCGATGTCGTGTAGCGCGGGGCGCTACGGGTAGGCTGGCCGACGGCGAGCAACCGTTAACTCGACATCGGCGGTTCGATCGGTCGACCACCCCCGAGAGGCGACCCCCAATCCGGGAGCATACAAAATCTTCGGGTTTGCTCTGGAGATCTTTTCGCCTTGATTGCTGCGAGATTGCGGGTTTCCCGGTCGAACGAGAGTTGCAGCGGGCATATCACGGCGAGCGGTGCTGGCCGCGAGATATCGGGACCGGTTGGGGAATCAAGCCCAGAGCAAACCCTACGTTTAGGTCTTGGCGCCATGATAAGCTTTTATTTGATCTGAAGAGTCTTAGTCAGCCAAGGAGGCCCGGGCTGTGCTGTGCACGGCGAACACAACCGCAACCCTGTCACGGCCGCCGGCTGGGCTGGGCACCGGCGGTTGTCCCCGCAGTCGATCACGGCAGATTATCGCCAGCTTTTGCTTTTTCTGCAAACAACGCCCGAGCCCCACACGCTTCGGGGTTTCTCTTTTTTGTGGACTTACAACAACTACCCGCCACAAATATGATGTCTCAACTTCGCGTGCATCGTGAGCTCGCAGTTGTAGGATCCTTCTCCGCTCGCTGGCATCACTTGGCCGAGATCGGTCCAGACCGGAGAAGGCCAAGAGCCAAAATTCCGACATCATTCGGGTCCGGCATGACCTGTCGCTTCGCGCGCTTGTTGTCCCTGCTGTCTCGTCACAACCCCACGGCGGCGTTTTGGCTGAGGGCCTCGTGAGGGATCTGTCCGTCCGATGTGTCAACGCTCCTTCTTCTGTCGCATGGCGGAGGACAGATGGTCCCATCGCAAAGAATATGCCGTTCGTATCTTATTCCCGCCTGTCGTCCGATGGATTTCTTCGCCCTTGCCGCCCTAGCCCCGCATCCCCTCATTAGCCTCGCCGTGACGTGATGTGTCCCCGTTGTCGAAACGCCCTTTGGCCGCAACGAAACTCATGTTATTTGGGCTTTGTCATAAAAACCCCCAACTGCCGTGGAGAAGCCCGCTCAGATACCGAACATAGCAGGCGTAGACGTGCATGCAACTCGCAATTACCAGCGCACTATGTTGGGATGTCCTGCATGTGAGGGAACCCCCGAACGCAGGACAGTGTCATCGTCTTCCTGTACATCATATCTTAGCCGTACGGGCTTGGTATCCGGCATGCCCGTCCGCCTAGTGTCCTGCAATGCGGCAAGCGAAGCGTCACCTTCATAAGACAGCCCGATTCTGCAAGAGAATATGAATTTGCTGACATTGCCGCGGGATTGGAGAGAGGTTGAACGAGGTTGGCTGTCAACCCACAGCCAGGTCAGAAATCAGAGAACGGTCTCAAACGCTTTCCCGGCACGCACGAGCTAACGCACCATTTTCTGTTATGTAGCGTCCCTTTCGCCAGGCCCCACACCACTTCCCCACCAAGCTGTTTCGTTTACATCCCTTCCCCTCCCCCATCTTTCTTGCGGCCACTCGATACCCCCAGCGTGGATCGTTCCCGGCCTTCAGACCGAGAAGCTCTGTGACTGGCTGGCTAGCCTGATGCTGACCTTGAGCTCATGTGCCTACCCGAAACACCACAGTTAGCGTGACCTAGGTAATTCCAAGCTCCAAAGTAACCGGATGTAGGATTTCCCGGAGGCCCATGATAGTCTTTGAGTAGTTGAGGACTGAGCTTCTTGGTCTCGGAAGGTACCTCATTGTCGGTGGAAACAAGGAAGGTGGGTTGGTCAATCTAAACCCCACCCACCCCTTCCTCCGGGCGTCCAGTACAGAGGAGCCGTCACTGTGCGCCTCATGCTGGGATTCAAAGGCTGCGAGGCACTGCAATCCGGACGACCTGCAAGAAGACGCCTCCCTTCGGAGACCCGCTGCAGGCAGCACGCAGGCCGGACTGGAATCCGCGCGCTGAAAAGCTGCAAAAGACGCAGGTCCAAGAGAAAGTGGTTAGCTGCGATGAACGGAAGGAGATGAGAGGGTGTGCAATATCACGATGTGTTGCCGTAGATTTGCCGCTCGACGCACCTCAAGGGCGTGCCCCTGAAGAGCCTGGTTCATGGGAGGGTGCGCGAGTAAAGGTGGGCAGACTCCAAAGCGGCTCACTATCGTAGTGTTAGTTGCGGGGTCACAGTATCAATATTGTGTTTAGCATCAATCACAGACACCACCTTGGTACGAACAGCATTAGTGTGGATTTTTTCCCCCGGAACGGTTCAAATCCCTAGGCATTTGGGGATTGCTTGCCAGCGCTGAACCAATCTCAAAATACCCCCGAACTGCTGGATCGAAGATCGGGATGAACAGGTAGGGGAGAGGCAATATTGACTCAAGCGACTTGCTTGGCAGGCTTGGTCCACTGCTCCGCCTGCAGTGTGTTCGTCTCTTAACTTGCTGTCTTGCCGCTGTGGCGCAACGGCGAACCTCCATCGAATTAGCACCGCGGTTATTATGTCACGGGGGCGGGGGGAAAGAGGGGAAGTAAACTTATGCCCAGCACGCCAGTGACAGCAGGCTAGTTCGTCTGTCTACCTCGACGGCGATGATGAAGATTACATCGGTTCATCCGTCTCGACTCGCCGTGACCTATCAACGGGCCAGAGCGCTTCATACTGTGACCAACGCCAGGATTCTGGGATTTTCATGTGGGTGACGAGGCTGTACGGATGCTCCGCTCCGAAAAAAATTTAATATTTTGGGGTTTGACAACAACAGAGGATCAAGGTAGTGGTGTGGTGCAAGCCATTACTAACACGGCAGGTACCAACAGAAGTTGTGGGTACATGCGGAGTCGCTGACAGGAGAGGCTGCCCGGGGCGGGCTTGGAAGCACATTTCCGTGGACAAAGTGTCTGTTTTGCTGACTCGACGGTGGCAGCGAACTCGTCGATTGGGAGTTCGGTGAAGAACCCGAGATCTCCTGACTCAGCGGCTTTCAACTGGCGTTCTTTCCCTCGATGAATGTCAAGCCAGGTACCTTCTTGCCTTGGAGAAGAGCACCCCGCCGACATACCTAGGTGACTCCACTTCAGCTCTCCCTTCCTTGATTGGACTGGAAGGAGCGCAACCGTTGCGGGTGCCGTTCCCTGGATGGACTTGGACTTCACTCAGTCAAGATCCCGACCCATGATCGCCCGGGGCGCGATGATCGGTCTACCAAAGGGCAGGAATGACAGATGCAAATCGAAAATACACTCCGGGGAACCTGGGACATCTGGCAGGCCGGCAGCGCTGCGCAACCTCCCCGGCCAATTCGCAGCTCGGTGGCCTAGACAGTAAACGGCAAGGCTTGGTACCTGGGAGATGCAATGTGTATGTAAGAGTTCCTTGATTATCTCTCGTTTGCCCCCAATCCCCCCTCCCCTTGGTGCCTTTCCCACGTCCGCCAAGATTCCTGAGGTCCCAGTACCGGCAGGCGAGCAGCAGAATGACGAAGCTAATAAACGCGTCTGCGCCAGTGTCTCTTCTCTAGCATCTTCGTTGCGATAATGCTAGGACGTTGCCGACGAGGTGGGCCGTTGTCGTTCGCAGCGCGCTCTCAGCCTATCAAGCCGGTACGAAAGAGCCTCGGGCCGGCGAGGGTTGCTCAGAAATGCCCGACACACCTCGTAATCGCGTGGGTGGTTGATGTTGTGATGGTGGTAACGATTGCAGCAGAGCCCGAAATTGGTCGACTGGCGAATCGACTCCCTGCCCCAGGACACCATTCCAGATGTCGTGTAACGCATGTTGACTCTGGAAGTGCCTCCAGAATGGAGCCAGTATATCGCCGGGAGTGTTCCAAGAACACGCACGATGGCGTGCATTGGCCTGCCGTGTCACCTTAAGGCCGTCCCCGGCAAAGTGTGGTTACCACACCCCTTCACCTGCCAGGAGCCCGATTGGGATTCTGGGCTGCTGTTGATTGGCCAGCCGGTCCTAACATCCGCACGTCACATACACGAGGGAGCGAGGGTCGTTCGAACCGTCACCACTTTGCCCATCGTCCGAGAGACTGTATGGTCGATAGACATTGGAGGTCTTTCAGCTACTTCCGTCAATCTAGGTATCTAGCTCTAACGGACCCTCTTCTACCTGGTTTGGCTATCGCCAACTGTGGGCGCCAAGTATTAACCCTCGCGAGTCGCGAGCCACCTCAGGTTCACCCCCCCTTTTTTTGAGATCCACCCCCCCTGAAGGAAAAGTGACACCGGAATCTGAGCCGCTCTATGCCTCGGAGAGAAATTGAAAGGCACAACCAACGCTCCTCAATGCTCCCACCAATTTGCGCTTGCAATGCCATTACATGTCCCGGTTGCGCTGACTGCCCTTCCGATGCCAAATGATGCCCAGTTCGAAAAAGAGAAAGAAAAGGAGATAGGGGAAACAAATAACTTTTAAGATCCAGAAAGCCGCCATTTTTGGTGAGGCGTGGGAGCGCTCCAAGTGCGCCATACTCGCTTCCAAGGAGACCTGATGATATCCCCGTACCTAGGTGTTCTAGGAGGCGAGTTCCGTTTTACCTCGACCCTGTGTGAGGACCTAGGACCCACAATGATTCCAAGAAGGAAACCGCTGTCATTCCACCGTAGACATCATTACCATCGTAACCCACGTGGCAACTGTATGGAGCCGCCACTGAACATAGCCGTTTTATGCTATAGTAATGTATCAGGAGACCGGGCTCCTCACTGTGAGGGCCTTTCGGTTGTCGGAACAACCATTGGGCTCGTGCTTCTGCGTAGAGATGGTCACGCGGCGCGTTTGCGAGCTCAGGGCATAAAGAATCGAGTCTGGCATGTCCGGACCGGCCGGGGTGTTCATACTCGGGTTGCGAGGAGGCTTCTCCTGCAGTCTGAATTGGTTGTGCTCATCGCCATCTGCTCGGCTGCCCCAGCAAGTCTGCTTCCTGATTAGCTCGCTGCGGACCAACCAATGGTTAAGGAGGAGTAGACTTACATATTTGAGGGTAAAGAGCGCATACAGCTTGATCAAGCCGTGGAAGTATCCAAATATTATGGATACTGGCAAAAAGACAATGTCACTCGGGTTCTTGCGGAAGAGGCCCACGAGCTTCACGACCTTGGTGAAGCAGAACATGAAGATAACTTCGGCGGCAAGGAGTGTGTAGCGATCTTTTAGCGCCCAGTTCTCGGTGGCCCACCAACAGGAGAGTAAAATCAGGGGGTCAGAAATGAAAGCCAACGAGGTGAAAGTAGCGGCGTGCAGAGCATATGTACACCATGGCTGCTGACTGTTTGCGCGACATGTTAGCTGAGACTGACGTGCATATGGGGGTCATGAGAAGGATCAAGGGTGACGCACGTCAGCACATAGCGCTCGTGAACAAGACTGGTCCAGTTGCTCCTCCAGTTGCTTCTCGCCCAGCGCGAACACTGGTAGAGGAATTTCGTGCTCGTCTCTAGAGTTGTCTCGATTTCGCATTCGGGATCATACTGAACCCACGTCTTCCACTGATGGGCAACCAACCACCGGGTAACAAAGTTATCATCGTCGGCGTTGAGAATGTACTTGCCCCACTTCTCATTCTTGAAACCACCCAGGAAGTCGTAGCTCTTGAGAATCTCAGTCCGGTAAGCACCAGTGCGGCCAGACATGCACGAGGTTCCGCCGTCAATGTTGTGCGTGGCCGAAATCTCAAAGTTTCGGCGCTCGATATAAGCTGCGCCGAGCCAGTTGTACAGACGTGTCATGATATCGCCGTCAACGCGCTTCACCCGCTGGCAGGTACCGACACCTCCCATCTTGTCGTCCTCAAACGGTGCAAGGATCCAGGGCATTAGGGTCACGGGCCATTCCACGTCGTCATCTGCCATGATTGTGATCGGTGTTTTGACATGGTCTTCCTCGAGTGCTTTGCACACCTGCAGTCGCTTGTTCGCCTTGTCGACATGGAGGACCTCAATCACGGTTGGACGGACGCTGCCAGGAGACCGCAGCGTCACAGCCATCTGCTCAAGGGCCTCGTGTTTGTTGTAGGTGGTCACCAGGATCAACTTCGCGGGACGGCAGGCCAGGATGCTCTGAAGCGATTCACGCAGGTCCTGGAAGTTGTTGTGGATGGTTGGGATGATGACGGTGACATCGTCCGATGTATACTTAGGCTTTTCGTCGCGTGGGAGTATGGACTTGTATGTCCAGTGACTTATACAGTGGACAACAAGTCGCAGGTAGCGGTAAATCCTGCGCAAGGAGTTAGCGCTCAGAAACAAGAGGGGGGCGGGATCATGCGCAGCGATGAGATGCAGCCTGGCATTGTAGCATACCAGAAAGTCGCGTGGAAAATCGCCCAGAACTTCACGGACCAGAGGAAGTCCAGCCTCTGAATTACAATATCGATTAATCCAGCCATGGTGGAGCTGAGCAAGCGCGCAACTCGATTGTGTTTGTTATTTTGTTTGCCGAGCGCAGGGAAGGAGTCGGATCTCTAGGGCCGAAATTTTGTGTATGTCTGATTTTTTGCCACTTATGAAGACTGAGGACTGAGTGGTCGAGGGGTATATCGAACAACTTGTATGTGTGGTGATGGTACTGCCTTGGCGGGTGGTACGTCCGGGCGGAGAGGCTGTGGAGTTGGGAGCGGGTGATGTAGCCGAATGGGGCGCTTTTGTGTGTCCTAGGAGACCGGAGACCGGAGACCGAGCTGGCAGGGGCAGAATCCTCAAGGGAGGAGGAGTAGGAGGGGAAGAGAGAGGAGATAGATGAGGATAGTTGATCCGCTGAGATAGTGGTAACTGAACCGAACTGCTCTGTCACGAACAGCTGGTGCTGGTGTGTCTTGGCGGATATGAGGTCGAGTCGCGGGAGAGCTGGCGTCCTCAGGGGCGGGTGTTTGGCCGTTCGACCTCGGCCGAGGACTGGTCAGAAATCAACAAACGACCGGCACAAGGAGTTCTCGTGGTAGGCAGGGGAATGGGCTCTGTCGAGGTTCCCGGGGCAAAATGGACACAGGATGGAGGCAAGTCAAGGAAAGAAAGCCATTGCAAAGACCAATTGGCCTCTGGGAACATCAATGACAAAAAGAAACAAAACTGCAGAGCTGTTCTATGTTCTAGACTCGACGGGAAGGGGAGGGAGAGCCAGGATATATAGGCAGATAGCCGTGGGAGGCATGGAGGTAGCAGTCGAGGCCACCCGCGATTTCGTGGAAGCGAGCCCACGGCCCACAGCCAGCCCATGGATAACCTCCACGCCTGGTGCGTGTTGTGCGATGTGCTGGGGCTTCCGCGTCGGCTCGAACGAATGACAACGTGTACGGACTGCAAGAAGGAAACATTGGAAGTCAAAGGCCGCTGGGTCTTTGCTCGTGGAGACGAGACAACAGGCGTACCGAGTACGGCTTCTGGCGGCGGGCGACAGCCCGGCTGCAGATGTACAAGTAACAACTGGCGATGTCGTTGGCGTGAAGGTGGATTGGTCGGACAGCAATCTTAAAGGTACATAGGTCCGTACCCTACCTCTCCAAAGCTGCAGGTGCTTCACGCAGTAGCTGCTGCTTCGACGAGCTCCTTTCACTTTCTGACCGCGGGACCTTGAAGGCCAAATGTGCGAAGGTGGAATGGTGGAAACCCACTGCAACGACGCGCGGGTACGGAGCGCAGGTACTTCGCTGTTCCATGTTCAAGTCTTGGGGGGATGTTCGAATCGGGAAGAGGGGTGTCTGTAAGAGTGGCAGGGGTCAGGGCTCCCGACAGAATGCATCACGGAGGGGTGTGCAGCAAGCACGCCAGCAGCGCCTTCTCCCACTCCATTTTCTCAGTTGCAAAAACGGAAGCCGCCACACGGTTGACGTGACCCATCCATCCAATGCCGTCCATGATTCCGTACCTTACCTATCTTTGTGGTTGGGTGGTTGGGTGGTTGGGACCTGAAACAGAAAACAAAAAACGTTCAGAGCAGAAATAAACGCCGCTGGGGTCCGTCGCTCTCTCTTCTCTCTCTCTCTGTCTCAAAGCAGTTCCAATCTCCTCGAGGCGGCTGCTCTGCCGCCCTGTCTCCGAGTGCATCTAACGTCTCGAGCTGCTCTCCTCTGTTCGGATTACGTTTGGAACACAAGGGAGTTCCTTTTGGAGGAAGCGCAGCCAAGCTTTGCCTTTGGGGTCTGGCCACAAGCGCGCTGCAGAAGATCCGCTAACCCCGCCAAAAGAGCACGCAACGACTGGTCCCTAGTTTTGAGGCTTTAACATGGGCGTGTGAGACTCTGCGGAGTAGGTAGTCTAGGACGATCCACCACCCCGAGACTGCATGGGCCTCGGTGAGGTACTGGATGGTACTCTGGCCGTACAAGAGCCCACAGAGAGCCCGTGAGAAACCAACGTCATTCTGCCAGGCGCAGAGCTATCCATCCTCCCGACTCCTATCTTCGCTGGCCCACAATCTAGAGTCCACAGTCGAATGGAGTCTGCTGCTGCCTGCCCCCAGAAGCAACAGTTGCTATCGATCGACGTCCCACGGGCGGGCCATACCGAACCGAAGATCGTTCAAGCTATTTGACGATGACCCCAATCTAGCAATAGCGGCCCGCCGCGGGAGCTGTCGTCTGGCTACTGATGCGGGCTTCAGGTGGCGGCGAAAGATATCACACGGGGAGAGCAACCCGTATCTTGCTGTTGGTCAATGAGTCGGCGCCCTAGTGAGTGGGCAGCTCACTGCACGCGCCTCGCCTGCCCAGCTGCGACAAGCCTTGCTCATCGACGGCTAAGTAGGTATCGATCGATCTTCCGGGCCTCTCGGCAGGGTCAGTTAGTCTCAAACGGCCTTTCGTGGATCTCTCCTCGGCAATCTTACGGAGTCGGCCCATAATGGAGACAGGCTTGTCGGCCACTTGCGGGCCTGTGGGTTGTTTGTAGTGCTGGAGTGGCGCCAGTGGAAACGGTGCGAACGGCCGTACTCGGCAAGTGGGTATACCGTTACTCCCCAGTCCGTCAGCGTTATCGCGCCGCAAGCCGCAAAGCCACACGCTCTGCTCGCTTTTAGCTACTCCAACATGTCATGGCAGGCTGGCGAGGCTACTACACTATGCAAAGCCCTGGCTTACGGCCAGCCTCGAAGGAATCTGAAACCCAGTGTTGGACCCTGGATCTCTGCACAATTCAGTCATAAGTCCAAGCGTCGACCGAGGGAAACGTTTTCTCCGCCATGTGGCACTCTCTCTTCATATCCTGGTTATTCGAGAGGACATATGCTGCGCGGGGCTGTGGAGAGCGCGGTCGCGAGCCTTGGAGAAGTGGTCCACACGAAAATGTTGCGAAAACGGTTTCCCACCTCCGTTCTTGGACGGATTAGGACGTGGGGTGGCCGCGCAAGAAAGTGGTAAACCAAAGACGTGAGGCTCGTGAACCAATGTTCTGCCGGCCTTGCCAATTCTTTGTGGACCGTCCGCAGGCACACGGACGGCAAGAAAATCAATTGTTAGCCCTCAACGCGGGATGGCTTGAGGTGGCAGGCTTGCTGCGTGGCCATCGAAATTTCCATGCCGTCGATATGGCTATCCGTCCAACCATCCCATTTGGTAAGGGATATTGAAGCGCCGCGGGTTGGGGCCGCCCCGTGGTCGGCTTTAGATGCAGGTACACCACCACACCTGTATGAGCGTCGGTCTTCAACCTTGATCATATCTCACACCCCCTTTGAGAGGACATCTGAATGGCGCGGATGGCTGCTATCTAGCGAATCAAGAAAACACTGCTCCGCAGCATGCACGAGACGAAGTTTGCTCGTATGCGTCGCGAATTCCTGGTCGCTCTTGGCTCCTGAGACAGCCGCGAGGGCTCGGTGAGAGCCGGAATCTGGGACATGGCGTTCGCTGAGGACGTTATGGGCGAGAAGGACAAGGTCCAGGCTCGGTTGAGACCCTTGCCCGGACCGCGGCTATGGGGGCCAAGCGGCCATGTCGTGAAGCGCCCTGTTCGAGCTCTCCCCCGCTCCCGGCTGAGAAGAGGGGCCGAAATGGTGACCGAGCAGAACCAGACTGCGCGCAGTCTTGGACGAACGACTTAACAACGGTGATGGCGGAAGGCCCGAGCTCTTGGGCCTGTAAAAGCAGCCTCAAGACACATTCCCGAAGAGCTATACCGAGCCCGCCCTATACACAGATCGTGATTCGTGCAGCGGCATGGTTATCATGTTGGCATTGGCAATTCCTTCGTTTGAGAACCAACCGCAAAGCACCTGGATGCAACTTCCCATGTCGATATCTCTGCCTTTGAAACCAGGCCGCCCTGCAGCCCGCATCGAAGGGCGAAAATTTTAGCATCCCTTGCGAATGACATACATGGCCAGGCATGCAATCCCGCACATAACGCAGTATGCCCCTTGACGCGCCATGTCTGAGCGAGCTGAGAGGACTTGTGATGGACACGGCGAGAAAACGCCACTGTCTGCCGGGGATCTTGGCTGAGTTTGGGTAGTGACGCTCCGACGCTCTTCATTCGGTGCTGGCTTCAGTAAGCACTTCCGAGAGCGGACAGCGCGCAACTTCCTGACCGTGAAGGCGATGTCTGTTGGCGGCCATGCGGCTGCCCGTTTGGCGCGGCTCTGCTGCTGACCTTGCTGGTCTGGACACCCTCATGAGCCGACGGCGGTTGCGGAAGGATCTCATCTCGCGTCCGGAGGCCGGTCTCAGCAACTTGCGGAGCGCGAGAGCTTCGGCCCGGACCCCGCCGGCTAGTCACACTCTCAACGAAAGCCAACGCCACATTCAGAATGGCTGCCAGCTCACTCCCGTTGCGCCTCCCGACTCCCGCGCGCCCCTATCCACACCTTCCCTCAATTCGCAGCGCTCGGGTTCCTCCGCCCCTCCCCACCCTCATATCAAGAAGATTTCAGCGAATCTGCACAAGCAACCGCATATCACCAACTTCAAGCCGACCCCTGCACCCACCTGCAATTGGAATGGGCTCCTCTGCGGCAGTGGTAACTCCCCCCTCAATAGACGAGTTGATCCAGAGGTGGGTTATGATAGATAGCCGGTCAACGGTTCGGTCCCCTTCATCTTAGGGAGCCCGATGCCAACTGCGACTGATGTCGTGTGCTTCTGTTGCGTATCGGAGCCTCCGTGTGGGATGATGACGCTCTTGTCAGCCGCATGCCCGGTCGGCAGTTACCGCCACCGAGGCCCACTTCGTTTCGATTCTGCACCCATCCCGAATTGAAAGTGAGGATGCACAACAGCGAGCAATGTTTTCGCCTGAGCGGTGGCTTTCCACTTGGCACCACTGGTGCGTGTGTCGCGCTTAGATGTGGGCGGTGGGCCCAATGCCGTTGTTGCATCGGTAGTAGCAAAACGGAACACCACGGAAGGTCGGCCGGTCGCTGCGGCAGCCAGCAAGCGCGACTCTAAAAGCGGCTCTCGTGAACGAGGGAACTGCGATGACGACGCGCCCAGCGCCAGCCAACCGTCTCACGGCCGAGTATCGGCTGGCATGGCCGGGATGAGATCTATCTCCTGAAAGTTCGATTCTCGATGTCGAGCGTGAAGGCGTTCCGCGGCCGCTTCCCAAAGTTTCCGACCGTCGTCCCCCCGTGTGGTAGATTGTTCGCGCTTTAGTGCGTGGAGTACCCACACGCCAAGGATCGTCCCGCAACATCGACTTCTGAATCAACTCCAACCTGCGACAGGGCATCAGAGGTAACCCGTCATTCATTTGCTGCCGAGACCCATTTTCCCGCATTCACTAGGGGCAGACGGACTAAGGCGACCTGATGCCGTATTATTATTGTTTCGCCAGGCTCGGGAAACGAGGGTTCTGTCTATATTTCCACAGAACAGAACTGACTTACAACTGAACTGGTACAATCCTTCTGGTTGCTCAGTCAACATCCTGCGAGAGCAGCTAGTGGTCTCTCAAACACACACGGGTTGAAAAGTCGACCCTTCGTATTCGGGCATGTTAGAAATGCAGAAACTACGCTCCGCGCACCCCCAACAAATTGGTCGAGTTTGTAACCGGTACCGCTATTTCTGGGCTCCAACCTCACAGAAGCCCCTTTTACAATTGCGGCAGGAATGGCAAGGCTCGACTGGCCCGTGCGGGTACGCTTGCATCCAACTGACAGGCAGCTGTTGTCTCGTCACGTCGGCCGGGGCGGGGTCATACAACTCAACAGATAAAAAATTATTCTGAGGCCGGTACCGAGAGGCGCGCAGCTTGCCTCGACGTGAGACCGGGTCTCAGCGGTGCTTCTCTGCGTGTGCCAAACATGCCCCTCCGTCTTATTCATCACCAACCGGCTCCTAGACAGCCGTAGAAACCGACAGCAGTTGAGCTTGGAGGGGGTGTCAGAGTCCCCGTATCTCTTGCGAGGAACCTTGGTCGGCAATCACCGCCGTGAAGCACCAACGGCTAGCTCGGAACCTGTTCCTTACGCCGTAATAAGCTTTAGTGTTGTCTGATCTTGGTCCCAATCGAAACCAGTAACATCGTGGCCACGAGGTGCCAACAGAATGAGCGTTGCATCCCAGAAGATCAGCCGTCGAGCTAATCTATACTTTGGGGCCTTCGCATCGGGTTATCGATGAAAAGACCAAGAAGCAGAGAACACGAAACTAAACTTGGAGCAGAGGGTAGCGAGGTAACAAGCCACGGGTGGGCTGAGCGACTGGGCAAGCTCTCCCCGAAGGACCAAGGGACGGTATCTCCTTTTGGCAAACGCTTGCTGCAGCGAACACCGCAGTCAACCACCACCCCTCCCGCCCGTGGTTTCGGCCACAGTAAAATCCGAATGGCTCACCAACCTGGCACCATACTGTGTTCTGTGGGGTTCAACAGCGTACTTCGCGGTCCATGCCATCGCCCTAGCAGGCGCATCGTTGCATCTACCGGCGGAGCGAATGTCGTCGACCTCATCACCTACCTAAACCGAACCATCTCCGTTCCGTCCTCCCCCTACAATGGTTACCTAAACTCGGCTAAGCGCGACTTCTAGGGCTTCTGGAGACCTTTGGTTCCACACCACCCTTCCGCGGCTTCAGGGAGCCGCGCAAAATGTCACGGGTGCTTCAAGCCACATGGAATAGTTACTGCCGGGACGACTGCTGAAGGCCTGAGGCTAGAGCGTGCGAAGAAAAAACTGCCCCGCGATTGACCACCCATCACACAGTAATCACAAAAGTGTCTCGGATGAGCTTTCGACGAACTGCACACTCCAACAGCCTTTTCACAGATGCGCCTGCAGAAGGTCATTGCGGCCTTCAAAGTACCCTGTCATCCGCAATTCTACCGTAATTGTTCCTCACTCCTGCCACCCGGAGGTCAACCTAGTTAACAGCTGGGCTTGGGGGTCATATGTTGGCCAAGTCTTGCACGACGGGATAACTACCATTTGGTGGTGGTACAAGCAGCGGCGAGCACTACCGTGCTCCGTCTCTTGACCGGAAAGCCGTATGCCCGAGCTTCACTTCGGTACAAATTATTCCCCGCTGGCGACACGCGGTGGCTGGCTTTTTTCTTCTCCCCTTTGCGCTCCTGTCCCTGCACTGCACGCAATGCCGTTGTCTGTGCAATCAACCCACGCTGGTTGCTTGCCAGGAACAGAGGCCCCTCCACCAGTGCCGTCATAGGGCGACAAGGCCTTGGACACGGGGGTTGGCGGCCAGGGTTGGGCGCCCTTGTTCCGTGGTGCGGGTCGAAAGACGACAACAGCGCTCGCTTGTGCATCGGGCAGCATCCAGGCGAAGCGTCCTCTTCTGTAATGGAACCCAACCCACGCAACCCACGGGCGAAAGTCATATTTCGGGAGCGGCTCGAGCGGGAGGACATGGCTCGGGGAAGCAGGCGTAGGCTTCCGGCATGAGCGGTCGATCTGCTGGATGATGCGCATCGCAGGGCCTTCTGCGACGAATGGGGCATGTTTCTGGATAAACTGCATGTCCATTCAGACCCGGCACCTAGAGTGGAAACGTCACAGGCGAAACGGCTTACTCCTAGCAGCCGGTGAGCGAGAGAGAAAAATTTTCTTATCCTTTCCCTGGACCAAAGTCTGATCATGACGCGGTTGTCCCGCATATGCCCTGAAGTCTTGGGTGCATGGTGTTACGGCACCGGTGCGTTGTCCCCAAGTGCCTAATGCAGGCGAAGTTCAGGGCAGCGAATCCGGTCCTGCGAAGTCTCACGATGATGGACTGCTGTGACCAGCCGGCTCTCAACCCCCGGTGGAATTGCTGGCACTCTTGTGGATGGCCGACAGTCGTAGCTTGTGTCCCGAATCGCCCATGCTGTCGTCTGCCCTGAGGACCGGTGAGCTTGTCGGTTGAAAAAGGCGGGCAGGACCCCCCGACCGAGAGGCGGGCCTGGGTTGTTGAGCCAAACTCCCGGAACGACTGGACGCAACAGGAGACCGTCGGATTGCTGTGGCCGACTGGCGGTCAAGGTTTTGCCCGTCGAATGACCAAGCCCTCACGCCAAACTCGCGACCCGTTGTCGAATCATTATCCCCGAGCTGCCTTGAAGGCCTTGTTTTCGCCCCTGCTTTGTACCGCGGAATCGCCGGCCAACCCAGTCATTCGGAGCGGTGGACTGAAGGCCATTTCAGCTTCCTCCTGTAAGTTCAGGCCCGGTGATACGTCCGCTGTCCAGGGCAACTCGAGCAGATAAGCTGATTCTTTCCGACAACGGCCTTGGGTCGACCAGCTCGCCTATCGCTGCTCTGCGTGTCCCGTGGCAAGTGCCCGTCGGAAGGCCCATCGGCACATGACGCCAATGACTCCATTCTGTCACCGAGAGCCGCGCGTGGCACCTCGAGCGTCCGCGCAGTGACTGGACGAGCCCTCAGTCAGCGTGTGGCGAAGGGTCTTCTTCTCCGTTGCACTGATAGCCCAGAGCCCGAGGCATGTCGGCCAAGTTTGGGGATCTTTGCCTCCCAAGACCTCTCCTTACCTCATGGTGAAGCCATCTGACAAACCACAAGCTTCCGGGGCGTCGCGGGGAGTTGCCAAATCCTGGTCGAAGCCCGTCTATGCCCTCTGGTTGGCCCACGGTGCCATCGTTTCGAAGGGATGAGGACCCTCTGCTGTTCCCGTGCTCTCAGCACATGGCGCTTCAGCCTGGATCTGCATCGAATCCCCTCTCTGCGCATTTGCCTTCCTCGTCCTCTCGATCTCCACTACAACGCGATTACCTCCACCCGAAGCCCCCCCAAGTCCCCCCAAGCCC
>Ga0247780_1000972_pt1 | contig 21229 bp, 19 predicted proteins | sample UWRJL079202R5_FD_179927 | JGI IMG/M metagenome (GOLD analysis project Ga0247780, IMG submission 179927) | Plant litter microbial communities from Arlington Agricultural Research Station in Wisconsin, United States - UWRJ-L079-202R-5 | ecosystem: Environmental > Terrestrial > Plant litter >... | reverse complement strand
GTTGGTGGTGTTGGAGGGGTGTCTGCATGATGTTATTTTGTTGGGGGGGATGATTAGGTTTAGTGAGGAGGCGAGGGAGGCGGCTAGGGAGGCGAGGAGTTTTTTTGGGAGTGAGGGGGTGCTGGGGGGTGGGGAGGCTGGGAGAGGGTAATGTGTGGCTGTATAAGGGAACTTGAAGTGTTGTGTTGTGTTCTGATGTGGTTGGCCAGTGACTATCTAGCGAGGTAAACATGACTATACCTCGCATTTTTCGCCTCTAAATTCTCGATGTTGCTCAGGGAAGAACGACTTGAGTTGTTCCCCTCATCCAACTGCATGGCAACTTATCACACTCTTGCCAAAAGGCTCATGCCCCTTGGCCAAGAGTGGCCAAGTGGAGGACTTTGCACGCGGTACGAGCCAGTCAGGCAGCACCTTCACGAATCAACTACTTCGCAAAATTCGGTCCTGTGCACTACGCGTGGAGTGAGGGTGTGAGCCATGGTTAGGGCGAATTGTTGTCGAAGTGGCATCAGGTGCGGATAGCATCACGAGAGCAAACGATAACCCGCGACCTGGCTCGCCGAACTGGCCTCATCAAGATCCACATTAATGTGAGAGCTAGGATTAACGGACGACAACTTCAGCCGTATCTTGCCCCCAAAGCCACGATCAATGCTTCTGCCATCCCATTTGCTATCATCATTCAGGCACCGCAAACCTCCTGAATCTCCCCACCAATCATGTTCTAATGTGCATCTCAGCCCCAGACAATAGGCTGCCATGGCTTTCCCAGCACCCAAGCTGAGTTCGCAGCGCGAAGAGCGGCCGCCATTTGGACATGATAGGATTTCAGACACTATTTGTGTGATCTTTGCCCCTTTTTCAGTTAGGGCTCTCCAGTTAAACCGAAAGGTATCCTAGAGACAGCTGACGCATTTTTTACTGAGTCGAAACACGTACAAAAGAGCACGAGGTTCTCGCAGTTTTTCATTTGGACTCCATTCAACCAATTCTTGCTTCCTGCGCCAGCATTACTCGCCTGCCACCATGGCCTTCTCACTCCGAGTCCTTCTGATCGCTGCAGCGGCTTCATCCGCCCTTGCCTTCCCACTAACAGCAACCCCCACCTCCCCATCCCACACTTTCTGCGGCTGCCACAACGACTGCACCCTGGGCCTCCTCCCCTTAGACCCCGAAATCACCACCTGTTCAGACTGGTGCGGTACGTCCATACCTCTACACCCCTTCAACCCACCACTACTAACCCCCCCCAGACCCAAAGTACGCCTGCGACAACAACCTCCTCAACCCCTTCGAACCCTCCCCCAAACCCTTCCCCGAAACCGCCTTCCAGCAACACAAAACCAACAACGCCCGTGGCCTGCCCATCCTAAATCCCAAACCCGTCCTACCCGACATAACCATAAACCCCGGCCCAAAAGTCACCACCACCCTCCGCCCCTTCACCTTCCCCACAAACCCCCCGGCCATCACCTTCCTCTTCACCCGAACCCGAACCCGCAACCCCATCCTAACCCCCCTTCCCATCCCCAACCCCGCCGCAGACCCCGTCGATCCCTTCTTGATCATTTCCCCCATCCGTCCCACGCCGGCGGCTGGTTTTGTCACGGACCCGGTTGCGCCTGACTTCGAGTTTCCAAGGACGCGGACTCGGATTACGGCGGTGCCGAATCCTGTTACGGATCCGGTGGATTGAATGGTTTGTGGAGACCGACGCTGCCTACTTTCATTCCGGAGGTTACGCCTATTAAGGTTCCGACTGAGCCTGGCTGGGTTGATCCGAAGCCTGAGGAGATTTGAATGAGGGGGTGGCGAGGGGCTAGGGGGTGGGGTAGTAGGGTTTAGTGGGTATTTGTCGAGGAGGTTGGGTTGGATGGTGGTAGTGGGATAAGGGGTGTGATATTGGTGAGAGGGGTTGTCGGCATCTCAAGGACTCGTGGGCTGGTTCTGTGATATGTAATGGTGCGATCTAGCTGGACTTGATAGGTTAGACTTTGTCTAGGTCTTGAAGTCCGCTGTAAGCATATGAAAGAACTGCTATGGGTGGCACGCAATTGCATTGCCTGGATCCTCCTGTTAAAGTGAAATGTCCGAGAAAAAGAAGGCGCGGTGAACTTGGGGTGGTGTATAAATGCTCTGGAACTGGGTTTAGAAGGCTCCGGCTAAAACGATGGGCCACCAACTTCATATGACTAGGTAGGTATTTTGAAACACGTCTTACGGACGGTTTCCATAAGTACTGTGTGGATGGCCATCTGATCTGTGTCCTAGCCAAGTATCATGGTGTAGATGGGAACGAAGGGAAGAAGACTGTCGGTCCGAGGCGCTGGCGGGGGTTCTCGCGACGCGTAGCTGGGCGCGCTGGGAAGTGCCTATCTGCAATGCTCCTGCAGTCTGCGGGGTAAATTATGCTCATGGGGGGGGGATTTGGTGGTGGCGTAAGGCAGTCGGCGAGAATCGAGGCGGTCGAGAATCAGGGAAGCACTGGTCAAAACTCGCTCGCTGGCACACCGCCCCAACGCGGGACAGTCAGGCACCCATCAAGCTGCAGCCAATCGCTGCGGGATTTACAATTGCCCGATTTACACGTGATTCACGTCACACATCAAAAGGCAGGTGCGAGGCAGAATCGATCTCGGTGCGTTCCACGAACCAGTGACCTCTCCATGATGCCTGCTAAGCGGTTTCAGACACTAGTTTAGACTTCAGAAGTGGACTACCATGGCAACATGGATGTTTTTTGGGACGAACGAGCTACAATCAGGCTTCGCCAGTTCAAGCAAATATCGAGCTGAGTGATGACGGTGAATCTGTAATAAAATAAAATAAAACGAAAAGGCCGCATTTGCTGCCTTAGGGTCCAAGACACGTGGATTTGGGCGTCGCCGGCCGATAGCGCCCTGTGGTGCTGTTGAGTTTAGAATGTAAGATTGACAAAGATGCCTAGTTACCTACCCTCGCATAACGCCGTCATTCATAAAATATCACTTTAGCAAACCTCCTAGAGAAATAGCTTCCCTGATTCATATCATGATGTTCAGTAATCACATTAAATCATAGAAAGGGGACTAGCAGGTTTCTACCCTATCGGAAAGGACGCCAACAACAACAGGTTGGAATCGCATCTAGACTAGGTTTTTGGCAGTGTGTAAACATTAACCTTCTCCCAACCGTGACACCGCGCCTCGGACGTGATTTCCTCTGAGATCAGACGCGCCTCCAGCTTGGCGGCGTCCAGGGCAGCCATTCAGGCAGCGCAGGGCACGTCTAATCTCAATGAGAGACTGAACACAAACTCGCCAGAGTCACGAATGTTGGCACGCGGTAAGGAGGCTTGAAGATAAATATATGATGCTTTTCACTTTTTTATTTTCGAAAGCTCATTTTGTATCAAGCCAACTCTCCTCAAAGGCCCCACGGGATCTTCAGCTCCGGCCATCAACGCCTTGGTTCAAACCGCGAACCCCTCCCCCCCCTTTTATATTCAGGCGGTCGCGTTTGTTGTCCGAGCATCCCCGCACTTGCTGACGAAGTACCCTACCCCGCAGCCTCCACCTTTTGATAACGAGCTATTCCAGAAGTAGGTTTCAAAGTCTTTGACAGCGATTGCTATTCGTGTACCATGCTGCAATGACTAATGCTGTCCGAAGAACGAACCCATGTGGTAGCTTAAAAGGTGCCGAGAGGACCTAAACGCGTCGCTTATGCCTTTTTACTATGCACCCTTCAACTTCACATGGTACAACTCTGTTCTGCAAATAAGCCCTAACGACCTGCCCGAAGACGCAAATCGACTCAACCTTGTCCATCAAAAGAAGAAATGGCTAGCAAGAAACTCATCACAGTTTTTGGAGCTACCGGCGCCCAGGGCGGGGCAGTCGCCAACGTGTTCCTTCACGATGTCAAGCTCAAGCCGCAGTGGGTCGTCCGGGCTGTGACTCGAGACACCACCAAGCCATCTGCCAACAAGCTTCGCGACGAAGGTGCAGAGGTCGTTTCCGTAAGAAACCCCATATGAGATCGGTTTCGGTGCATTGTGCTGACGAACTCGTGGCAGGCCGACATGAATGACAAATCGACGCTGCGGAAGGCCATGGAAGGCGCTTCGGCAGTATATGCCGTCACCAATTACTGGGAGACCATGGACCAAGAGCTGGAGGTCAAGCAGGGAAAAGCCCTGGTGGATGCCGCCAAAGAGGCGGGCGTGCAACACTTCATTTGGAGTTCTCTTCTCAACGTCAGCAAGGGTGAGTCAGTCCCTCACCAATATTTTTCAGTACCTAGGTTAGGAATTTTCTGATCAGGTTCTCCAGTCAGCAACGGAAGACTCCCTCACGTATATCACTTCGACAGCAAGGCTGAGGTCGAGGACTACGCCCGCAACATCGGCATCCCTGCTACGTTTTTCCTGCCGGGCTTCTACATGGCAAACATCCCCGGGGCCATAATGCGAGCGGACCCGTCCAACAACGGGGCTTGGACATTTTCCCTCCCCATTCCTGCCACGGCATCCATCCCGGTCTTCGACCCAGCCGACACGGGCAAGTTTGTAAAGGCAGCGATATTGCATCGCGACCAGCTCCTCGGCAAGCGCATCCTCGGCGCGACAGCATACCTGACGGCGGCCGAGATTGTAGAGGGCTTCAAGAGGGTGTTCCCCCTGGCCGGCGCAACGGCGAGATACCGGCAGTTGTCTGAATCCGAGTATGTCGAGGCGCTGGCCAAAGGCAAAGGCATGCCCGAGCACATCGCCCAGGAGTTGCTGGAAAATATGCTCCTGCTTGATTCGCCCGGCTACTATGGTGGGGAAAGCCTCGATGGCACGCATAAGCTAGTCGAAGACTGGCTTATGACCTGGGAAGAGTTTGCCAGAAGCTCCACCAAATGGGGGGCAGAGTTGAAATAAAATGGGGTTGAGGAGACACGGGAGATAACGTTTTGCGGCCGCTGCAGAGGTACAGGCGAGACTATTCGAGATGCGACGTGGTCAAGACGGGGAGGAATTCTATAAATTGGGAGTATCTATATAATAAGCGTCGTGGCGTTATAGAAAAAAAGAGGCTACGGCGTGCCAGTTACATGTATCGTCCTATTTCGCTACCTACTAAACCGCCAAATGGTATTTCCGACGGTCCGGGTCGCCGGCGCCTTCATCCTCTGCCGGTGCCGAATGAATTTGGATATCGGCGTGCTTGCTGATCCCCGGGACACCGCACCGTAGCTCGACGGTAGCCGCGACCAGCTCCTCTTCCGATTCATAATGGTTCTTGCTGCCGCTCGTCGCCTGCTTGGATCGGAAGGTGTCTCCCGCGTCGGCACGTTGGTAGGTGGCGTAGCCGGGCGTGGCCCCGGTTGCGGGCTTGCTGCTGTTGAGGGTAACGCCGAGGGCCGATAAGCAGCGCTCGAGCACGGGCTTGCAGAACGGGGTGCACGCCGCGATGATGCCCAGGAGCATCTCGAGAGCCGTCCAGGTGCTGATCGAGATGTTCATGGCCAACATGTCGAGCCCCGGCTTGCCGAAATCGGCAACGATCAGGTTCTTGACCACGGACGAGATCCCGGCCAGCAGGCCCATGGCCATCAGGCAGCCCAGGACGATGCGCTCGCGCAGAGGGCGCTTGAGGTTCCAGAGAAACGTGATGGGCGCCAGCGATAGCAGGACGTCGGTGAGGACGCTCACCACGGCACCCGTGAGGGCGGCGATCCGGATGGCCGACGCCGGTAGGCATTTCGCCGACTCCGGGTCGGCAAAGTCTCCCCACGCGGCCGAGAGCGGTTGGCAGGAGAACAGGATGAACCACATGTTGCCGAATCCGTAGGCGGCGGCCAAGGCAATGTTGAGCCAGACGAAGGCCTTGAACCAGGCGTTGTTTTGGATGCGCAGGAGCGTCAGCCCAACCGAGGCTTTGATGAAGGCCATGGCCATGCCCCAGATGGGGATCGAAAGGAAGGCGCCCCTCTGGATCGCGAGCAGCGTGGAAGGTGACTTTGGTTCGGCATTTGTCAAGAAGTCGTGCGGTCTGAAGAGAACGTATGCGGCGAGGGTGAGAATCTGCACCAGGCATATCAGTCAGCAACCAGGTGTTCATTTCTAGGCGAAAACCCCACCGCGCCACGGACCGAAGAGTTCAAGGAGCAAGGCAGCTTACATAGCCCGTTATGATGCAGCCATCGGACCACAGATGCATCCGGCAATTGATCCTCGACTTGATTTTAAAGAGGCGATAGGCGAGTGTTGCCGAAGCCAAAACGAGCAGCGGTATCGTGACTCCGTAAAAGATCTGCGCGACAACGACCGCGCGATCGCTGATGACGATGGGACCGCCCGGGGTAGCCATGGGGGTGTTCGTCCGCTGTGTTCGGTATGTCGCGGTGCTCGACAAAGCGGGTCCCAATAGAGAGGCTGGCTGCGACCGCAGGCTCTTTTATGACGCTGCGCGCATGAATTCACACCAGAACATCCTTTATTTTTTGCATTTTTTTTCCCCCTTGGGTGGTGCTCTGGATGTGCCCCTTTTGGCTTGACTCAGTGTTTTCCGGCTTGCAGGATCCGACGGAACTGGAACCACTCTCGTATCGACCGACTCTGCAGCCACGTTCTGCACGACTGGGGTGAGGGTGTAGAGGAACCGCATCTGGGGTGCTGTTCGTGCGGCTGGACCTTGTCCTGGCGGCCATCGTCGCCCCGGGTTTCTCCAGTCCGATTGCCTGACTCGATCCATGCAAGGTATCGTGAGCCGATCCTGGGATTGAAAGAGCATACATGGCACTAGCCCCTATTCTGCCAAGTGCAAGCTCCCATGTTACCTAAAAGTGGCGAGATGAGGGACGCTTCAAGCCAATCTCCGCGCGGCGCAGGCGTTCACATATTTGCTGCTCCGCATCGGCCTAACCCGTTTGCGGGTTTCGGCGGCGACGCTAGTACTCAGCGTCTGCATGCCGAGGCGTAATTTGGCGCCCCGGAGTAGGTGTGGATTATAAGAGGCTCGGCGTGTCGCAAACGCGTCCTACGAGGCGCACCAGTCCTCTCCGGTGAAATCCACAAAAATGATTTTAAAACTCGTTATCCGCACCGCGGGCGTCGTGGCTGTCCTGGTTGGCGCCGCCCTCCCCGCCTTTGGCTCACCGGTGGAATCGGCATCGTCCTACGGTTGCACCAAACCCTATGTCCGCAAGGAATGGTGTGCCATCCCACATCGCTGACATGACTCGCGAGACCTGAACTGATCCCGTACCTCAACTGCCAGGCGCCGTCTTGACAGCCGTCAGAAGGAAAACTACATCGCCGCTGTCAAGTGCCTCCAGAGAACACCGGGCACCATACCTACTATTCCTGCTGTCAAGAGCCGCTTCGAGGACTTTGTCGCCACGCACCAAGCCCAAACTGAGTTTGTGCACTTTGTGGTAAAGGGAACCCCCCTCCCCCCCCCCTCTCGTGTTGCAAACCGGTGTTGGCCGCCCGCAGCTGACATTTGATGCGATTGACCATAGGGAATATTCTATCCCTATCACCGGTTGCTCCTGGCCCAGTACGAGAAGGCCCTCTGGGCCTGCGGTTGGGACCGCAGCCTCGGCCAGCCTTATTGGGACTGGACGCTGGACACGGCGAGCCAAGCGGCCTTCCTCGCGTCGCCCGTCTTCGACACGGTCTGCGGGTTCGGTGGCAATGGCGCCTACATACCCGGGAACCTGAGCCATCCCCAGCTCCCAGGATTTGTGAGTTACCCCCCGTCTTCCCGGTTCCGTGTCGACGGCGCCTTCTAACCGTGCGCTTTAATTTGTAGATCGGCGGCCCGCCGTTCGACCTGCCCGATAGGAGCGGCGGTGGATGTCTCAACGACGGGCCGTTCGCCGGTCTGTCCACGCTGCTCGGTCCGCAAAACAAAAGCGACGGCACCACTCCGCAATGCGTGCGGCGCGATTTCTCGTACAACTCACTGCGCGACTTTAGCGGATCCGCCCAAGTCCAGGCAGCCATGACCTTTCCCGACTTTGGTACATGGGAGTTCATCACCGACTCGCAGACCTTCCACCCAGGCGGCCATTGGGCTGTTGGTGGCCTGTACGGCACCATGACCGACACCTACTGCTCGCCTGCCGATCCCATCTTCTACCTCCACCACAGCAATATGGATAGGGCCTGGTGGTCATGGCAGACACGGAACCTGCCCAAGCGAGAGAAGGAGATTTCTGGCCCTCTTGTCTTTTTTGACTATCAGAATCTCCTCGCTGGCAATGCGACGTTGGACACTCGTGTGTGGGTTGGTCTGGCCAACCGGGTCGAGTTCAAGGCGGGGGACTTGCTTCACATCCGGAAGGGGCCGTTTTGTTATACCTACGATGTGCTGTATTAGATGCTGCGAATCAGACCCGAACAACAGAGCAGGTTGCCGTCCTGGGCTGAAGCAAACTGTGGCGTCGCCAGTGACATTCTAGGAACGCACCATATCGGTGATTATAAATCGTTCCGCTCGTGCTAAAGAAGACCAACCGCAGCACCGGTGTAATTCCGGAGTGGATCACTTACTGGCAAGGGCGCTTGGGGCACTACACGAGAGGGTGGGCTATGGGATTAGACAACCTATTCGACAAGAATCTGGCACGAGATGGCGAGGACATGTGGGGGTCCTCGAATGGCCCTGCTTGGAGTATAAGTCGGGTGGTATGGGTTATGGGTACACGATGAGGGGCTTGTGGGGAGATGTGACGTTGGGGTTTGTGCTTGGGGGGGATGGAGAGGATTGGGGAAGTGGACAGGATTGGGGTACTGAACCCGGCTGCCGGTACTTGGCCTTGAGCTATTCCTGAGGTAAGGCACCATCGCCAGAGCTACTCATTGAGAACAAAGAGGAGCTCATGACGCCTCTGGCCCTGGCACCTCTCATTGATGAACTTTCAAAGACACTCCGTGGCGCCATCTTTCTCGTGAAGCTCATGGGTGAGAGATATATCTGGAACGGCCGCCTCTGCCTGGTCTAGGATGATCGAGACGACTAGCAGCTCGGCGTCTAGAACATGGACCTAGTATACGAGGGATCAGTTCTGTGCGTGATCGCCGCCGCGGGTAGGGATGCAGCATACTGTACGTCGGCCTTGGGAGTCCATTTGTAGATTTTTTTGTGGTCAAAATGCGGACACTGAATATGGCCGCCACTGTAACATCTTCTTACCATCGGCTGCAGTCAACTAATATATCCTATAAATTACTAAGCGATACAGGAAGGGGCCCACGACTCAACTTAATCGGCAGTGATCATTCCTGCTCTCCAACAAGTCCTTGATGATCTACAAGCCACAAAACATGCAAATCTTAATTGAACATTGGTACGTAACAAGGTATCTACTATGGCCTAAACACTAAAGTCACCCCGTGATCTCCTTTTGCCTTCACTTGTCTTCTGCCACTCATGAGTCTTGGTATGGGTGCAGCAAACCCCTTTCAAGGCCGTCGCTACCAAGCAGGCTGTTGAAAACGGAGCGGCCCACGCGGTGGGAGAATACAGGAGGGCCATCAAGTATCTCAAAAGACGCTTTCTACAATGTGAGATATCAACGTTATGATTTGCCTTCAATGAATGAAGTGAGGCGTATTGAAATGTCGAAAAGAGGCCTGAATTCAAATTGGGCCGGTGGCATCAATGGAACTGGCGGGGTGGATTCATTTCTTTCGCCCACCACGGACAACCGTTTCCAACAGCCTTGCGTGACATCAAGACTCGATGGGGTTGACGGATGACGAGTATTGATCTCTTTCTGACTGCCACGGTGTGCATAAAGTTCAGTAACAAACTCCTGCCGGCTCTAGTGAGGCTAATCAACGCGGGCGGGAGCGAAAAGCGAAGGTAGAGATGAGGCGCCATCGAGAAACAGAAAAATAGCAGAACTTTCCCACCTTATTGGCAGCCTTGCACCTGCACACAGACGACATACCCACCAAAAGCAAATCAAGACCCTTAACGGTGTGCCACATGCCAACAAGGAGCAGATTCACTCCATTCTTCCATCAACTTCTCCCTCTTGAATGATCTTTTTGGGTGAGCAACTATCGAGGATGTGGCGGCATCTCTGAGATACAGGGCGTCCGCTCAGAAACTAAAGCAACTAGGAAAGTACGAGTCTTCCCCGTCCCCCCCAGTTGAGGTTAGCATAATAGGGGGTGGGGGTCGAAGAGTGGAGAGTCGTATAAGACCTTCGCCATTGACCCGTGTATTGCATCTCCTCCTGGCGTGTGCGTTTCCCTAACCTAACGCCTAGGGCTGAGCCCCCTAATGAGACTGGAAGAGAGCAGAAGCCATGCCCCAGGGCCGCCATCTCATAAACATGTAACGGCATGTAGGATGGAGCTAGCATTGGCCTGCTCTATGTAGTGTCTTGACAGAATTCCTGACGGGTTCAGAAGGCAGCCATTCAGGCCACAGATGTGGTGGTTGCACAGCAGACGCAACGCGGCATACCGAGGCAAGAAAGGTCCAATCCAGTTGCTCAACTGCCCTCTGCTTGAAGAAGATGCCCATGACCGCTGGGACAGCATGTTATGTCTTCAAAGGGCTGGATTTCCTGCCCACCGACTGAGCAGTTCCTCTCAAGTGATGTACCGCTCAGGGATGGCAGGCCCACAAAACCAATACCTCGACAGATAAGGGCTCCCAGCATGAGCTGCCGGCGAGGTCGACAAAGCGAATCGCTTTTCTCTCCGTGGGCTTCGCCTCCAGTATGGGCCAACCAGAGCCGCCGCGCAGTAATCTGTACGCTCGCCAATGCGGGATGGAATCGGTGGTATATTAAGCGGTAAAGCTCGCAATATTCCCTAAACTCGCAATGATTAAGGTCTCTTAAGCTCCCAAGTGGTTGACAAAACCAGACTCCAATAGTAGTTGAAATGGTGAGGTGGCTTGTGCTTACAGCCCCTGGCAATTTTACAACACGTCTACCCAGTAAGATGGTTGATTGAATGGTAGCGCGAATGAAGGCAGTGTTAGCTGTCGATGATCAGGTTGCTGGATACTAACAGTGCGGTACCAGAGAGGCACCTAGATTCCAGAGAAAATTAGCCCTGTGGCGAGGTACTTTGAGGTATTGAGTCCGGTTTTTTTTGTCAACCGCTTGGCTCCTTACAACTAAGCCTAGCACTGAATTGGATTTGTTATGTCGGATCGCGATGCGCCGGCTCCCATCCAGGAAGCGCATCAGCTCTACTGGTTCGCCCCGCCCAGACGCCTGTTTAGACGCCTTTATTCGACGCCCCCTCTCATTCTCCCACCCTTTTTTGCCTTCTCTCTCTCTCTCTATTTTTCATCATGGGTCGAACAGCCCAACCGATTCCTTCCGGTTCTTTGACCCTGGAGGGTTTTCCATAGACGGCAGTCCAGCAAAAGTAGCTGAGGCGGCATCATTGCCTGGAGGTTCTGAAGATTTTAACGGTTCCAGCCACCTCTCGGTGCCAGTATTGCGAAGAAGGGAAGAAACGGAGCAACAGACACAAGCTGCGGGAGCGGATCGCACTGGGCGGAAGTATGCTTGCCTGATACTGGAGCAGAAGATCGCGATCTGGACGAAGACGATCGAGTTGCCCGATTAGAAGATGGTCGATAGGGCCCAGGAACCCACCATCCAGAACTTCATAGACAATTCGTCCAGCCTTCCGCTTGGGAATGCTTATATGTATTACTAGTCGTTGATACTGGGGATATTCAGGAGATGCCTTTACTAGAGGGCGTCGTTAGGAGATGAAGGGTATTTCGCACATTGAGAGCCTTTAGTGCTCGTCAAATGACTGTATTTAGAAGATATTCTGGTGCTAGGGTAGCCTAAAGGATCTCTAGGAGCACCCTCGCATTCCTTCTCCACATTTCCTTGACAGAGCGTTTAACGTAATTAACAGTTTAGCAATACGCAGGTATATAGAGGCCTTAAAGCTAAACAGAGGAGTAATAAGCTTTCTGCCCCGCATGGCTTTAAGTGTTTGCAAGTCCATAACATAATAAATTTCGCCTGCTATGGTAATTGTAAAAATATCTAGATACCTGCATGAGAAGGGTTAAGTGTAAAGGACTCACTAATAAATAGGATTAGAATAACTAACACCTTTCTATAAGCCCTTAATGTAGAATAGAGATTGCGTGAATCCTCCTCTCTCTGTTGGTTAATATACCTATACCTAAGGTTATGCGCTAGTTTTTCGTATGTCCAGTGTAGACCCTAGCTTAATGCCAGCCTTTGCTGGAAGATGGGGTTTTACCGCTCATTACTAGGGTTGCGTTCCCAGCCATCTGTTGCTGTATCCTCTGATGGCATCACCAGTTCGGTGCACGGCGTGAGTTGAAAGTGACGGGATCCGTTGTCCTGCGTGACGCACTGGATGTGTCGCTCTGAAGCTGAAGGCGTTCGAGTAGATAACATTGCAGAGCTCAATTGGAATCGAAAAGAAGCTGCTGGCTTCCTGCGCGTTCATCGTGCGCGCTTCCTCTGAGATGATGAGCGGCATGGTGGGTGGTGGTCAGCTGCAATTCAAGAAGGGCTCTTCGAGAAGCTGGCAATGCGGGGATTATGCAGGACGGAGGTGCTTGCCTTTTGAGCAGAGCGTTTCACCTCTAAGTTTGGTTGGCGTGGAAGCTGTGACCCGTCCAAGGCCATCTGGACGCGCCGCCCCCAGCAAACATGACCTCGCCTCTTTTCAGCATTCTGCAGTTGGTACCTCCCTTGGTGAGTCAGGTCTCCATTGGGTCGACTGTTTGCTTACCGCGCCACCTTCCATCCCGCCGCCACGACCCCAGGAGAGGGGTTCCAGGAATTGGCCATCGGTCTCACACTCAACGTCTTGCAGCTGTGTCTGGAGCACAGGAATACATCGCGCAGAAATAAATCGCACAGAGGCTAGACCGGCAGCACCTCATTCTGTTCCGCGAAAAACAGCGAAAAGAAGCAGTTTTCGATCCTCGCTTCTTGACACCTTCTTCTTTACCCTTTAAGCTACACTATCTCGAGTTCTCTGGGTTCGATACCCTTAAACCAGTTCCCATCCCTCTTGGGGTCCACACTCCGGACCCCAATGGGTTAAAACTGTCCCGAGGGCAGTTCCTCAAGTACCAGGAACCGTGCCCATCCCATCCCCGCTCTCCTAGGGTGATTGTTCATCCCCACTAACAGATAGTGCACTACTATCTCCTCGCGAGGTGTATCAAGTCTGTCGTCTACCACTTCAATGATTACCATCACCTCTTCTGTTCTGTCTCCTCTGCGCGGCAAGGTCTTGGAGATACAGCGCCCTCGGACAAGAATTGCCAGTGGAGACGCGGAGAGAAAGCCGAACTTGTTGATATCATCCACACCAACTGCCACCACTTGGGAAATGTCAATGAAACACTCGATAGCCTCCGCATTGCGATAATATACCCCCCTAAAAGCAAGCATCTTATTCTATCCGAACTGTTTGATAGAAGCCCACGGCCATGTCGGTATCCTCTTAATCCCAACGTCTCCGGTTCCTCTAACGCGGCGAGACATCTTGCCACTTCCCGCTGTCCAGAGCAGCGCCCTTGGAAGATCATCGCGATCGTCCCACAAGCTAGCAAGATGATTCCTGCAACACTTGCTATTCCCACTCCAAGGGCGCAAACCGCCATCGCCCCGTCGAACCAACTATGACAATATCTCCCACGACACGGTTGTTCTCCTTGGACACTCTGCATTTGAGGCTAGATATTTTGTTGGGAGTCGAGAGCTATTCGCCATGCTAAAGAGATGGAGATGTTAGAGGAGTTTGGACCAGGGAAGGCTGTAACAAGGACGCTGAGCCGTATGAGGAAGAAGGAGTTCTTTAGCTTTTGCTCGGTCGGATTTGCTGTGCTTCTGAGAACCCCAGTGGTGGAAAACGGGGGAAACATGTAAGTGTTAACCACCGAGGAGTGAAACCGGTTCAAAATTTGGGAATATAAACTTGCTGATGTCCTGGAGTCTATAACATGATGAGACGCGGTCAGTAATCTGACACCTTGCAAAATTAGGATCACACATACTCGTAGCAGAGCAGCGACCCGCACTCTCGAACGCAATGGTATTCGCATGCATCTAACGTATTTGATAGGCGAGTTGGCCAGACAAAGCCGATTGGCTACCCCAGTTTCCCATATATAACCCTGAAAATAAACACCTTACTAAAATCACCAAATTTTAGTGAGACATTTCCAAGTTTCAAAAATACAATTTAAGAATACAGTATTAATATTCATAGCGCTATTTGATAGCTAATCTAACCTTCAGAATAACAGTATATCCGCTTAGTTTTATATAGGTAACTAAGCGTAATGGGCTAGCGGCGAGGCACCGAAGGGGGGCCGAGAGGCCAGTGAACTAGTGGTGGCGCAACGGCGCCATACTAACTGTTAGCAAAAAGGGCAGCTTCCGCGGATGCAAGGAGTGAGGGAACTTCCCTCTTGCAAGAATCAGCCAATGCTGTCAATACAGTGATTGATATCTATGGCATTCAGCTCCCAGGCACCATCAACTCGCCAGTGCATCAGAACCATCTCCCTTGATCACCCACCACCTTACGCATCTTTAGCTACCGACGGCGCGGTAAAACACCAGATTCACTAACTCGGCGCCACCAGATGTATCTCCAGACAATTCTCTGGCCGTGGCCAGGCGCGAAGAGATCACCGCTCTTCTGCAAGCATCGAAACTGGTACATCAGAACTACCAGAAACAACTAAACTATGATGCAGGACTGAAGGGCAGCACAGAGACTGCCCCCGTAGGACATAGCCTCTCGCCGCACACCAAAATAGTTGAATGTAGGCATCTTCAGCTGAGGAACCTATGACCCTGGTCTAGCTGATAGAAAAGATAAACGCCCATGCGTGTGGTATAAGCGAGACAGTATGTGTAGCCGCAAGCACAAAACACCGCTTACAGAGTGCCCATGATACTGCAAGGTCCGCCTTACTCTTTACCGCAGACAACATCTTCCACTTGTGTCATTCATGATGCAACCTCCGTATGTTCCTCCCAGAAGCGCTTGACAAAACTTTCAGAAGAACCTGCGCAAATGGCACGCCGTATATGAAGGCAAGAAAAAACATACACAACTACTAACAACTTAACAAAGTCTTACAAACAATAACAGCACAGAAACGTAGGCCTAATTTATAACGGCTATAACAGTTAGATTCGACACCACATCCAAATCACTCCCACCCTGAAAGACAATCTGCCTACATGAGGGTAAGAAGTTCATCCAACGTTACCAATTAAGCAGTAAAGATAAAATTGCTATACTAAGTTCTCAACGGTAGTGTAGTTACCTACCTGGAACAACAGCGTGTGGAAGCTGAACCAATTGCTCTTTTGACGATTTTATGTATCAGGACGTCGTTGTGACGGGGCTGGCGTTACATACGCTAATGCAGGGAACTACTACAACTGCCCGCTACACCAAAAGGTATGTGCAAGTTGACTAACCGCTAGTCATCTTGCTAGTTCCCACTTATTACCAACCCGTCACAGTCGTGGTGTCAGGAGTAAACCCTATTAAGAACAGCAACAGAGAATGATATGAAGCACAAGACACCAAGGCTCTAATAAATAATTGATATTAGTTGTGGACTTGATCCATCTTAGGTATTGGAAACTTATTACTCGCGTGCTTTCCATTCGCTCATTCTGCACAATACCTTATCTAAGTAATTTAGCGGCAAGTACAATAAAAACGGCAACATACCTAAAATAGATACTCATTGGCTCCTCCACACTGATAGCTCGTTCCTACAGCTAGAGGCATGGCTAGCATGGCGCTACACATGGCCACTATTGTGACGGAGATGTCTCGGTCGTCGACTTTTGACAGCTCGCCAAGTGGGACCGAGGGTGTTACGGTAGCAAGAAAGGCCGATAGAGTTCTGACAGTAGCGTAGACCTAGCTATCGCTGTATACATATACCGTTCGGCCCCCGGGAAGCGATGATGTTTTGCCACCAAACACGTGCCGGTCGAAGGCGTTAGAACGGAGATGTAGGTAACATCATTGGGAGAGACTTACTTTAGCAAATATACGCTAAGAAAAGTCATCGATCATTCTGTACAGCCATGTTTTATTGGCTTGGTCAGGCAAAATAGCTCTGAGGTCTGATTCGGTTCTGTCCTGCAGAAACCGAGCACCTGAGGAGCCTGATATAGACGAATCTGCCACCCAGCGCCGCATGACCGCAATAGGCCGGTGATTTGGCTCATTTAATTCGGGCAAACGTGCGCATCGAGTCAGAGCGTCCTCTAAAATCGAGGGGTTTTAGCTCCAGGGTCACACTTCTCGCAACAGACGAGGTCACAAGCTAAGATAACGCACCATATTCGCGGAGCTTATTCCGAATCTGCTTCCTGAGTGCAGGTGTGGTGTCTGCAACCAACTCGTTATTCGCTAGGCTTCTGCGTGCCCGCAGCTGGCGGTATTGCTCTTCAAGGTCGGCGAGTTCGTCCTGCATCCACAACAGGTTGAGCGTATTCAGCCGGGAGAAGCGACGAGATATCATGTACGCAGGATCTTTGTCCATGAATTCGGCCAAAGTATCGCATGGCTCGCAAACCTCGGCTGAATCTGATTGGTAAACAGGCAGCACAGAATCTGCCAGGTTGGGTCTTGTAATAGCCGCCAGTGAGCTACTCGTATGAGCAACATCTATCCTTACGCCATAGCTGCGCCTTGCTCGATGAAGCAGCTGCTGTGTTTTGGCGTGCCCCAAACAATGTTCATCGAGCTCGGAACTAGAAGAAACCGTGTCAGACAACATGATAAGAAGTCTAGTAGTTCCTGAGATTGTGAAGATGTGGACGAACTCTGACTGAAATTTTAATCCGGGGCAGTGATGGCACAGCATCGCCATACTAGAAGCTGAGAAAAGATCTGTTACGAGTCGGGTGTGTTGGAAGTACCGGAGCTGCTGCCCGCTCTGGGGAGCGAATCGAGCCCATATCATCGACTATTAAGCTCTTCCACATAGTTTCTCCTTTTCATATCCTCAAAACTTGTGGGCCCCGAGCTCTTAGTATTAGCAAGCCACAGCGGCTTAGGGACGGAAGTGATGGTCAACGAGTCATGGTCAACGAGTCAAGTCGGGCACACCAAAATGGCCCAACCTTCACCGACTCGGTAAAACGGGCGCACCGACTGGTCCAACCCCTACCGACTCGGTGGAGGTGCTGACAGCTGAAAGATATGGACAATTTCCCTTTCGCACACATGTTTCACGCTAAACTAATGTCCGACAAAAGTTCTGTGCATCCCTTTCCAGGATTTCCTGGCTTTGTTTTAGGCAATTCCGCTAATTCCATAAAGTCTCACACCAGCTTTCTTGAAGCGACAACCATGCAATAGCAATACCCAGGCCTGCAGACTAAGATGGAGTGTGCTCACTGTCAGCGGGGAAATGGTAGACAGAGTACGAGCGCTTCAAGTTCACTTCCACTTAAGTTGGGGGGGGGGGGGATTCCGAACACACCTGAAACCGAACACGCCTCACACCCCGTCAACGCGCCGCAACCCCCTACTTAAAACGCATCTCACGTCTTCAATTCTCAACTAATTCTTCTTCTTCTTTCTTCCTCAGATTCACCATGGTTCGTTACACTGAAGAAGACCTTCGCAAGGCGTATAAGAAGGCAATCAACACTCAAAGGCTACATGTAGCCACTGCGACATAGAACATACCCCCCTCTACACTTTATAGCCGCCTCTATAGTTCCCTACCTTAATCAGTTACACACCAGGATAAACAACAACTCAGCCAGCCACAGGAGGCCAAATTAACCAACTAGGTACAGCTTCAACAAGCCCTAAGGCTCCCCCCTACGCACACGCAGATCAGAGAATTAACATACTAAATCCTAGTCTAACGTAATAATACTAAGCCCCTTGGAAAGAGGTAATACCACACCTTTATCACCAGAAACCCAGTGCTTAAAACCCAGAGAGCTAAGCCTATCGATCTCAAACGTGTTCACACTACTACAGAAGCAACTATTCAGCCTTAATTTAACCACTTCCAAATACCCTCAATTCTAGAGATTAAGCCTGAGAATCACTAGAATAAAGACAAGGCTAACATCATGGAAAGCAGGGGGACCAATAGCCTTATTATTAAAGCCTCAAATCAGAAAATTATTCAGAAAAAAGACCCTAAAGGCCAGATCTAGACCACTTTCGTAGAATATATATCAGCCATTAGCCGTTTTCTCCCCCCCTTAATCATTTTCAAAGGCAAGACAGTTCAACAACAGTAATTTCCTCGAAATTTAAAGCCATTTAAGGATTAGGTCTTTAATATAACAGAGAATAGGTAGATAACTAATGAAATAAGCCTAAAGTGGCTGAAAAAGGTATTTATACTCTTAACTAAGCCAGTTAACCCCCTAGATAAACACCTCCTTATTATTAACAGCCATAACAGCCACACAACTAACAATTATATATAAAAGGCTTTCTCTAATAACATCCACATCATTTACCTACCTACACACACCTCTCACGTCCTCCAGCCTCTAGATCTTTCCATTTTCAGCCCTCTTAAACGTACTTATCGCAAACACCTTAAAGCCCTCCTTATAAAGCAATTTAACAATAGTTCTGTAACTAACAAACGTTCCTTTCTCAAGTGTTACTATTCTACTAGGCAAGAGACTATCACAGAGCAGAATATACACGCTAGGTAAAAGGCATTTAACCTTTAACCCCTAAATATAAGTAAGCCTTTAATAAACCCCCTTCTCCTCAAGAATTCCAACCAACCAAGCACCCCCGTCACCACCAAACAAGATTCAAACCTTCAGACACTCAAAACACCTCTCCTAAAGGACTACACTAATAAAGAAGCCTTATAGTTAACACTAAGGAAAGCTCATAATTATCAGAAACAAGCCTAGGAATTTACACGTGTAATTAAGGCTATACCAAGCGACCAGCTGTTTCTAAGGAAGGTTAACAAGGCCATAGATAATCAGGCCTTCGAATTGGCCGTTACTAAGCGAAAGATTTAAGGCCTGGAGGCTAACCTTGAGTATATACGAGCCACAAAGAAGAAAAGGGTGGAAATCGATCCAAATAAGCTGTTTGCAACTGTTGGGACTGTTCGTGAGGTACAGAGAAAGGTTAGCCGCATGCCGTTAGATTCAGACGATTCTCCAGAAGAAGAGGATCAAGAAGATATCTACTATAGTATTAACGTATTATAGAAATATTTTTTTTTTCTTTGTTTTGATGTGGGTGTGGGTGGTGGCACGGACCGACCAGCATGTTCAGTTTCAGGTATGTTCGGAATCCCCCCCCCCCAACTTAAGGATCAAGGAAAAGACTTCGCCGGTATAGATCCGCAGATCAGCGACATCCTCGATAAGTTTCCGCCTGTCTGCTTGGACGACGTCGAAATTTCTCCACCTACCGGGCCGAACATCAAATGTCGCAATTGCGACTTCAAGTTCAGGACAATGTAAGTCGAGAATCTGTGCTGCCTGTGTCCCTCGGGAGGTGATACTAATATTTCGGTGGTATAGCGAAGAACGTGATGAGCATCATCTATCAATATATTACAAAGCGAGCCACATCGTGGCCTATTGCCTGATGATTGATAGGTTGGCTGAAGTCCTCTGTCTAAGAGTAATGCTACGAACCTATTTTACGATCGCTAGGGATCTGTCCATTCTCTAAGGGTTTCGCTGACAGGAATCACGACAGAGCGCAAAATCGTCACGAACGAGATCTTCGAAATCGGTTAAGGCGCTGGTATCTTGATGAGACCTCTCCCATTCAGTATTGAAACAGATGGTTTGGTGATCCGAGTCGAAACTGGCTGGGCGTTGCTGACGCGAATTGGCAGGGAATCGTCTCTGTCCAGATAAAACAATGGCACTAATAAGCTTTATCAGAAGTAGAAGTTGTGACCCTATAACCGATCGACCTGATTGCCGATTATAATTTCCACCATTCCACCTCGACCACCCCCCCATTTCCACTACCACCACTCTTTTAATTCTTTACCAAAACACACCAAATTTAAGATAAATATTATGCGTGAGCAGAATATTACGTTAGCAATCGATAAAGTTAAGTGCGGAGTCACACAGTGAGAGGCCGCGTAAAACGAGGGCATCCCTTAAGTAACCCTCTGTAACCGTATCTACGGCGTAACTAATAAGAAAACTAGTAAATTAACTAATTAAAGGCTCTCTCCTAAAGAGGAGTTATTCCTTATTAACTGGTGCCTTAATAAGGAAGCCTCTATACAGCCTTTAAGTAAGGCCCAGATTATTAAAATGGCTGTAATAGTCTTTATTAAAGGAGGTAATTTTACCCCTATTAGCTACTGTTAGGTAAACCACTTCCTAGCACGCCATATATATGTTAAAATAAAGAAGTTAATACTGTTAGAAAGTGTAAAGAAGCGTAGTTTTATAAAGGAGGCTTATAAGGAGTTTATAGCCTTCTTAGCTTTCACTTAAAGTTTAAAGCTATCTATTATATTAATATTACTAATATAGATAAATACGGCATATAAAAGGGTAAGATAGCAGCTGGGACTGTTATAAGTAATTCTCTTACGTTTAAAGCCCTTATTTAATCTTTTAATAAAATTACTTAAGTATTTATTTTAAAGACGGTTACTGTAAATAGCTAGAGGTTAACTCTAGTTATTGTCTTTACAGGGGTAAGTCTTTAGGGACAGTAATATCTTAAATAGGTTAAAAACCAGCCTAATATCTGTAATTAAAAGTATAACTACTTCCTTACTAACTTTAGTAATATAAGGATAACCTTAAAATGGTTTAAAGAGGTTTATCTATTAGAAACTAAGCCTATAAACCCTATAGAGTAATGCCTTTTTATTATAAATCTTTATTTAAGTTACAAACTGGAAGAATTAGCTTACTATAACCTTTAAAAATAAAGTTTAAGTACTGTTCTTACCAGCCTACACCTTTTATAAAACTTAACCTTTAAACTTTAGCGTTTTCTTAGCTTTTAAGACTTATTATAAGTAATAAACAAAGTTACTTACAGCCTGTTAAAACTTAATATTAACTTATAAATAACGCTTCTTTCTAGCCTATAAGGATGCCTTTAAAGAGGGTGTAAGCCTTACTAATGTAAAGAGCGGCTTTAAAAAGACTAATATATAGCCGTTTAACCCCTCTTAAGTATTTAATGATCCTAAGGCACTGATTGGAAACTAACCACCCCAACCCC
>Ga0247780_1000970_pt1 | contig 21252 bp, 27 predicted proteins | sample UWRJL079202R5_FD_179927 | JGI IMG/M metagenome (GOLD analysis project Ga0247780, IMG submission 179927) | Plant litter microbial communities from Arlington Agricultural Research Station in Wisconsin, United States - UWRJ-L079-202R-5 | ecosystem: Environmental > Terrestrial > Plant litter >... | reverse complement strand
ACCTTGGTGTCCCGTCAAGCATCCCTTCTTTGGGGCCTTCTTTTGCCGGAGCCTCATCCCGCATTGGTGAAAACGGACCGAATGTGTCCGCTGAAGGTCACCTTTTTGAGATGCACTCAATTACTGGCAACAGGGGCCTTCTCCAACATACCCCCTGTCACCCCCGCTCTCCCCACTGTCTCCGCACGAAGATGGGAGGGTTTAAGGCGGGCACAGTTCCCAGGCTTTTGGGTACCCCTCTTTCTTACTCGGCCACCTACTGCAACCGACGCCGTATTTTCCTCCACCTCGGTCCGCGTCGGATCGAGCTGCGCGCCAATTCGAGGTCTTCGATGGCTACTGAAACTCATGTGCTCCATGGAGACTATTATGGAGAGCGCGGCTGACAGTGAGCGAGCCAGGAAGAGGTTGAGGACGTCGCATGCGGTGGGCTCCATTTCTCTTGCCTTACTCCGCAGCGTGAGGCATGCTGACGCCAGCTTGGGGTGCAGTGCGACATCTGCAGGTCGAGAAAGATAAGGTGCGTGCGTGGAGAATTTCTCATTTCCACATGTCACTATAGTCTTGTTAACCTGGCTTTGGACGAATAGATGTAATGGCAATACGCCATGCGCAGCTTGCCTGCAGGCTGAGACCGACTGTACTTATGGGTCGGAAGCCAACTCGTACGCTCCCCTCCCCCCCTGCTGCAACCTACATGTACACCCGCCCGTTAGCTCCGGTTCCCAAGCTGACAAAGTAAGCCAGGAGGGCAAAAGGGGACATCATCCTTGAGGGGGTGTTGCGTGTCGAGAGACTCCTCCAAGACATGAATTCGACCCTGCTCACATCGCCAATAATCGGTTCCGCGAGGTCGGTAGGCCGGAGCAGTTTCTCTGGTGGCTCCCTGGCAGACAACCACCTGGGTACCGTGCCATACCACCGGCCTCGAACTCCCCTGAGCGAGCCACACAACCCCAACAACCTCGAGAATGCCGTACTGGACTCGTGGCACACCTCCACTACTGAATCCGTGTTGAACTGGCCGCACTTCGATGTGTTCCCTAGCATGCGAGACGACTACACCCCCATATTTCAACTCGAGCAGTCTCGAGCCCGCATTCGGACGCGTACCACCATGATGCACCCCTATGTAACGGCCGAGGATATCGATAGCATCCTTGACTCATTCTCACGTACCGTGAACTTCTGGTATCCTACTATGTCGCGGAGCCAGCTGGATCTGATACGTAACATCGTCGATAACAGTTCCTTCGACGAAGAGGGACCTTCCACCTGTCTCTCGCTACTCACTATGGCGCTTGGGTGCGCGAGCCAGGTTACCGCGCGGCTGACAGCAGGGACTACAGCGTTGACAGAAGAGGACAAGAAACGGAGGGCAAGCAGGAGGGCGATGGGCGACACATACTTCGACAGCGCGCTTAAGAAGCTCTACATCGCGCATACGGACGTCAGTGCAACTGCGACGCATTGCCTATTCTTTGCCGCCGTTTATTTCGCATTTGTACGCCGCCCCCTCCAAGCATGGGAGTATATCCATGCCGCCGCCGCGAAATGCCTCCTCCTATTGTCGTATCCGCCACACGACGAACCTCCCGAGGACCAAGAGCGTATTCGCCGCGTGTTTTGGTCTTGCTACATCCTTGAAAGCGACTATCTGGCAGAATTGTCTAGTTTGCCCCTGTCTGGTATTGCCCGCATCGAATCATCCATTCCGCTCCCAGGCGACTATCACACCCATACAACACCAGAAGAAGAGGAGCAATCATCCTTGTACTTTCTCGCATGCATTTCCATGCGGAGGCTACTTAACCGCGTACACCAATTACTCTATGCTCGAGGAACAGGTGCATCGCTCGACAACGCACGCTTTCCGTATGTCGTAGCCGAACTAAATCACCAGCTGGACGAGTGGCGGGACGTACTGCCAGCCGCATTCGCCTTCACCGTTGGATATGATTGCATACCAACAGCAACTGAGCACGGCGGATTTCTGAGACAAAGATATCTAACCTGGTATGTGTGGGTCAAAAGAGAAAGGTTTTCGAAGACCTCAAGCCACCTGTACCTTAAGCAAAATAACTAACTGAAATTTACAAATAGCCAAAGCGTCATATATCGACCGTAAGTACACATATCTGGATTAACACGTTGCCCTGCTGATTCTAGGATGGACTTCAGCTATCTGATGTGGATGCTCAGTGGGTTAGGCGGTGAAGCGCCTACCGGCGACGGTGGGCCGGCAAGCCCTGACGTTCTGAAAAACTGCAAATCGTGCCTAGATGCTTGCCTACTGCACATTCTGAATCTGAGAGGGTTCGCCCAGACAGTGTTGGTGGATACTTGGATATGCTCACTATCGTACGTTGTCCTTGCGATGTCTGTGAAGACGTGATGAAACATAGCTAGCGAGACTGACACGGGGATTAGTATGGCCGGCGCAATGCTCGTTATACTCGCAGCGTGTCGGATACCAGCTCTGAGGAACCTCATTGCACCTGAAGTACTAGGTGCAGGCCATCATCTTCGTCAGCTGTTGGATGGTTGGCAAATGGTGACCGGCGACCCGACCTCGCCAAGCGTCGATCAGAGCATACGCATTATCGGTGAAGTTGATAGGTTTATTCAGCAGGTATATGGATCTGGACCAAGGAGCTGAAGGTCGTGTTCTGTCCAACTTTCCCTGTTTGTTTTCAATTTCAGATAGGGCTAGACGCGAGCATCTAGCTCTAGTCATAAAATCTGGCTCGCAGTGGAATGTTTATTCTGCTATGTGCATTTCAATCATTGAAGGTTTCGATGACAGTCGATCATTTAATGTTGTTGCCACCTAGCTCTGATTGTTTTGTGTTAGACATAGAAGTAGGGCGGGCGGATTCTGCGGAAAGGGGCTGCCGTAGGGGCTCGGGGCTACCAACCAAGCCCGACACATAAATCCGACAGCGAACCTACTCACCCAATGCCTGCCTACTTAGGTTGCTTTCTGGGTTGTTCTAGCGGTTATAAAGCGGGTGTGATGCCCATGGGCCTGTTGGAGAGCGCAACCGAGGCGACGTTTGAGAATGCTATGAGCCTCAACATCAAGGGGCCGCTGTTTTTGCTTCAGAAGGCAGCTCCTCAAATACCCCTGACGGGAGGCGGTCGTGCCACTTTCATTCAATGGGACTCAACACGGCGTCAGGTGCCGGTGAATAGGTGCCTCGGTTGCTGTTGAAGGAACTGGAAAGGAAGAACATCACGGTAAACGCCGTTGCGCCGGGCCCAACGACTACCGGTCTGTTGTTCGAAGAGAAGCCAGAGCAGGTGGTGCTCATGTTGCAAGCACAGAGGTCCTTCGACAGGCTTGGTACGCCTGAGTAAGCTGCCGAAGTGATTGCCTTCCACGCTGGCAGCAGATGGGTGTCTGGACAGGTCATCAGGGCTAACGGCACAAACATGGTGTAGCAAACTACTCTGATTCTCGCCGAGATATCTGTCTGCCCATCACACTATATACGTCTGCGGAGTCTCATATGCAGTACTGTGTACCCTCCCCTTGTGGTGCCAGATCCCCCGCAAAAGAATGATGCTCCGAGAGCGGCCCTAATCCCACCATGATCCAGCAGAGGCGCTACTGGCTATTGCCATAGATCCCCCAGAGCACTGGAGTAGGATGGTCATCGATCCATTCTTGACACTTCATGTGTCCGGCTGCTCCAACTTTGCCATCCCACGTGAACCGATTGATGCTCTCGTTGATGGCGTCGATGATGTCTTGGTTAGCAATCTTGACAATGGTTCCGGAAGGAGGGCAGGACCCGACCTCGGTGAATTTGATACAGCTTGGTTTCATGAGACGAATCTGGGCACACGAAATTTTCGTTTTCGTTCTCAATCCTGAGTTGGGGTGAGCTGGGGTGATCCCGTACACCGCCGCCACACAGCCTCAGAGGCCCCTTTTTAGTCCCTCCGGCTAAAATTTCCCTATCGATAGGAAGCAGACGATGCGTAATCTGTAAGGATAGCTCCCAGGCAACAATTCCAATCATCACGTATATGTGTACTGGGTGTACGTGTGTGACTAGGGCCGGAAGCCCTATTGTTAAAGCTGAGCAACCTATGCCTAACTAAAAAACTAAAACAAACTAAAAGGAACTAATTAAATTAATTTCAAACCTATACCATCACTATGCTGTACTAGAAGGTATTTGCTCGGGAGGCACTCATACTTTGGCTATTCGAGCACTTACTCCCGACCCATTATGCTAGGGATAGGGTTATATACGGTGAAATCGCGTCCTAAGAGCTCTTTTGTATTATTAACAGGGAAATCTACCATTTCTATGCCTATAAACAGTAAAACTAATTCTTAACGCCCAAAAGCGTGGAAATGGGGGCTTGAGAATAGCTGCGCCTGCGGACGATGTGCCCGAATGCCTTTATCTATGCTCCCATTCACGAGTCCCAAATTTCGGCCTATGTAGAGAGGTGCTTAATCTTGGCCCCCTTAGTTACCTTAATTCTGTGGCTGAGTTCAGGAAGGAGCTAATTTTTAGGCTTTACAGAGCCAGCTCTCACGGCACCAAGCTAGGCCTGTGCAATTGGGCTTGTTATTGCTCAAAGAGATGGAAAAGAGGGAAATCTGCTTGCTCAGCTATATACGGCGCATGTGCCGTACCTTTATCGGCGGTGCAGCGCCTACGATCCGGTGCCCATCCTGTTGGTTCAGGGCTGTGACGCCAGCCCTGTTCTGGGCTACAAGGCCAAGCTGGTACATTTGAGGTTAGTACGGCATGTACTGGTATATCACGTACTGGTACAGTTCTACGTGCTGGTATGTTACATACCGTGTCAAATTTAAATACTAGTACACCGTGTACCATCCTCAAAATCACGCTAGGATGTTATGCACTGTCTTATAACAATGTGCTAGCCTAGCAGGATATCCCTTACACGCTCTTCATATATAACGATCCACACGTTCCACAGGGGGTTGAGGTGCCGTGCGAGGCGGGTCTGCGCCAGGAATCCTGGTTTATAAACGGGAGCTGATACTCTAAATACATCATATAGCAGCAATTATCTATAACAATCCCGAGACAGAGGTAAACTTCTTTCACCGCCGCTTGCCCAAAATATGTCGACCGCGACCCCTCTCGTTCTGCCTCGCTTTGCAGCCTACACCCGTCTGATAACAGACCTCACCAGCAACTGCTCCATCCACCCCTAGTGCGGCCATGTCGTCATGCATGTGAAGCACTCTTTGCACCTTCCCCCTCGCATATTGGACTTGTAACGATTTCGTCGCCCTGGAGCCCTGCGATGCCTGCGCCGCTAGGAACTCTGCCGGACGGCCTTAAGCGGTCCGATGTGCCGGCAAAGGGCAATAGGTATTCTTGCTTAGTGTCAATAGTCATCCCCAGCGTATCGTGCACAACACCCCCTCGCAGCTCTTTGGGACTAGAAACTTGGCGCAAAGGACAAGAGCCAGTTCTCAACAGGGTATAAAGTAAGTAGAAAAGGCCGTATCGCCTAAGGCTGTATACTTGGGAACGTCCATATTTAAGGCCGAGGTCCTAGGACTACAGAAACTGCCGGTCGCGGCCGCTCCCATACGAACATGATAGCGTCGAGTATCCCGAGAACGTGATGGCGTGCTAATTTCGCTACCTGACTCGTCTTTACCGTCAAATCACAAGACTATCTACATTTAAAAGCTTCACAGACGTTGTCATCTACCAACCTAAAAGTAATCGTCCTTCGCACTTTAGGCCGCGACCGGGTGAAGCACTGGGGTAAGACAGGCGCGAAGGAGCCCGATTTTTGTTGGTGGCTTAGCTCTGGAAACACCGACTGGCATCAGGACGCCCAACTGGCGACGATACCCATAGAGGACTGCCAGCTTGGTAACCCTGCATTCGGCAAGGAGGACATCGGTTTAGGAAAACTGTTTTGGGCTGTCTGGACTGCCTAGCCAGTGGTATTGCCAGTGGACTGATGCCTGCAGCCCAAAAAAGCACGCAATCAACAATCTAGCTGATGAGCCGCGTTGGACATGTCGATACTGGCACCGCAGTTGTCGACCTTCGTGAAGATGGCGGTTCGGCAGTGATTGAGTTTAGGATATTGAATAACAGAAGTAGAAATGCTTTAAAGAAGGTGAAGATGTGAGACTTGGAGGGCAGAGGCTAAGTCCCCAGCGGTTGGGTAGGCAACCGAAATTTTTTTTGGAAAAAAATAGAACAGGTAGAGGCGAGGCTGTTCATTTTCAAAATGGGGTCCGATTTTTGCCATCTTTATATATGGGACGAATTCTGGGCCCATTTGGCTAGAGTTGAAGCAATTCAGCATAATGCAGCGCAGCGTGCCGAAAATGGTACTTGGCCTGAGCAAATCCTGAGCAGGGACTGAGCCGGGCCTGAGCCGAGGTGAGCCACGTCTCGTGCGCGAGGTACGAAAAAGGAAATTTCACGTGCCCAGATTCGTCGCACGAAACAGTAAGTCTCCACGCCAAAAGCACAGGAGTTGTACTGCGCCAGCTGGTGTTGAGAACCCGCTTGGAACTCCCAGTGGCCGCAACCCGCAATGTTGTTAGTGAGCTGCTGGCAGTCTTCAACGAGAGGAGAACCGCCGGTGGAGTGGTTTTCAAAGGAGCTGCTGTCGCAGTCGTTGATGCTATCGCCCTTGAAGAAGATCGCGTCAGGGCTATCGCGGCGTTTGGATGTGGCGGTTTCAACCATAGAGATGGCGCTGTCGCCGACAGAGACGGCGCTGTCGCCCGCGGAAATGGCGTTGCTCTCGGTGGCTGACTTGGAAGTGTCAGTGTGATAGAGTCCCCAGACTACTGGAACTGGAGAACTGATGGCCTCTCGCCAGCACTTCATCGTCCCCATCGCTCCAACCTTGTCGTTCCACGTGAATCGGTAGATGCTGTCGTTGATGAGATCAATGAAATCCGTAGTTCCGACCTTGACTTCGAAGCCTTTATCCGGGCAGTTGTCCGGAAGACAGGCAGTCTGCACGCCGACTGCGGTGAAAGTTAGCCAATATTCTCCATGTTGCTGGGGCCATGCGGGCACTCACAGGCGCAGGTACCAAAACTGGGCCAACTGTGTCTGCGCGCCACCCAACCAGAAGTAGTAGGTTGTATCGCCTATAATGTCGTATGTGATCTGCAGGCAGTCGGCGACACGTGGGGAACCGTCCGTGGACTGGTTGATGTAGTCGCTGTCGAAGCAGTCACGGACCTGGGAAGAAGCGGAGGACTTTCGCGGGGAGATCAGAGAGACTGAGGTGATTGGGGTGGCAATGGTCAAGGCGAGGAGGCCCAACAGAGCGAAGACACGGAAAAGGAGGCAATGCATCTTGAGCTATGCCGCGGAGCAGAGAAAGCAGAGAAAGAAACGCTTTAAGTTGGCGATGGTTGAGCTGCTGTGACAGACAGTGGTCGGCGAAGAGCTTTAGAATGGCAAAGAGGCACTGCAAGCGAAAAGAGAGTGGTGGTGCGAAGAGGAAAGATCCGGTTGCAAGCTTGCGGCTCGGGAGACCTGCCTAGATATATAATGAGCCCCCATCGTCTGGTCTTGCCTCCTGAATCGCCTCAATTCGTTCTTCACGCCGAGTGGGTATCTGGAAGGGTCATATAAGTAAAGCTAGCAAGCTCAACGCCAAAGCAGCTCCATCAGAGTCCGATATGATGTAAAACCGCGGTTGCAAACAATTTTCATGTTCAAGTCTGGTTGCCTAGTGGCATGAATGTGAGCCCAACAGATCCGTGTTGCTTCGGATTCTTCATCTGGAACGACAGCTGCACAATTGAACAGCTGTGTAATTTGGCACAGTTGGACCGATGGCACCGAGCCGGATACTGGCGGGCAAAAAACAGAATAAAGCCAGGGAAGAGACGACACGACTAGTCGGGATACTTTGACCGAGATGAAGCCAACGGACTCCTGGCGCGTTTGCCAAGCCTGAGATAGGAGGTGCCGAAATTGCAGTTGGAAAGCAGCACTAACAGCCAACCGTCGCCCCCTGAGCCTAGGCCCGAGGACTCCACTAGGCTCGATTATCGCATGCAAACAGCGGGCTTAAACTTCCTCGCCTTGTGTCGTCCCAACCACTTTCTCCGGACGGTCACTTCTACTACGATCGTCTCGGAGACCATAAGAATCTCTGGTCCACGTGTTAGCCCCTTTCCCTCTGATTGCAAACAGCGCGAATTTGGAAGTTGTCGTTGGGTGTGGGCCATTGTGAGACAGTCCGTGAGTTTTGCTTTCAAGCGAGAACCAAGGTATTCCCCCAAGCTGCGAAATCTCGCGAATATTCGAGTCCATTGTGCTTAAACTTCCAATTTGCAATCGGAATCCCTGGAGATGACATAAAGCATAAGTTTATATCTGAACGTCCATCTCAAGTCTCGTCAAGACCTGCGGCTGCGGTCTGTCAAACGGGACACCTCAGCCTGTTCTTCCGATTGAGATGTCATGCATTGTAACTGCCCACCGAAGTGAGCCCAGGGAATCTTTGTGCAGATTTCACGATTAATTCAATTAATTCAAGCACTGCAGTCACGTTTCATAGTAGGTGAGTGCAATTTCACCAAAAGAGAGAACGGTTCCATTCAGGGGGGCACCCAGCCACCCCAGCCCTGTGAAGCCAGGCTATAATCTTACAAATAAAAGAAAGAAAAAGAAAGGGAAAAAGAGTAAAACAAGATCACACAGATCTGTCCTCCACCGGCATTACATGCCAACGGTACCTGTTCTCCTCCAGGAATTTCTCAGGGTACAGCTCATCCACGGTGAGTGGAGTGACCTCGGTGGGTGAGCTGTACCCTCCTTCTCGCTCAAAGGGCAGCGGGCTGATATGCGGGACAAAAGTCCTCGTTGGGGCCGGCAACGTTGGCGAGGTCGGCGGCGGTGGCGATGGCGGGCGGGGGAGCGGCGAAGACAGGAGCCAAGGAGCCGGGAAGGGCAGCGGGCGCCGCAAAAACTGCGGGACCAGCAGGGATGCGAGCAGCCGGGATTATGGGAGCGACAGGGCCAGCAGGGACGACGGGGGCAGCCGGAACGACGGGCACAGCAAGAGCAGCGGGGGCAGGAACAGCAACAGCGACAAGGGGGCGAGGCAAGGACTTGCACAGCCAGAAGGGGAGCGGGGTGCAGCCCGGACCGGTCCATGAACCCGATCATCGAGTCCAAGGCCAGAACGAGCTTGGTCGGGTTCCCTTTCTCACCCCGTGTCCGCCGCAAGAATGTTGGCATCTGTGGCCATGTTCCCTGTGAGAGGGCGGCTTCTGTGAAAGTGAAAGTCAGAATATACATAATGTAAGTGGCTACTACAAGTGGGCAGAAATGAAACCTACCCATCGCGAGGGTGAACAGCCAACCCGTTCGTGGGCAGGAATCCCGAAAGAAACCGCTCATCGGCCGGGTTTCTGACTGTACGCATCTGCGGTGCCGCCATTGTGATACTTGTGACTCTAGGGAGGTGTTAGCTGAAAGGACTTTGTTCGATCTTTGTCTTCGCAACTGCCGCTTACTGGTTCAATCAAAAAAACTCAAAATACCACAAGAATTCTCCTAGAGAATACAACCCCAAGAAGAGAGAGAAGCCAAGAGGATCGTATGATGCTTATATCGCTGGGTACGAGGACATGTCAGTTGAAAGAGCTCACTTCAGTTAAAACCTATAAACCACTTACTAGGTCGATGAGATGCGTCAATAACCACTGGCTTTCTAGCTATCTTACACGGGCGATGCGCCTAGCGAGCAGCTTGTGGAGGGTGTGAAGCCTTAACTAGGTAGAGAGATGGAGACAGGACCTGGGCGATGGGGAGGGTGATTCTCGTGACTCTCAAGAGTTAGGAGGATGGCAGCTAAAAGAATTCAAGATGATCTTTGCCTTATAAAAAAGCTCGATGGTTCCGAGTCGATCAAGGAGTGTAGGGTGCCACTGGAATGCGGAAGCGTGCAGTACGGTGGGATGCCTGTCGAGAATATGAAGCCTGAAGGACGAGGAAGCGGGCAGGAGGGAGCGAATTTTCACACGGTGAAGAAAACACCAGAGTGCGTAAAAGCGGGGGCCACAGCGCAACGACGGGCACAATGGCCTGGAATCCGTGAATAGAACGAATAGCCTAGTGGACGAGGGGTAAACGAGGGGGTTAACTCGTGGAGAATCTAACTTGATGAGCCTGGCAGTATTGCTTCTCAATCTCTTGGCAGGTGTCTTCTTAGGAAGAAGCTTGAATTGACTTGTAGTGTAGTGAAAATCAAGGCTACATCACACTCGGGACACGTATGGCAAGCGGGACAGAACCAGAAACTTCTAAGAGGTAGTATATCACTCTTGAGCCAAGGTCTAGCTACAGGAAAGAAGCACCAAATACCGGAACCTCGAAATGAGACGCCTGGCGAGGCATAGCGTACGCCAAGGCAGCGTGGTACTCAAACACTACAACGCTTATGGCCTGAAGCGCTGCAAACCAATCTCTTGGAGCAATGGGCCTACCCAGGCGTGATAGAACTTCGACTGGCATAAGTAGATGTCACACCGTATTGGAAGCCCTAGATTTTCTCAGGTTGACAGCTTGAAGAAAGTTTGGCGTACGCCGACGGTGCAACGGTCGCACTTCTCGTGGTGTAAGCAAGCACAAGAATAGAGATGGGGGCAATCAAGGAAGAGGGGATTTGGGGAGACTTTATTTACTTCTATCAAGGGGTGGCCTGGTAGGAGGACAGGAATGAGATTGAGCGCATCATGATGAAACCCCGAATGAACTACCATTGTAGTCATCGTCGGGCCGGGATGTATCTACTGATGGAAACGGAGAAGATCAGGATGGCCCGAGAACAAGAGGGGGGGGAGGGGGTTTATAGTCGCTGGGGAGCTGGTTTGCTGGGAAGTCGCGATGGGTTTGAGAAAGGTGAAATGATGACACATCACCTGTTTTCTCTTCCCAATCTTAGTGACTGGAAGTGGCTACTGCGAAAAACGGCAGTGGCGCTTCAACTTGAATGCAGCACAAACGACTTGCACAAAACCAAAAACTTCGAGTCTCCTATTTACTCAGGCTTTCGCCAACACACTCTCTAGTCGGCACCATCCAAGCCAACTATGAAGCAGATGCTCGCCTCTGAGACCATCTCCTGGCCGAGTAGAATGCCAAACCTGCCGTCCAGAGCCCCAGCAGAATAGCAGCCTGCGAGGGCGCGAATATTGCCCCACGGATGACAACGAACCCGCTCACCAACGCAAAGACGACCGGGATAAGCACTGATGGCTTGTAGGGCCTCGCAAGATCCGGCTCCCGATACCGCAGCACGATGGCTCCCACAACCGTAAGGAAGAAGAATGTGTACTCCCCCAACCCGTTGAAGGTCAATAGCACACGGAAGCTGCCCAGAAGGATGTACAGGGCAGATATGATGGAAGACAGAATGATGGCGTTGATAGGAGCGTCAGATCGGGTTCCTTTCGGATCATCCGTCGAAGGCGCGCTGTCATCCTCGATGGAGCGAGTTCCCACCCGGCCCACAACACTGAACAGGTGAGGAAACCAGTTCATATTTGCTGCAGCAACAGCCATGCGTCCGGCAACGAACGAGTTGCCCAACAGCGAGCCGGCAACAACCAAACATATTAATACGGCGGCCACAGTTCCGGAAGCTGGGCCCAGGAAGTGTGTGATGGCGGTCTTCAACGTTGCCACATTAGCTAAGGTTGCACATGAGACTGGTTAGGGGCCGAGGCTTACCACAGCGACACTGTCGGTCGTTGAGACTATCTTCCAAGGCAGGAGAATGTAATAAGAGGCGTTGGCAGCAATGAAGCAGAGGATGATAGTGGGGATCGATGTGTTGATTGCTAGAGGCAGCTGCTTGGCCGGTGCAGACAATTCGGCGGAAATGTATATCGCCTGTGTCATCAGCAAGACAGAACTTCACGGTCAAATTTCAATAGAATAAGCTTACCTTGTCCCATCCAGAGTACGCCCAGAGAGCCCCATAGAGTGCAGCCGAAAGGTGCCCCAGAGTTTCCCACTCGCTCAAGTCCTCCCAGTGAGTGATACTTCCGCCTGGGTTGATGCTATCCCGATAGCCAAACCATGGCTTCCTGTACCAGTCCAGAGGCTCTTCTGCCTTTTCGTCTCCGCCCACAAAAAAAAGATGAATTGCCACAGCAGCAGAGGCCACCAAAACAACGGCAGCGATCGTAAAAAACTTGGTCACAACGAAGAAGTTGTTCAACCTGGTGCTCGCCTTCGTGCTGATTGAGTTCGCCAAGCTAATGAGGACGAGAATGCCAACCGACAGAAGTTTGTGCACGATGTTGGCCTCCTGGCCGACGACTCCAGCAGCCGAGTATATGCTCTCGATGAAAACAATGCTCAGAATGGCGAGGGTGGCAGGCATGACAGCCACAACCCAGGTCCACGCCGCCAAGAAGCCAAATACATCACCAAAGATGTACTTGAGGTATGGCTGCACCCCGCCTGTATTCCATCAGTACAGTGCATAATAGAAACCGCTCTTGGAGAGCTCACCTTCGCCGGGAATGGCAGTGCCTAACTCGGCCAGGGTACTCGCGCCGGTCCACGCCAAAACGCCACCTACGAGCCATACCAGCAACGCAGCCCCTGGAGACGGTACATTGGTGTCAATTGACCCCGGCGACGTAAAAACACCACTCCCGATCACAATGCTGATGACAATGGCAAACGCCTCGACAGTGCCGAGATTTCGCGTGAAGGTGCCCCGTTCCGGATCTTCGCCTGCGATGCCGCCTGGCTGCGTCTCCGACTCCGGCCGGTCACCGAGCAGCGGCTGTCGCTCCTGCAATGGGGGGTCTTGGTGCGCTGCAGTAGCCATTCTGTCCACTGGCAATTCGCTGGCGTGTGAGGATGCCAAGTTGAAAGGTCGTGGATGATGACTCGCAAGCGATTGGTGATTGTCAAAACTCCACTCGGGTCGCCCCGCTTCCGCGTCGCGCCGCGAGCACGCGATCCATTTCGCCCCTGTCGTCGGGGCGGCTCAGCCGGATGACGAATTGGGGATGCAGAGAGGCGGTATTGTGCACCACTGGCAGCGGTCTGGCCCCGAGGTGTGCGTGGGGTTGGTTGCAGTGCGTCATGAGGAAAGCTGCAGTGTTCTCATTGCCAAAGAAGAACAGTAACCAATAGGTTTGCGTTAGACCTCCGAGCCGAAACAAGGGGGGAAGCCGATTGCCTGCCTGGGAACATCAAGACTCGCGACACATATGCTTGGCTGGTACACTGCACCGGTGGCTGGTGAAGATGGCCTGCAATTGTCCCAAGGCCGCCAGCCTGCTCAGATACGGGCCCCGGGAGTCCCAGCAGCAAATTAAGCAAAATAAAGGGGTCAGTCATCATTGATGATGGATAGCAAAAAGAACGCCCGAGGCGAGACTCGAACTCGCAACATTCAGATTACTTTGGGAGCCTGGAAAGACTGCCGTAAAAGTCTGACGCACTAGCCAATTGTGCTACCCGGGCCTGGGGCTGCTCGCTAACCGTTGTTGAAAACAGGGGTCGCAATTGCTAGTCACCAACGCTTCGTGACGCACGTTGGTTCGCTAACCAATGCTGAAAACAGGCGGGTCGCAATTGCTGGTCATCGATGTGCAAGCGGCGCAGTCATCAGCACTCAGCACCCCAGGCCGGAAAAGTCAATTCAGCGCAAGGCATCACCCCTGTGGAGCCGGTGTGAAAGAAAGTCTGGGAGGCTTCGAATTGCAGGTTTCGCTGCGAAACCTCTCCCGTTTGGCACTACAAGCCCAGCCAAAATTCCCGAGGTCAGTCCCAGGCAGCAAATATCGCCCCAGGCAGGCTGCGCTACTCCTATGGCAGAGGACTGCGTTTAGGTAGATTGCAGCCGGGCGCAAGGTGGATGGCATGCATTCCAGCTGGCAGCTTCCACCTCATTCGGTCCTGGCTCCAGCACGACAGGATGCTCTTCCACGTGCGACCCAGGCTGATGATAGCTTTGTTGATGAGTGCCAGTACATGCAGAGGAGTGCCCGAATTCCCCCAGCCGAGGACCCTTTGTCAAAGTCCGGGTGATCAGACAGCTAAACGAGGGACCTGGACGGCCAGCCTCTGAAGCCATCTGGGTAACCTCCGCAGCTCGTAATTTGCGGGCTGCTCGTGCAGGCGGGCAGACGGGCAGCGAGCGGAGAAAAAGGGGTTCAGTTCCACATTGCGTCGAGCCCACGCATGCATACCCGCATCCCCAAAGTCCGCTGCAGGAGGTTGCAATTTGCAAACAACAACTCGAGCCGGCCGTTGCACCAACATGCCCACACTGGAATGTCTCGACCAAAATTGAATTCCAAGACACCGGAAACCGATGAGGGGTGTTAGCGAGGGGTCCCTGGGAACGGTCGTTGCCGTGTCGGTGACGTCAGGGGAAACTAACCTGAACGACACGAAGGCAATCCTCCAGCCGCAATCCCATCGCGGAGCCGAGCCCACTGTGGGAATGTCACCTGGGAAAATTCAGGGTCCAATAGACGTGTACGTATACTGCGTAGGGACGGACCCAGGCAACCCGAGGTGCAGCGGATAATGCGTGCGGCATAGGTATTCTGGCATTGTCGTTCTGTGGGCCGCGTGCATGCCCGGGACACACCTCGTTGCCGTGTGGGACCTCGTCATTGCACCCACATGTTGCTGTCTTGGACAGTGGAAAGAAGCGTATTAAACGTCAAATCTTGGAGTAACGGACCCCTATCCAAAAACAATAAATCCATGGTAAAACGCCTTGGTAATGTACCCCTAGTCCTGCTGCCAGACAGCTGAAATGGCATGGCCTGGGGTGATGGTGAATATCCCATGCTGCTTTTCCAAGCCGTCCTTGAACCGAGTTACCAAACCGTGGTATAGAACTGTGTCGGCAATGCCACAAAATCAAATCGCGACCAACTCCTGATCATGTAATGCCTTCCATGCTAGTACAAGAAAAACCAAACAAGTGGTGGTCGTAATAATCCAAACAGTTCCCGTCTGTTCTCTAGGAAGAGCACCGTTCTCCAGCTAAATGGGGCCCATGGAAGGCCCCCACTGGGGCCTTTACATACGCCAGCTTGTCGGGGCGGCGAGCTCTCGTGGCCATTTTGGCATATGGGCCGCCGTTGCGCCCGCCGACAAGTCCAGACAGACGTCTCCTGAACGCGTGCCGAGATCGTTGGCCACGGTCCGTCCGTGGCTCCACTCTCGCCCCAAAGCCCAGTCCCTGACTCTATCACTTCTTGGATTTGCTGGTGGTGGCCGTGATCTTGCTGGTTGTCATGAGATCTCCGATATACTTTTGTAAAAACTTGTTGTTGTTATCGAGTTTGTCATGCTCCTCCTTGACTGCCTCGATTCTGTTGAATAGCACAACAAGAGAGTCTTGAAGTGCCTTCGCGTGTCTGGGTTGCAGTCAGCAAGCAAGACAAGCAAGAGATACGGCGTTGCACACGCTTCTTACCTTTGTAACTCTTCCCTTGCGGCCTTGCCAAGGCTCTCGATGTCCTCGCTAGTCCTCCTCGGACTCATTGACCTTACGTCGTCGGGGCCGGCGTGCAGGTCGACGGGCCCTGCATCGATGGCGTCGCGGGGTATTATCATCGTCCCACTGCTTTTGCGGCTGGGCAAGCGCGGCCGTATTGGCGCCGGGGCGTGGATGGTGTGGTCGACCGACGACCCGGAGGACGAATCTGAACGGTAACCCATATTTGTCCCTGTTGACGGACTGTGGTCCTCCATGATCTATTATAGCCGTTGACGGTGTAGAAGCAATCGTCGTTTGGGAAGTGTGGGCGTGTGGGGGGTAGGAGTGCTCGTTGCGATGTTCAGGGGAGCGTGGTGGGTATTATGGACACGACGATCCGTCTCCGTCTCCTCGGCGCAAAAGAGTTGTGTCTTTGCCACCATTCGTCACCGGGCGGGCACACGTAGGGTTTTCTCGAGCGGATCAGAGAGTTTGAGTGTTGGCGCTTTTAGGGGTGTTGTAAGAAGATGGGGCGAAGTGAGGTGAGGGCGCAAATCGAGGGCGGCTTAGGCGGATCCCAAAGTCTGGGGGCAAGTGCACGGCAGGTCGCAGGTCGCAGTGAAGCCAGCCGGGTGGCCGGGGAGGGTGTGCGGCGGTCGTCCAGACAGCAGAACACAGGCAGGACGTCAGAATGTCAGCTGCCAATAGGCAGAAGGCGGCAGCGAATTCTAGCTACGCGAACGACGTGAGGGCGCGAGACGGGCAGCTGCCCAGAAAGGAAGGGACGAGACGAAGGGTGTAATCGGTGCGGGAAATTCGAAAGCTCGCGATTGGCGCTTGGTAGGGGGTGGGGTTGTTTTGGCGGTGGACAGAGGCTGGTCAGGAGATGGGCGTGTTGGGATATTCCTGAGTCCTGTTTCCCTGCCGCGATCAGCACAAGCTGTGCCTTGCTGCGTCCGGCTGCGACTGGTTGTTAGGTGTGGTCACAGGAATGCAGGGCCGGGACTTGTTTGGGGAGCTGCTATTGCTGGAAGCGAATGTCGATCGGGACTCGGAAGAGGGTGCGGGCTGTCTGGGTAATAAGAGCAGGTAGAATGTAAAATGCCTACGCAGATTAAGGCTTGTGCCTGGTAACGACGGCAGCGCAATGCACGATGTACGACGCACGATGTGAGGTCTCAACTCTAACGGGAGGCTTGTCGGTCTTGCTTTCGCCGGCGCGCTGAGCCAGCCCAAGAAACCAAGGGCGCACAAGCGCTCCCGTGTCTGATTTCTCGGTCGGCGCCAACGCAGTGGCTGCCTGAGGCGCCCGGTGGTCCACCCCACCTCGGTCCAGATCAGGGTTAGCCTGGAAACCATCAAAGTGCTGATCGACATCAGTGACGACACAATAGCCCGTTTTCATTGGGGCGCGGCGTGGTGCCCCACAGGCCCCCTGGGCGAACAGGGGTCCACGGCATGTCTTCGATGATGAATTGGCTGCAGCGAGTGAGAATCCCATGCGCAACCAACGCCAATTCGCACCGTCCTCCAAAACGGCCCAAGATCGCACCTCTCCCCTCGGCGCCCTCGTCTGGCCTGCAGAGGCTGCAGGCTGCGCTCTACTAATGCAACTCTATTAATTCGATGTACTTGTATACTCCAGAGTATACAGCATGAGAGCGTGAAGCTGTTCGGGTCTACGAAGCGAAAAGCGCCACCGGGTTCGGTATCCATCTTTGAGCACCCTCGCCTCGTCTCGCCTGAGCTGTCACCGTCTTCCTACGCTACCTAACCCAAATGTCCCGTCGCCTTACTCATCTAACCGATCATCAGAAAAACCACACGCAGTCCCGTACACCCGTGTGCAGACGGCGGTGACCCTGCGCCCACCCTTCACCCTTGTCTTGGTCGTTCCTGTTTTGGAATCCCAGCCTGCAACGTGTTCCTCAACCCCGCCCCCAGATGCGCTTTTGCAAAGTAGAAGTCCCAGAAACGCGCTCGTACCGACCCTTTGTCGCCCTCAGTCGAAGGTTTGGTCGGCTCGGCTGAGATGCGGTAACAGGTCGGCTCCAAACCATCACGCCATGGCATGGTGAGCCCCGATATGGAGCGGCGCCGTGGCTGCTCGCTGCTCCCATCCCGTTCGGCTATCGGCTTATTAGCCCAGTCAGACATTTGACACAGTGGTCCGCCAAGCTGGGTATTTGGGGTAATATTATGTCATGATCAGCGGTGAGACAATGCGCAGCTTGCTGCTGGGGCCGTCCAGTGCCAGCTTACACGGGGCGTCGGGGTGTATGCTGGGATTCTCGGTGTGATCTTCAGCATCTCTCGACTACCTGATCTTTGCTACTCACATTGCGCCAGCGCCCCCACCACGCTGACCAGATGGCAGATAGGTGCTTGGACAGCATCCCCCCAGCTTGTGCTGCAGTTACTTCGACGCCTCCCCCGCCTGACACGGCCGGCCTTTTCCCGCTTGAGCCGTGCCACTGACGGGCGACTTCCGCGTTCGTACTCCGGTCGCAGCCACTCGCCATATATCGATCCTTTTCCGTCCTCGGGATTCGAGATTTGTCGGCGACGTGGCTGGCCAGTGTCACCAGCTCCAACCGCCGAGACAGTTCTCATCGAAGAGACCACCGCCGTCAACTCATAAATTCCACACAGCTGCAGCTTAGTGAGGAGGGTTGGGTTCTGTCTCGGGCTGGGTCGCAGATGACCCGCGGCGCCAACATACAACAGCAAAGAACAGCAAACACCAAGGGTCACCGGCCAGGCGATGGATGACACGACCAGATGTAGCCGGAATAGGCGCTTGGAGTTGCACGGAACGCCAGGGCTTGTCGCACTGTGTCAAGCCGCTGACGATCTACTCGAGAGCCGATGTACCCGAGCACCACCGATCAGCCAACATTCAAGAGTTGTCACTGGTTGCACCGTGTCACCTGCCGGGGTGGCTTGTTTGGCCACCGGAAACCCGCGAGTCAAAAAATGTCTGCCTGCACGGCGGAGCCATCCCACGCCCGCATGGCTGTATTCACTGGAAGCGGGTGTCTAGCTCCCCCTCTACCGCCCTCATTTTCCCGTCGCCAAATCCCGAATTGTCTGACCGTCCAGGCCTAGTCATCACTTTCTCTTGTACAAGCCAGATAGATACCTACCGAGCTTTCATTCCTCGGGCCGTGCATCTGCCACGTCTCAACCCAGCGTGAACGGTTATTTGGACGCCATTCCAGAGACGGGCCCCATCTGCTCTGCCAAGGCTGGGTACGTGTTTTCAACCGGGAATCGGCATACAGAATGCTGCCAAGAGCTGTCCCAACTCGTCACATCCATGCAACGGGCCCCAGACCGCTACTCAATCTCCGCAGCGAACTAATAAACGGCTGCCAGGCCGCAGGAAGTCTCCTCCAACCATCGGCCTTCACCCCTAGTCTTTGCTAGTGGAGAGGCCCGTCCCGAGTTCCTCCCAAACAGGCCTTGCTTTGTTGGAGCCTTTCCATTACACTAGGACCACTGTCTCAGATTGTAACGATCCCCACCCTCACTGATACCGGCAGGCGCTGGTCTTTCCAACTGAAAGTCTGATTTCCCCACTTGATCTTACCTGGCAGCAAAGACTAGTGTTCTTGACAAGACTCCACTCATAGGCTTACACCGGGTTGACACCTTACCACTGTGCACGCTTCAGTGGTATCCACATAACGTGGACGTAGCTATCTGTGTGGTTTCTCATAGTCGTGGGGTATTATTTCCCCCGAGCCCTTTTCCTGCGGTCAGTGGATACTCCACCCCCTCCGCTCAGGCCAGAAATATGAGAAACAAAACTAGGACCTTCAGTGCTAATCGTCGTTTATAGTGGGCTCGCAGTTATGAATACCAGTCACTGGCGGTGGGGAGAATGTACAGGATACCCTCTCGTAGACGCCTCCTGTGCTAGGATTCCCCGAAATATCTGTAGGGCTCAGGCGGTTGATGAAATTCAACATGGAGATATATGAATTTGCTCAATCTTTGGGTTCCTCTCATCGGACGCAACCCGAGCTGGTGCACTACCACCCAAGCGCTTTGTCCTCTTGTAGATCCAAGGCTTGGACCAGTACAACTTGCGGGTGGGCTCAGAAACAAGTAGCGATCTACGCCAGAGTCACACGAGTCACTTGAGATACCGCCGCTGAGGTACCAGGTTGACAATCTGGTAGTACTTGTGTTGACAGGAAAGGCTCGAACGGCACTTGACTTCCGACGGGCGCAACGGCAGCCCTCCCACAGATGATCTTGGGAGGGCTATTAGAATAGGAGGAGTAGGGGTGGTGAAAGTGTAGTGCTCGGTTAACAATCCCCTAACATCCCTTAGGTATTGTGAGAAATCCGAGTACACAGGCTTGGCTGCCGAAGGTCCTTGAGGTTGTTGTTGTCATCAGTAACCTCGACAGTTCGACTGTTGGACCACGGGCAGGAAGGAAGCTTGTTGGTTGGCCCGTCTGTTGCCATGATCTGAGACGAGATTCTCCAAAGGATGTGGTGCTGCTCCAGGATCCAGTTTTCAACGTGTGGTAAGCCCCCTCCCTCTTCCAGACCCCCAGCGCTCGACCGCCAGCTGAGTCACTCCGAATTGTTGGGCCCTTTTGTCTTTCTTGCCAATGAGTGCCGGCTAGCTGTTCCATAGGATCACTGAAAGCGAAGGCCCCAGAAAAAGTTCTATATTATTACCACCCACCACAATGCACTTTCTTTGCCGTATTATGTAAGGTAGGTAACTATATCAATGTGTACCTGCGCTTCATGAAGAGCACTATATCGCCTTCAGAGTTTGTAGAGAGTGACAATCCACCCGACCACAGGAAGACAGACCGTCTCTTTCATATTTCAAGGTTTGATAACAGAAAATGAGTAAGGTAATACTCAATTCCAAGTAGTACCATAAGCTACTTGAGCTTTACTCGACACTATATCAAATCCGACTCGAAAATACGGGATAATAGTGCTGGGGGCTAAATCCAAAACGGCGGGACCAACATGAGCCATGCCGCCTCCCATTTTGGTCAACCACCGGCATAACACCGTGATGATATGGGTTACCGCTTTCAGCTGCTCCGCATCAATGCACATACTGCCTCAACAACGTATCCTATGGGGGTATTCAAACCGATCCTTTTCGGCCATCTATCCACTACCTGGAGGGCAGGTTGCTGGCCGTTAATTTTCTACCAACCGCGACTGATTGTATCTCGAAGTCACCAGACGTCTGGTTGGTATCATCAGTTACAGTATTCCGGGCGGCGAAATCTCATCCTCAACCTCAACTCTCAACCATGAGAGCAACCAGCATCTTCAGCGCCCTCCTCTCCGTCACCACCACTCTCACATCCCCCATCGACCTCTCCACCAACGCCGACGCCGACGCATCATCCCCTCCATCCAACGAAATCACCATCAACTCCGCATCCACCTCCGGAAGCGGTTGCCCTCGCCACTCTGTCGCCATAACAATCAGCCCCGAGCGCACAGCCATAACCCTCGGCTTCGACGAATTCCAGACCTACCTCGGCCGACGCTTCGCCGACTCAGACCGCGATAAGAACTGCCAGATTCGCCTCAACCTATTCTATCCGGGCGGGTACACCTTTGCGGTGCTGGATGCCACCTACCACGGGTACGCCCAGCTCGACCCAGGGGTCACGGGCAGTCTGAGCACATCCTATTCCTTCGCGGGCGGGCGACCGGACAGGCGGAGCGGCAGGACGGAGAGTACCACGCAGACGAGCATTTCGGGGGGAGGGGGGTATGAGG
>Ga0247780_1000968_pt1 | contig 21265 bp, 27 predicted proteins | sample UWRJL079202R5_FD_179927 | JGI IMG/M metagenome (GOLD analysis project Ga0247780, IMG submission 179927) | Plant litter microbial communities from Arlington Agricultural Research Station in Wisconsin, United States - UWRJ-L079-202R-5 | ecosystem: Environmental > Terrestrial > Plant litter >... | reverse complement strand
TTTTGCGTACGAACGCTGGTTAAGAACAGGTACCCATTCTGGAAACCGCGTGTGGACGTTCGGGATCCAATCTGTTGTCGCTAATACTCCGTATCCCAGCAGCGTGGATAGGGAGGCGGCCCGGAGAATACCAGACTTGCCTAACTGTGGGAGAATGCGGTAACCCAATCGCCGAGGGTTAGATTTGTGAGAGAATACGGTTAGTCGTTATTTGCCCGTTCTGAAATCCCTTTTTCGCAGCTCCCGCATTCAGCGAAAGCGCTATGCATGGCTCGACGACCCGCAGTAGAACCAGGGGCGCTCATTCGAATTGGCGAAACACCCCCTCACTTGGGTTGCAGGTTGAAGAAACAAAAAGAAAACGCGGGGGGCAGACGGGGGCCTGAGGTTTGCACGCCGCCGCGCCGACAAGTGGACGGGATCGCAACAGAAAGTTGCGCATCCGTCTCTCTTGCCTGGTCAATCCAATCCCCCCAACAGACGGCTGCGCGCAAGGTATCATCTCATCTCATCTCGTCTGCCGACCCATTGTTACTGTTACATTCTGCCCCCTGCTCACCCGCGCGTTGTAGCCCCCAACAAGGATCCAAATCCTCGCCTTAGCATTCCCCCCTCCTCCGGACCGGACCTCACCCCCTCGCAAAAGAAAGAGCAAAATGACCACCAAGCCCACCGTCGTTGTCGTCCCCGGGTCGTGGCAAACGCCCGTCGTGTGGGATGGCTTCCGCGCCCTCGCCGAAAAGGAGGGAGGCTACCCGGCCGTAGCGCACGTCGCGCTGCCGACAATCGGCGGCACCGAGACCCCGCTCGCGGGCCTGGCCGAGGACGTGGCCGCCGTCCGCGCCATCTTGGGGCCGCTGGTCGACGAGCAGGAGAAGGACGTCGTGCTGCTCTGCCATTCCTCGGGCGGCATTTCGGGCAGCAACGCCGTCGAGGGCTGGGATTGCGCGACGAGGGAGAAGGAAGGGAAGAAGGGCGGCGTGGTGCGCATTGTGTTTCTGGCTGCGTTTATGTTGCCGAAGGAGCAGAGTCTGCTGGGCATGCTGGGCGGCCAGCCGGCGCCGTGGATGGTGGTTGACGTGAGTCTTTTTCTCCTTTCTCTTTTCTTGCCATTTCTTCATCCTTAGGTACTCGGTTTTGACGGAGAAGACACCTGGGCGGTACAAAGTTGAGACGGGAGGCTAACACGTCCAAAGGGAGATCGCGTGACGGGCCATCCAGACTTGTTTCCCGAGGTCGGGTTCAACGACCTGTCTCCGGAACAACAGGCGCGGTGGGGCAAGGAGGCAACACACACCTCGGCCGCTCTATTTGCGACGCCGTCAGGGTACGAGCCGTGGGCCAACGGCATCCCGTGTTCGTACATCCACACCGAAAAGGACAACGCCTTACCGCTACCGTACCAGCACGGTATGGTGCAGCAGTTGGGACCTGAGCCGCGAGTTGCCACCCTCCAGAGCGGCCACTGTCCGCATTTGAGTATGCCAGAGGAGCTGCTCAAAGCCTTGGAGGTGGTTATCTAAAGGGGAGGAGTGCTACTACTGCTGGTGATATCTGCAAGACAGACACAGATACATGGCCTGGTAAAAGCCCCAACCTCGGTAGTAAGCAGGGCAGATATTAGTGATGGGTGGGGAATGATGCTTTGCACATTAACTACCTAGACCACCAAATATATTGCCTACGGCTGTCTTGAGGTTTACAAGACAGTCAAACCCCAGCTCTGGCGGCCTCGACCTTCAACGGGTGATTTTGAAGTGACTGTCAAGTGGCACAGGCCGGGCGCACGCCTCGGAGAGATTTCGATGTTGGGAAAATTTGTAAGAAAAGAAAGGACACAAACTGAGGCGAATGTTCGGCGGGGCCAGATTCTTGTTCTCGTGCAGTTGAGATATCGACCGTTGGAAGAGGAAGGAGTACAAGAGGATATGAAGTGGGGTTTGTGAGTATGTTTATAAGAATGAATGTGCGGCTAATCAGTCTTCGGCATGCCCCTATTTATGGGTTTCGTCGCACAGCCCAGACAGTTTTGAACCAACGTCATCCCATCCGAGCGTTATTACGGAATCTCATCTCCAGACTGAGAACACCGCCCGCTCATTCGGTCCAACCAGTCTCAATCGCCTCACCAACACCGCCCTGCCGAATACTGAACAACAAGTGGCGAAGACGGTGTGGTTGGGGAAACGCCGGGCTTCCGCCCCCAAAACTAGTCAAAAATTGGACGTGGAACCGACAGCCGAATCACCAGAAATTGAGACAACTTTCTGAGTGGCTCTCAACTCGCAACGCTCGGCACGCCCTATTCTTTTACTGTAATACAAACGCTCAGCCCGCCAGCGCGGCCGTTCAGCTGATGGCGCCCGACGTGAGAGCAATATCGACGATTAATTGCTATCAACTTCGATAGGCAGGAAACTGTCTTCGCCAAATCTCACACACAGTCAGCACCAGCCACGGCGTTGCGCTTCGGGCCAGGAGCCGAACGAGGTAGCAACGGCGACAGCTGAAACTCCGCCATACAATTCGCACGGAAACAATGCGGATCCAGGAGACTCGAACATCAAAACAAAGATTGAGTTACGGACTCAACTGCCCTTCGAGAATGTATAAATGCATGAACAAGGACCACTGGCAGACTCAGACAGCAACGAACATCCATCATCACAACTCTCAAGCTTCGCAGCATCATCAATACCTCCACTCCAAGACTCTCCAATATCACGCAGAGACCAATTCTCTCAACTGTAAGCCCAATATCCTCTTCGCCTTGGCAATGAACTCCAAGTCACTAACAAAACGATACCGCAGACCAACACCACCAACACCGCCAAAATGCAGCTCAACTTCGTCACCGTCCTCAGCGCCACCCTGCTGTTCGCGGGCATGGCCTCGGCCATGCCAGCCGCTCCCGGCTCCCCGGGTGAGATCCTCTCGATCCGTCAGGAGTGCGGCACCAAGAACGGCCCGTGCGACAAGAATGGATGCGCGGGTATCAACGACCCCATCTCGGGACTCGGCGTCTGCACCGCCTCGTTCAAAGGCTGCCCGTGCGCCAGCGTGTGTGGCCCCCATACCGGCTCGTGCAGCGACAACGGCTGCCAGGGCCAAATCGACAGTGATGGCATTGGCCGGTGCACTGCGGGCAGCTTCAATGGCTGCTTCTGCTTTTAGGTGGGCTGCGCCTGGGGAAAGCGGCGTCAGGTACCTACCTTGGATAGGGCATCTACCTAGGTCAGGTATCTGGGCGAGGTATGCTGGTATGTCAGGCGAGTTTGTGTCCGGCGCTTTGTGGTGGATGAGGTTGTGCATGTACACTCCTTTTTCAAGTTCTAGATAGCTGTTAGAAAATAGGAAGTATCCCAAACCTGCTCGTCTCAGACTCTCGAAAGTGATATATCATTGGCATAGATCGCATTTGCAGCCGGTCCCTTAGACGTGGCTGGGGGCGAGATGTGTGCGAATGCTGATAAACTATGTGGTAGCGGGCGAGGATATCGAGATCAAGACGAAAACTGAAGCCGAAGCCAGTAAGAATGGTGCTGATGAAGCGTCAATGGAGACACTAGATGATGTACTAATGCTTCCGACGGAGAACTCAATTGCACTCGACGCGACCGAGGGCAAGGCAAGTGCCGACAAGGAGCTTCCCCGAAGAGCTTCAATTTTCACTACCTTAGTGTTGGTTGCTATGGCGCGCGCTATGCCGCATGGATCTTCTCAGCCTTCACCAGCAACGGCACAACTGCCCCTTCACTAACCCAAAAGTGCGGCGCCCCCACAGCCTCCAGAATGGCCGATATGGCGTACGAGTGAGTTGTCAACGAGATGAACTGTGCCTCGTCATTTGCAAAAATATCCTCCAAGAGGTGTTGCATTCTTGCGGTGTGCTCGTCTGCCGTCTCAAATGCATCCGCCTTCCACATCACATCTTCCTTCTGAAATCCCGGTTCTATTACATAGCCGGGGTAGCGCGACTCGATCGATAACCGCGAACTGCGCTTGTCGCAGGTGTGGTCCGTCCGCCGCTCGCGGAGGAGTTCTTTCACGATGGGCTGGAGCGGTCGGTTGTGCTTGGTTAAGACGGGCGAGTATACTAGCTTGGTTGTTTCGAGACATCTGGTGAGAGGACTGGTGTAGATGGTCTCTGGGAGCGGGATGGCTGCTTCTTTTATCCACTTGACCCAGAGTCTTCCGAGCTCTTGGGCCAGGATCACGCCCTCGGCTGTCAGTTTGGCATCGAGCCAGGTGAGGATGCCGTTGCCTTCGAGATGTGACCAGTGGTTCTTTGGCAGGGCTTTGTTAGTTGACGAACAGATAATAACAGGAGAATGCACCTACATTCCAAGCCTCACCTCCCACTTCCTCCATCACAATGTTGTGCACGCTCAAGCCATGCCGGGCGAGGTAAAGCACTTTGTACGACTCCGCGGCCAAACTTTGTTTGTTGAGAGCATCGACGTGCTGACGAAAACGAACCCACGGCAGCGAATCGGAGGTCTGATTAGAGTCGTACTGGCGATCGAGGAGACCGAGGTTGGGACGGGTGGTGAGCTTCCCGCCCAAGCAGGCGATGGCTGCGATGACATTGTCGACAAAGAAGCCCGAAAGTGCCGAAAATCGGTAGCTGCACGTCATGGTGGGCGGCACGTCTGATTGCAGATCAATGTGCGCGCCAATGCCCGGGGAAGTTGGGTGTAGAGAAGATGAGGGGACGTTTCTCCTGGTTCTGGCCAGGACGGAGCGGGTGAGCGGAGGCGAGCCAATCATGGACCGGAGACCGAAACCTGCAGCACCGTTGAGCGGGGGTGATCTTGGGTTGTGCCTTCCCCACGGCGTCATCATGAATCTTGGCTTCCACGTTGGGTGCGGGCTCAAAACACCGATGACGGCCATGGTCATGGCTCTTACTGCCACAAAGCCCTCTAGCTCGGACCGAAGCAGCTTCGGCTGCTGGCCATCATGGATTCAAGCGATAGCACCATTCGCTGTAATCTCGAGATTTTAGACGTTGATGCGCCGTATTCGAACCCGAGATACTCGGCCCTGTCGTACACCTGGGTTGCACCTGCCGGCTATGGTCGGTTCATGGACGTCATTACAGGGTGCCAGTGGGTCACGGATACAGCGACCACCAAGCCAAATCTTTGCCGCCTCTCAGTGTGAGAAGGTTCTGGTTGCCGCTATCTGCCATCTACCTCAAACTCAACACGACTTGGGCGAGCAAGGTGCGTAGGTCAGGCTCGTGGCCGACGTCTATTCCTCGGCCGGGACCGCGATCTCATGGCTTGGTGTCGAAGATGAGCAGTTAGGCGTTTGGCCAGGCGCTGGCAGAAATTGAGGCTAGTACCGAGTATGGAGACCTTTGTGCTTGAGTGACGGGTCGCGTATTGTCACGATGTCTATACGGCGGGGTTGGATGGCGTTGCAGGGTACGTACCTACGACGATGTCAACATTCCGGGGAATGTAAGTTATCTCAGACAACTTAATCCAGGAAATCGTTGGGCTACAAGTTCGCATAATTCACGCTCCGAGTCGGCACGAAACTTCGAAGCCCATTAGTCCATGCCGAATGGGGGTTGAACCAAGGGTCGGAGCAACGATTGGCCGCGGGCAGGAGCAACATCATGTGCACAGACCCGCCCACAATGATGGGATCTAACCAATTGCAGTCATCCAGCATTCCTCAATGTTCGCAATCAGAAGTCAACATCAGACGCGGCGGATAGTCGGCCCCCTTCGTACCGATCGCCCAAGGCCGGCTCACCCCGCTCTCGTCTCTCTCGGCGATGGAGAAGGCGCGCGAGCGGAATCGGTCTCCTCCTCGTAAGACACCCACAGAGTGGCCCGAGCTTGAGCTCGCAGCGGAAGGCGGTTTCCTGGAAGAAGAGGGGTTTTCGTGGTATTCCGTTGAAAAATGGCTATCCGTCCAGATTGGCCAAGTTTTCGAGTCGCGATACCAGGTCCTTCTCAAGCTCGGCTTTGGGTTGGTTTCAACGGTTTGGCCCTGCCGCGATCTCCAAGAGCACAAATACGTCGCGCTCAAAGTTTACCAAACCGGGCACCGCCAGTCGCTGAAGGAGAACAAGGTGCTCCAGCATCTTCAGGGAATTGGGTCCACCAATCCAGGCAGACAGCTTGTGCGTATGGCGTGGACACATTCGAGATACCGGGCAGGGCAGGACCCCATGTCTGCATCACACATGAACCCCTCAGCCTGTCACTCAAGGACATCTGCGAACTCGCGGGCGGAGAAGTGCCAGAGGCCCTTCTCAAGCCCATAGTGCTGCAGATTCTCCTGGATCTTGATTATCTTCACTCAGTAGCACACGTGGTCCATACCGACATCCAAGGAAACATAATGTTATCAGTCGATGATCAGTCAATCTTTGACGATGTTATCGCCGAGTAGTGGGAATCCCCAAGCCCGCGCAAAAGCACCGAAGACTACGTCGTACACATTTCGACAGCTATCGAAATGCCCGACGATCTAGGCCCACCGGTTATCGCGGACTTCGGGGATGCCGAAATTGGCAGCGGCCCATTCGTTGGCGAGGTCATGCCCGATCTCTATCGAGCTCCCGAGATCATCTTGGGCATTCTCTGGGACGAAAAGATTGATATTTGGGCTCTTGGACTCATAGTAGCATCCCCACCTCACCGTATGACAACACGTATTCCCGCTAGCTAACTTGTTACATGCAGATTTGGGATATATTTGAGGGTAAACATCTGTTCAACAAGCGACTTCCAAGCAGAGACGCATCGGCTGGCGCACATCTTGCAAGAATGATTTCGCTGCTTGGAGCACCACCTGAGGAGATACTCCAAGCGGGAACTGCGACCTCCGAGCTCTTCGGCGAGAGCGGTAAGTTCATTCATTATGCCTTGCCTAACCATACCACCTTGACACCCGTTGACCACTGACGGCAAAAGGCATGTTCAAGCTGAGCGATGAGGTCACGGAAACGTCACTGGAATCTGAGGAGGCAAACCTGGACGGTGAAGAAAAGGTTGCATTTCTGGTATTTCTACGGAAGATGCTGCAATGGCGACCGGCGGACAGATTATCCGCCAGGGAGGTCATGGACGACACCTGGTTGCGGCGCAAATCCTGATCTGTAAAGCTTCAACATAAGTCGAACTAGTTACATCAAGATCCGCACCAGCTGCTGCCCCGTTTCGTCCTGTCCGGTGCATATCCTTTCCGTCCAATACTATCCATGATTCATCAGACGCCATTGTGTTCCCCAAAGCACGACGCAACCAATTTAGTCCCAGAAATGACAACATTCCATTCTCAACAAAGCTCGAATCGCCGGGCCGTCCGTCCAGTATCCTCCTCCCTCTTCAACGTCGAGCTTCTCGGAAGGCAGCATGGGATCGACGCCATTCCATCTTGAACAGAGCTCGAGTTGCCAGCCCGTCTGTCCATCCTCATCGGCGATTCTCAGCAAACCCCGAAATATTAGCCCATCTGCCCCTTCTCTCCGTTCTTCCTCGACGTCGAGCTCGTCCAGAACACACTGGCAGCTTGAGATCGAAGCCGTTCCATCCCGACGCAGCCCGAATCACCAACCCGCACTGCTAGCCTCCTCGGCCTCCTTCAGCTTAGGATGCTTCCGGAAAGCAGCGAGGTGTTCGCGCCAAATCCAGAGTGTAGTGCTGTCCGTGTCAAGGTACATTTCGTGCAGCTTGATAGCCCGCTCCAGCGCCTCAATGGCATTCTGGAGGTCTGCCACTTGGTTCGCCTTGCCCAGCTCGGCCAGGGAAATCCAAGCGGCGTCGGCGTGTCTGCAAGAGCAAGGTGGTTAACAAGGCAGACATGTCAAGTGGGGACGGAACTTCGTACGCTTGCAGCGACCAATACCGGATGAAGGAGATCGGGAGTTCGGCCATTCTGATGCGAGTCTGGGCCTGCTGAGCAGCAATCTCGAGCTCCTCCAGAGTCATATGCCAGGGCTTCTCCCACCCGATTCCACTCATATCGTCGAGTCCGTGGTCTTTGGACATCGCTGCCAGGTAGGCGAGCGTGCCCTCGAGGACCTCGCTCTCCGGGTGCTCGGGGTTGCAGGCGGGGCAACCGCAGCGGATGCCGAGAAGGGGCTGGCGCTCGGCGCGGAGCAGTAGGCTCTGCGACCTGCTGAGGTGCGAGGCGGTGATATCCTCGCCGGCGGCGATGTAGCGGTTGGCGAAAACCAACAGCTCGGCCGAGCCATCGTGCCAGACGTACTCGGCGTTGGGCACGCACGAGTGGCCGATCTGGCCTGCCGTCGGGAAGAAGCGCGCCAGGCTGTACGGACACTCCTTGACGGAGTCGAGGGGTTTGCCGTTGATCCAGAGGGCGCGGACGGTGACGAGTAAAACCTCACTGGTGATAGTGAGGCTTTCTCTGGTGGCCCTAAAGATGGCCTGCCGCGTCGCCTGCATCCGCTTGACCGCCATGATGTCCTCGCGGACACGCTCTCGGAGGATGCCGTCGTAGCCTTGCGGCTGCTGGTTGTCCGGCGGGGGCAGATCGTCCCGCAAAATCAAGGAATCACAGTCGATGTCCTCGGTGGCGAAGATGCCGGGGATTCCGGCCGGCGTCTCGCGAATCTCGAAGCGGAGCGGAGCGGAGGGGTCAGCGGCGAGGGCTGGGACCAGCCAGTTAGCGGAAGCTGTCAATTGAGGGAAGACCAGCAAGAAAAACTTACAGGCCAAGAGCCGGGAGATGGTGTTTCCGAGCCAAGCCATCTTACTCTTGGTTATGGTCGTGGTCGTGGGTACGGTTGTCTAAAAGAGTTCGAAGTGTCAAAGAATCAAGGCTCTTGGTTGAACTTTGTGAAGTTGGCAAAACAGAACATGGTTGGCGGAATCCTGGTTTTGACACGGAAGGAAGGCGTGGCGGAGGCGGAAGGCGCGGAGTTCTCGGGGCCGGAGGGATTCCGGAAGCTGCCGGCGTCTATCAAGGTACACGACGGCCTAGGTATATTGTCGGCGGAACGAGATATTGTGAGAGATGGAAGGCCGTTCGTGGATATCTTAGAGCCCTAAGCCATTGTGAAGAGATGCCTTCTTTCCGTCCCGTAAGGCATGATACTGTTTCATGCAAGGCCTTGTTGTGAGTGTCAAACATATTACACCGTGCAAACTGTTGTTCTAACAGCTGTCATCAACAATCTCCTCTGTGCACCTCTGTTCACACCCGCCCGTGCTTGTCTCCGGCACGAGGGATGTCACCTTCCACCCAAAGAACATCATTCTGGACTATCCCTTCGAATCCAACGCCTCTTTTCCCACAACGGACCGCAACGACCCACTCTAAAAGTCTCAGAATACTACATCAGCAACAGCAGACACAGCTTTGCGTACTTCGGACCAATGGTCAGACTGTCTCGACGAGATCCAACCTGGCCGAGGTATGGAATGGCAGTGCCTGTGTACAGCAGGGGGTTCAGTCAGCAATGATAAACTTAACCAGAAACATACATCCTAGTGTTGATGCTATAATTTGAGGTGCTGAGGCATCATAACGGCAAATAGCCAAAACCAAATGAACGTATCCCTATCCAAGGTACGCAAATTCCACTTCCCATGCAATGTGAGTCCTGACGCCAATGCTCATGCAGGATATCCCAAACATAAATCCAATCCCATTTGTGGTATCTCCCGAAAGGTGGTGTCAAATCCCATTCAGCCAAACGCCCGATTCGAACCTCGATGTACCCAATATTCCTGTCCATACGGTAATGCCCTGTGTCCCTTTCAGCCATGATAGCCCCGCACTCATCTCGGTCCACTCCTGTAATGGTCGAGAAAATCGTCTACTCGTTGGGTGGTGTTATAAAGCAAAGCTTTTCGTTCTCATGCTCTCGCCCATGGCGCATTTTCGGTCCTCGAAGGTTGCACATGCTCTTTACTCAGGTTGCCCAGCTGGACGCCCGTCTCGTCCAAGATCCCCGAGCCGTCTGAGGCGCCCAAGTCAGCTCGGCCAGATTCCGGCTCGAACTTGCAGTCGCCATCGGAAGGTGGAACGACAGTGGCCCATGTGGAGCTCCTGTCCATCGCATTGGCGAACTCTGTGTATATCCCAAGACGGCTAAGTAGCCGGAGGAAGGCGGCACGAAGGCATGGGATGCAAGCGGCGATGATGCCGATAATGGCCTCGAGGCTCGCCCAAAGAGCGATGGAGATACCGTTGCCGGCCGTGTCGCCCGAGATATCGAACCGGTGTACCATGATTGTCTTGACGACAGAGGCGGCCGAGGCGAACAGGCCGAGGCTCATAAGGAGGCCTATGATGACACGGTGAGGGACCGAACGGCGGATGTGATGCAGAAACGTTAGCGGGATAAGCGCGAAGATCACGTCGGTAATAATAACGATGCTCGAGGCCACCGTCATGGTAATTTTATAGCCATCGGGGCTCCAGCACCACTTCTCGATAATATGGGGGTTCCAGACGGCCTCGGTGGGGATACAGCGCGTGCTCTGCACAATGGTGACGAAGACGGCCGTCAGGATCTGCAAGGCGATAATGGCGTGGAAAAAGCGCGACCAGGCTTTCGACTGCTGGAACCGCACCAACATCAGGGCAATACTGGTCTTGACCATAGCGACGGACCAAGAGGTGAAGACCTCGGCCGTCATGGTCAACGGTGCATTCTTGCCGATTATTGTGAACGGCATGTACTCCGGGGCAGGTATTGCTAGATTGGCCGAGACAGTGGCGACGATCAAGGCGATATCGATGAGCTCGAGCGCCTGTGCGTTCCAAGTTGAGCTATTAGCTGGCTGTCGTCTTCCAAAGATGGGAGGGGAGCGACTCACGGCGGCAACGGTGACGAAGTAGTCATCGGCGGCGATGCCGGTCGGCGACCTCCAGCGGGAAACCAACCGCGTCGCAAGTAGCAGAACCGCCAGGGCGAACAGGGAAACTGTGACGCTGATGTAAATTTTGGCGTTATGAATCTGGAGCGCCGTCACCGGCAAGCCGGGCAGATCGACCGGGAAGTCGGAGTGCGCGCCCGACATTGCCAGTGCCCATCTGGCGATTTTGGCGATAGTTGAGAGGCAAAAAAGCCTGGTTCACGAGGGCTCCAAACGGAGCAGCAGGACGCAGGATGGGTGCTCAGCATGCAGCGGGGTTTGCGAGCAATTTGAGGAGGGAGAGAAGCTACGCTGCAGGACACAGCAGAACCCCCAGCCCCCCTGCCATCTCCGCACTGAACCAAGAAGCTGGAAAGCAACCCCGGCGCAAATCTCGGCCGGCAGAGGCGGGCTAGCACGCTACGGTTTCGGGCGTCGTCCCCCGCCTTGCTCCTCGTGTCGCGCCTGGGCAAGCCTGAGTGACTGACGGATCCGTAAAGTGATTCCGCTTGATCCTGTTGGTCGCCCCGCACCACCAAAGGTCGTTGTAGTTGTGGAGCCCAAGCCAGTCTGTTTTCAGCTTCCTCATCTCCGCGGCCCGCGCCAGCATGAAATGACTTGCCACGCCTGGACAGAGGTAGGAGGAGGCGGCGAGAGTACCCGCGCCGCCCTGTTGAATTGTTGCGCGCTTGAACTTGCCCTGGAAATCGTCCGCGATGCCCATGTCCACGGCACTTTCCTCAACTTTCTGATCGATCGCACTTCGACACGCCAGACTTTGAGTGCTTGCCAAGAGGCTGAGCGTCCAGGGTCAAAGCGGGCCATCGCAGTCATTAGCCTGTCATCCTCGATCCTGGGAATCAGTGCCGATCGTCGCCTGGAGCCCGGTTTCCTGAATCCGCATGGCGCAAAGGCCCGCCCAACGGGACTGCATATCGGTATCTGTGTATTTTGTCTTGTTTTGTCTTGTTTCCATTTCAGCTGTTTTCAGTGTGCACTTGAACATTGACTGTCAATCCAAACTGAAAATGACAGCTGAGGCTAACTGTTTTAGCGTCCGGTCATTGCGACCTTTATCAACCAATGTGGATACTTCACAGGAGGGTCGTTGCATTGGGGCAGTCCAGATTCGGGCACTTTGCTTGATGAGGCCTGAGGGCCAGACGCTAGGCCTATGGCGCACAACATCACTTCTCAGCCAAGGAAGAGGAAGTTGCTGCGCAAAGAAAAACGCGCCAGCCACATTCAAAAGTGCCAGACAAGGTCGGTGCATGCTCCACCGACCCGACAGAAAGAAGAAGTGCGGTGTGAAGGGCTCCAAATGTGGTGCCTGACTGCGCAATTTCCTTGGCGCCAACTTTGGCCGATGTACCAAGATGCTGGGCATAGGGGGTCTCAGCAGCGCTAGTGCTGCACAGCGAGGGCCGGTGTGAGCATGTCCCCCCAATCAGTGGAGGTTCCAGGGGTCCCAGGTTATCAGATGGGAATTGTTTCCTAGGTGGTGCGTCGCTTGCGAGACCCGCAGGAAAATTGAAAGGTGCAGCACCTGTGTACGTCACCCATGTGTCAGTCAAGACACTGAAAGGGTGAGCACACGGACCCGAAGGGGCGGGCCGGGTTGACGGGGAGTACCCCCACCTGTTCATGCTAGACTAATGAAATTCAGGTATTGCAGGATATAAATATACTGGGGAGTTTCCATTGGACGGAAGCTCAGTCGCAAGAACTCCCTCTTTGTCCCACACGATGGTAAACACGCAGATCTTGATACCAAAGCGCACAACTACCTCGTGTTCAAGCAAAAAGTATGCTTGGAACATACCAGACCGCCAAGCTGAAGATGAAAATGTTGAGAGACTAGGTTGCAGTCTTGACAAGCTGCCCGGCGAAGGGACGATCCAGCTTGCCGTCAAAGCGATTAAAATAGTGCGGGTGGCGATGCCATTCCAGCCACAGCGACTTGCACATGGCCAACCTGTCTGCCTCGCTTGGTACACTCACATCCATGGCACACGACGTATATGCCAAAGTGCAGTCCACACCTGCTACTGGAGCGGCCCCATCCCTACGGTCATCCATCCTTTCCCGAGCACGTAGTTGAGACAAAACCAAAGTGACGTGACAGCAATCAAGGACGCGAAAGCCTTGTTTCTCAGCAGCTCCTTCGGGAGAAAGAACATTGAGACAACCGCCCATAGTATGGCTGGCGGAATTGACAGCCGAGTGTCCAAGACAGAAGTCAAGATCCTCAGGGGTACCAGCTCAACCCAGCTTGAGAAGCGTGACCAAGAAAGCCATAGGCCGGGCTGCAACGCAACGATGTCGACGATTGCCACTCGTCCGCCGTGGATATCACGTTGCTTGATCTTGAACTGCAAGACGGTCCCATTTTCCATTTTCAGAAATCCGGCCCTTTCATCCTGATATGGGCAAACAGAACGAAGACAGGGATCGGAGTTGGAGTGCCGCCAGAATTCACAGGTCACCCAGAAGTCTCGTGGCCGGGTCGCTTACCAAGTGGCGGGCTAGGCTGGGGACGATAAATATATCAGCCTTTGTCCACTGCTGCCGGGCTTTCTGGTCCACTATCCCAAGGTCCAGGCCCAGCGCAGGGGGTCTGTGCCATGAATTGCCGTCGACCTTGGAAAGACGGAGAGTGAACAAAGTTGTCGGGTTATCTCGCGGACCACATTCCAAGACGCCGTGTTCGCTCAGCATAGGTAGCGTGATTTGAAATCCTCTGTTTGTGATGGCGTATGTCTAGTTGCCGTTCCCGCTACAGCGAGGAACAATATCGTGTCCGTGTGAGAAGTGAACCGGGGACGGAGCGAAAATACTCCCGTTGTCGCCCGACCACGCGGTTGGGGTTGGTCAGCCCATGCGAAAATAGACTGGTCGTCTGACCACTTGATGATCTCCTCTTGCAGTCGCAGAAAAGCCCTGTGCCCTTCTCCGTAAAGCAGAGGCATGTTGATACCGAAAATACCCAACAAGTTATATGCAATGTCTTCGTCCCTGGTCGTCTACTGCTGTGAAGCCCACGACATCCGCTCCGCAACACTTGCATGAGCCAGGAGACGGCTGACGTCCGTCGTCGGTGGGCGGCAAAGAAACTCCTTTCCGATGTTCGTTATAGCGCAAGCGCCTGGGAGACAAGCAGTCTCTAGCACAGGATATTCACACCACAATCGGCATTCCCATCGGGGCTCTCCAAGGCAACATAAGCGCTGCGTTTCTGCGGCTTGCGGGGGTGACGCAACCCTGGGCCGAGGGTCTGCGCGGCGGTGCGGTCGATCCGGTGCGAGCGCTGCGTTTCTGCGACTTCTGCTGCGGGGTCCAGGGCAGTCCTGGCAGCCCCCGATCCCCGGCTCTGACACACGTCAACCTGGAGCCAGCTATAACAGGTTATTAATTAAGACTGATAGCCAGCCCCTTTTATACGCCGTGAGGTCTCATCCTTCAACAGCTAATACCCAGTCAAGTCAACAGATATAAATGTCCCTCCACATCACACTCGTTCTGCGCACAACATATGCTAGACTATATTTCCAGTTTTCCAAATGTTTTCTCAGTTTATTAATACTGGCTCGACGAACCCGAAATATCAACCGGCCCTGGCCCTCCTCATATCCTTGGCAAAAACGGCTTTACCTTGCTATCCTTAGACGCAGGACATGGAGAGGTCGACGAAACAATCTTTGCTTTTTTCCTAGAACCGCGCCCCTCTTGCGTGTCGCTGTTATCGGAATTGCCGCTCGTCCAATCGGCAAATCCGGGGTCGGCCTTCCTCTTGGGTGGACGGAAGCCCGAGCCCATCTCCTTCGAGTCGCCGTGACCGTGACGATGATGTGGTGGTGTCTGGATTGATATCTCAGCGAGGTCCTGGAATTTAACCTTGAGATGACGAGCGCGCGCTTCGGGCAGGACTCGATCGACGGCGTCCCAGACCAGCCCCATGGGAAATGTCAGCCCGGTCACCTTCGCATGTGTCAGCAATGTTTCTATCACCTCTCCTAGTAAGGGGACGTTGAGGCTCGTGATCAGATTCGGATCGCTGCGCCATCTGGGTTCCCTCAGTGCCTCGAAAAAGCTCGTGGCGTTGCTGCAGGAGGCGTTGGGCAAAATGGTGTTGAGATTAGCGCCGGCCTTGAGGAATTTGCGGAGCCCATGGATGTATAGGTCCTTCTGCCTGGTGTTTTTGGGCACGAGGGAGAGGGAGATGAATAGGTAAATCTGAAATGGGGTGAAAATTCCGGCGGTGTTTGGGTCAGCCCCTTGCTCGAGAAAGAAGGAGAGCGCCCCGGTCTCCAGCAGCGACCAGAACCTTTCGCCGGCCCGCCAACAAGCCAGCATGTTGCCGGAACCTAGGTTCGGTATTGCGCTGTGGAAAATGAGAAAGGTCAAGGGGCTATGTTCCGACGTGGGGTCGCGCTCATTGATATTGATGTCTGGGCGGCTGTGCAGAATCTGCTGCACCACCTCAAGGGCCGTCTTCAGCCAGCGGCTCGGCAGCTCCGGGAGTATGTAGTTGAGGCAGACTCCACCCCCGCAGAAGTTTCTTGACTCAAGAGTGCCAAAAATGCTCCTCATGGTCCAGCCGTCGAGGTATCCAATGTACAAAGGGTCCTCGGCGAGCTTCCGCTGCAGGTAACCTGCCAGTTTGAATCCCAGCACGAACTGCTTGAAAAGACACGGTCTTTCCCGAGGCCTCTCATAAATGTCCTCAAACCGCGGCTGCCCAACAAATGAAGTCATGCACCTCTCGAGCTCTGCGAGGGCATTGTAATACGCTTCAGCAGTCTGGTCTGTGATCGCCTCCTTCTCCAGCCTCTCGGCGTACACGGACACCTCTTGAAGCATGACGTGCAAGATATAGCGGAGCCTAGCAACCTGCGAAAGGTAACCGCTCCGCTTCATTGCCGCAACGTGGGTCTCAAGAAGGCAGAGGGTCGGGCTGAAGCCAGGAGGGGCGGCAGCGACGAGAAAATCCGACATTTCGCGCGTTTCAAGGAAATCCCGGACGGTCCGGTGGAGGAAGGTAACGCAGCGGTCGGAATTGACCTCGAGGAGGCCGCCAGATCGGCAATTTAGGCGGGGAATGAGATGCTCTGTATCCTCCACTTCTTGGGGGCTGAATGGCTCAAGGGGCTGCTTCGCAACGTAGTCCTTGTCCTCGTGGCTTAGGTCGTGGAATGCGTATATTTTGATATCCAACGGGTTTGCAGCTGCTATGGTAATCTGGAGAGAAGTGGCCATGACGCCGTGATACGCGCCGTCTACTGACTTGAGAATATGCCGGAAGAAGGCATCCAGTTCGACAGGGAAGCTCTCCAGCCTCCGCAGCAGCTCGGAAAATGTGTCGTAGTTAGTTAGACCCTCTCTGAGCTTCTTGGTGACGAGGAAAACCCAGAGAAAGACGCCAGACGCCCTTTCGGTTATCTCCCCTATGAGCTGCTGAGCTCTGGACGGGTTTGTCGCGATAGAACGCCATCTCGGGTGGCTCTCTAGACGATCGGTGGAAAATTTCTCGATATCTCCCCTTGTGAGCTCATGGACGGCTAGTTTTGCCGAGGATTCTCCAAAGGCTTCGACAAAAACATTCCAAGGACGGCTTGAGACGCAAAGCTTGATGCTGGCCGACTGGCCGAGGTCTCTGATAGTCTCACAGAGCTCGTAGTGATCCCCATCGTACTCGTCAAGCCCATCGATGAAAATGCAGAACTTGACGGGGCTCTGGTGCTTCGTACCGTCGGCGACGCGTCGAAGCGTCTTATGAAGTTCGGCACAGGACCACGATTCCAAATCATCCTGGGCGCCTTCTTTGCCCGCCACACGCTCCCATCTCTTGGTACAGCATCGTTCGATAAGGTCGGGGCATTGCCGAAAGATGTCGTGGAGCAGAGATTGAAGAAGGCCTTGTTGAGACTTTTGCATCTCGTTTCCCGCATTCCAGAAGAAATGGCTCGCGATGACAACTTTCTGGGGCGCCGACCATGCCGACAGCGATTCCGCGGTGCGCCTCTCGCCCACAATGTACTTCATCAAAGTTGACTTCCCGGACCCTGGCTTGCCCGAGATCCAAAACGATTGTCGGCCACGGCGCAACCAGTCAGCGAAACCAATCTTCGGCCCACTCCGACTATCCGCTTCATCTTCAAAAATCCATCGGAAGGTCTTCTGGTGCGCCTCAGTGATGGCACTGTGTCGGACGGGCCGGCGTCGGAAGTTTAGACTGCCGATGATGGCCTGCTCCTTGGCGATGTGGTGCTGGGACAGAGAAACTTTACTCATGCGCTCCTGGAGTGATTCGATGCTGGTGTTGGAAAATCCCTGCTGATTTGGATCCGACTTTACAGCCAGGATTTGCTCCTCTATTCGACGCTGTGACTCGAGAATACGCTCCAGCTTCGGGGAAACCTGGATACCCAGGTCGTGACAGTTGGCTTCGATTTTCTTCAACTCATTCGCATAAAACTCCTGCCAGTGGCTGCCTCGGGCGTATAATTAGTAAGGGTTCTTAGAAGTATGGATAGCAAATAATTACCTACCTCACGACTATGCAGATTTGCAGAGTGAGAGTCGCTTGGCTTCTCTTGAGCCGCTCTTCCAACTTTGCGATCTCGCCCTTTTTCAGGGCAGTTCGAAGCGCCGACCGGAAGCTTCGCCAGAACTTAGGACCCCTCCACCCCACGGCAGTTGTTTTGAGGTTGTCGATTATCTCTAAAAGCTTGGTGCAATCATCCTGACACTCGCGCGACAAAGATTTGATCGTCGACGTGCTATTCCGCAGTGTCGCCGGACCAGGTGATATGCTCACAGGACCTGATTGCAGACCCGCGCTCAAGTCGTCAAGACGTCTATACACGGCCTCAAGAGACGATAGTTCATCGGCGCATCCCGAAACCGAGTCGTTGATCTCAAGGCTGGTAGAGATCAACTCAAACGCGAAGCTGATGAATTGAGTCACATTGGACGCCAGCCCAAGGGCAGCAAGGGCCTCCATCTGTGCGAACTGATTGTCCCGGAAATTGTAGGTGATAAAATCGAAAAGATGAAAAGAACAAAATAGGATGAAAAACAAAAGAAAAACAACGGAGGTACGGAGCCACAGCAAAGGTTCCAGAAGAATGTAAAGCTTGAAGAACTTAACGGAGGAGTAGAAGAAGAGGGTTGAAATAATTGCGAGGGGAGATGGCTGCCCGTCGCCGCAGCTCTTCCAAAAATTTTGCGAGCAAAACACGCTGCAGAGGTCGGGTATGGGTTGGGCGCAAGGAATGGCAGACAGGAAGGGGGCAGTGCTGGAGTTGGGCAATGGCGGAAGGTCGCTGCTGTAAAGGGCTTCTCCCTTGCTGATGAGCCAATGATCGCCAAACACGCTACTGCTTGACTTTTGCATCAAGGCAGACGCACTCCCACACTGTCGAATTGGCGCCTGTATTAGTCAGCATCGTTTCTTGTCGAACTGCAGCGGCAGTTCTTGGCGCTCAGGCGCGCAGGGGCCTTACCGCTCCAGGCTTGGCTGGAGCGCAGGGGCCTTGGATCATGTGCTCTCCCCACACACAGGGAGCTTCCATTTGTATATAACTGGGGAGTGCTTCGCACTCCCCTTTTCTACCAAATCAAGTCACTTTGCAACTGCGCTTCCGCTGCTCCTGAGCCCCTCGTTCCTCAGTCAAAACGTTCCACAGAAGGCACTTCAGGAGATTCAGAACGAGTTTCAGCACGGCCGCTAGACTACTAGTTCGGGATGGGTGGAACTGTTTCTCTTGCAGAGTGATGGGATATCGGGCCTGTGATGTCAATCAAGCGTGGTGTGGGTATCTTTGGTCTGCCATTCTAGCTGTTGTGCGCCCGATTCTTTTCCACACCCTGCACAACCACGAATCCCAAATGGTAAACCAAAGCATTTCAGTATAGGTCGCCAACGACACCACCACAGCTACCACAAATACACCCCCCTGCGGCTCTTTCATATTCATCTCAAACACCGACGTGACAAGTGCCAAGGTCACGAAAAAGGAGGTCAGCTGACAGCTAACAACTGCTACAGCAGGAAGTTCCAGGCATCCTACCCCGCTTTTGGCACCAATCAAAGAAGCTTTTGGGTCTTGCGAGGTGGTGAGGGCTCCTGAGAGATTTTTGACGACAAGAGATTTTGCTTCCCTTCACCTCCGGGTCCAGACAGGCAATTGCTGCTTCGCAGCCTCACTACACCAACTCTGCTGTTTATGTTTGTCTTCCTTGATTAATCGCTCTCGGCATGGAATAATGGAGGCCATCGGAGTCGGGGCAAGTGTCCTCGCCTTCCTCACGCTGGGCCTGAGCAGCACCAAAGTTGTCTACGAACTGATCTCATCGATCAAGGACGGGGGTATGCACGTAAAACAGATCAAAGGGGAGATACAGGGGCTGCAGCTGACACTCGAGCGCCTGTCGAGATGTCGTCATATCGCCGAACTTCGGGACGAGGCTCTGGCAGCCCGGATCAAGGCTTGTGACGATGACATGAAGGTATACGCCACAAAGTTGAGAGAGCTTGCCGTCAGTGGTACAGAGTCGCGCCTAGGGAAACAGTGGAAGAAGGTTAAGATCGCTTTGAGCGACAAGGATCTGACGAGGATGAGCGCCGTGGTTGTCGGCCACACAACCGCCCTGAGTCTGTACCTCAACGCTACAGAGAGGTGAGAATTCCACAGCTGAATCCCTCTAACAGTGAACTGATTTTGTGATGACACAAAAGCGGCACGCTGTTTGAGATACGAGACCGACTTAGCGAGATCCGACAGGGGCTCGCTGCTCATCAAGCTATCAGAGAGACCCAGTCCGCGATCCTCACACAACAGACGAAAATAGCAACAACAGACTGGAATTTAATGCAAGACATCGCAGGAGAGACTCGCAGCATCAGAGAAGCGACCGATGGGGTTCGGGCTATGGTACAGGACTCGACGACACAGTGGGATCACGCTCTAAAGTTGCTCAACAGTCTGCTCGAGCGGCTGCAGTTGCCATCTGGCTCAAGACTTGTTGAAGTAAAAGACGACGAAATACCATTGAGTAGCCAGACTGGACCCGAGGATTCACCCCTATTGTTTTCCGAACTCAAAAAAGATGTCACTGCGCTCTTGGACGCAATTTGCGACAAGCGTGGTGTTGTTGATCTCGACGCAAACAGAGAGATACCCGAAACCCTTATCCACATTCTAGAGACCGCAATTTCTCAGCAACAAACCCTTGGGTCGGTAAGAAGATCTATAGAGGAAGATGATTGCAAAATTGGAACGCAACAGCTTGAGATTTTGCGCCGCAACTTGTCGATTGCCAGGGGAGTCCTCATGTCAGCACGAACGGTCTCAGTGAACGAACTACGTGAGCACAAAGACATATGATCCAGCAACTAGCTTTTATTGCTAACTCGACCGTAGGGCCTAGCAAAAGTTGCACTGACATGTTGCCAGCCGGGATCGCACCCCATCTAATCACAACTGTAACAGCAACAGGAGCGTACGATGTCGGCTTTGGCATTTTCTCAGTTGTGTCGCATGAGACGTCCAGATGGCGAAACCCCAACCCTGCCCCTGATACCTCCGAAGACTTTCGGCTACAGATCAGTTTCGCTCCTCGGCCAAGTTCAAAGGCACATGGTTTCCGAGCTACAGTTAAACAATATCATGGTGAATGGGGAACATTTCAGACCGTTCCAAGGCTGTGCTTCAACAACATCATCCCCGCAAACTCTCCCATTTTCCAGGTGGTGCAGGAGGGCCGATTCGAGAAATTCAAGGAGATGCTCATGCTGGGAGAAGCGTCATTGCGGGACCACGATGAGTTTGGTGCATCTCTTCTATTCGTAAGTTCAAACATATCCTCTCTTCTTCGTGTCATAGGAAACTTAAAAGAATAAGTACGCAACGGAACAGCCGGAAATATGTCGCTTTCTCCTGCAACACGGTGCTGATGTTGACCTCATTGCTCCTCATCCCGCATTTCCCTACCGTTCATACATAGGCGGCATGCTTGTTGATTCAAGCCCTGATGGACCCCAAGTATTAGCGACAAATATGCTCCTTGAGGCGGGCTGTGATCCTACAATCCCGACATTCAATATAAAGGAACGCGAAGACACGGGAAACTTTTGCTACAGTGTGTTTGGCACTGGCTCTCTGGTAAGACATATACCCTTTCCCTTATGTATGCCATAGTGGCTGGGGAGTTCAGTTCTGACGAAACATGCTTATTAGCCGCTGATGAAACTCATTCTGGATAAATGTGCGGGCTTCCTGACGCCCAATACGATTATTTACCAAAGAGGTCGGACGGCGTTTCTCGCGTATTGCTTGTATGGTAATATCAGCGTTGAAGGCCTCTCGCTGCTTCTGTCTAGAGGTGCCGACGTCCATTCTCGGACCGCG
>Ga0247780_1000967_pt1 | contig 21282 bp, 17 predicted proteins | sample UWRJL079202R5_FD_179927 | JGI IMG/M metagenome (GOLD analysis project Ga0247780, IMG submission 179927) | Plant litter microbial communities from Arlington Agricultural Research Station in Wisconsin, United States - UWRJ-L079-202R-5 | ecosystem: Environmental > Terrestrial > Plant litter >... | reverse complement strand
GGAAAGTTGGAAGCAGTAATGGTGGATTCACGTGAGCAGAAGACTCTGGATAACTGGTTGGCTCTGTAAATAGCCTGTATTTTTACTGCGTTTAGTGTGATCATAGTGTTTTCAAGCCTGGAACCAATTATTGGAAAATCAAGAAAAGTGGGTCCTCTGGGACCCCCTTTTGTGCAAGCCACCCACAAAATGCAAGCGGTTTTCCGGTCTGGAATCCTTGCGGAAACAGGGGGTTTGACTGTAACTCCCCCCCGAGCAAGGGCCTTCCTCAGTCTCGGGGCACCACAGGATTTTCATCGCATTCCAATCTCCCTGTAGTTCTTTGACGCATCGATAGATCCGACGCAGATGCTATTGGCCGACTGGCCAGTAGGCGGAAGATCACACCCAAAACTCGCAATGGTTTTCTTGCATGCCTGTATACTATGTCCCTACCCATGTAGTGTAAAGTACAGTGATTGGCCAGGAAGCCGCTGCACCCATGCGGACTCAGTCCCAGCCCCCGCTTCACCCTTTTACCTCCAATCTCCTCGGCATCGCCTAGTTCGGACCTTCAAATTTTCAAATCCGCTTTTCAACATCTTGAATTCAACACCATGGACCTTCCTCTAACCGTCGACCCCCCTGACACCCTAGGCTTCGCGAAAGTCAGCGGTCTCTACGGGTCAGGCACATGGGCCGCGTGGGCCCTCACCATTGCTGCCTCCTGGATCCACATCATTTTCCACGACTGTCGAGGGAAAAAAAAGCTGGATCTCAACCTTTGGGTCTACCTCCTCGGTCTGAATGTCGCGGCATTTGATCTTATCCGCCACACTCGCCATTTACGTCAACTATACGATGCAAAGTCCGAAGACGAACCCTGGCAACAAGAGGCCGCGAGCGTTGGGGCGGCGCTGATCGTTGTTATTTGGGGATCCTTCCAGGCTCACTTGCAGCTGCTGGTTGGCCGTTTGACACCCAACTTTTCGAGGCGACTCTCGCTTTGCCTGGGCCTTTTGCTGCCATCCGCCAGCACCATTATCACCGGACACTATTTAGGCTCGTGCAGCTACTCACTCAAGGAACTGCAGGAAAATTTCTGGACCTTCTTGTTTGCTTTTAGGTTTGAGGAAGATATTGTTAAGGACGTCCCAGCGTTGTACTGGAGGGGGATGGAGAGCAGAAGCCGAGGTTTGACGTTTCTCCCTTGGTGTGGTTTTCTCTGGCTTACTGTCTTGCGGGCGATCCCGTGGTCAATGGTTTGGGTGGCCGCTGATGCAGTGGCCACGATTTACATTTTTATCACTAGTTCTGTGCATTTTTTAGAACTGCGTGGCTTTTCACTCATCAGAGAATGGCTCTCCCAGGCGTTTACTTCCTTTTTCGCTTTTAAGTCAGTCACTTAGCTTATTAGAATATTTTATATTACCCTTGGGTTTATACTGTTGTTGCTTGGTATATGTTACCTTCTTACTTATATAATTCAGATGTTTTTTGTGATCTATTTCTTTTTTTTTTCTGGAATGTTTCTTTTCAAGCGTTTCTCTGGGTCCATCGAAAGTTCCGACTCTTGCTTCTTTATGCCGTGCGCTCCACAATCGATATCGGAGACCGACCAGGCGGGTGCGTTATTTATAGGGCTGTTTCTTTTCCTGGCAGTAGAGATCGTCATTCCGCTGTACAAAATATTGAAAATGAGGTATCGGGACGACGAAAATTTTAGGCTGATGGTCGATCGAAGATTTCAGGCAGGCGTGATTAGAAGGGTGGTTGGTGAAGCCACCGGTAACACTCCAGGGGTGCCACTCAGGTCGATGTCGAGGGTGAATTCGGGCATCGAGTTAGAAGAGGGTTTTGCCGCTGTCAGTCGGCGTGATACTAGTACGGCAAATGCTGTGTCATCCGGCGAAGGGCTCTGATGTTTTAACCATGGAAAGGAAATGTACTGTACACCGTCACGACTAGAAGTAATTGGAGGGCAGCGTAATGAGCGCCGAAGCGCGCCAAAGTGCCGAATGACGCGTGATTAAGTTCTGAAAGGTTCCTCGTCGCTGGCTTGACCTGACTATAAAAAAACACGGACCATCCTGGCACGGACGAACTCGAATACGTCATTTTTGGTTTTGGGTTTACCTGGGACATGATTCCACTTGTGACGACACCGGCCGGCGCGACCCGACGAGAAACTGGTGCGTAGACAAGCCCGATATAGATCTGAATAGCGACGACATGCTCGGACCAGTATCAACAATTGAGGATGTACAAATCAGCCTCGTCGACCCATGCCAGCCGTTTGAAGAGACAATCAAGCCTTAACAGCAAGGCATAGAAGTCCGCAGACGTATCATTTTCCAAATGGGAACGGTATCTTTCGAAGATTGTCGAGATGGGAAGTCCGGATGTCGTGGACCCAAGATACATTTCTCCACCGAGTGGACATTTCGCGGCCCTTCGAATGTTGAAAATTCGGCGATCACTGGATCTGCTTGTTTTGGAGGCGACCGGCGACGTGTCAAACGGGACCTATATTTATCACCGGTTTGGCTTAGTTACGCTGCCATATTCTGATTCTCAATGTATATCGCCTGCTCTGATCGCCTTACGAAATAAGGCAATGGCTTCCGGAACTACACGCCTCGGTCCGCGGGGGAGGGGCCCTAGGAGGGTACCCACTGTCAACGAGGTTATTGTGGAACTGAAGGGGGAGAAATGGGAGGATGAAAGTGTAATCATCGTGTAAAAGCTAGAAGATAGATGTGCCATCATCCTCAACCATCTTCCTACGGTCACCTCCTTCCGACTTAAGTGGTGTGCTAAAAAAAAAAAATCGGTGCTAATGGAGCAGACCTGAGCTATCCAGCGCATTTGCTGCCAAGTCTCGTGAAATCTATATAAAATGTGTGAGCCTGTCCCAACAATAACACCATGACAGCTACTCTAAGAGTATCAAAGAGATTAACAAGGATTGCCTGACGTTAGAGAATTGACATAACAAGTAGAAAATATATCAGAAGCAGCTTAAAGACTCTGGATTTTGTAGTTATTAGCTTAGTGTACTTTCTCTGTGAAAGAAAACTGTGGCGCTCCAGCGAGCCTTCTCTATACCCCATAAAAAACCCTTCTGGAGGCGTCGAGTTAATTGCTCGTGCATCCGAAGCTTGATGACCTCGAGATACGCCGGAGCTGGCGCAGCCAGAAGAGACGCCACGGCTGGGACTCGAAAGAAAGTATAGGCAGCGCAGGATACATTCTTACCTGGCGACAGCGATATTCAGTCTTATATCGAATTCAACAAGCATGCTACCAAACCCATCATGCATAACCTTGCATTTTCTGCTCCTCAGCTAGCGCATTCGCAGCCATAACAGCAGGCGTGGGAGGCGACAGCACCGTCTGTAGTGGTCCCACTTGACCACCCGGCATGGCCTGGACCGGGACGTAGTATACCTGCTGTTGGGGCAGACCGTTGGCACCAGGGAGGACTTGGAAATAGACTTGGCCACCAGGTAGCGGCTGCATCTGACCTTTGGGCGGTAGAGTTCCGTTAGGCGGGTTCTGCATGACGAGAACGGTCGGGCCGACCCGTCGGTTGCGTATGAGTTCGGCGACGCACCAGCAGAAAGACACCAAAACCTGCAGGATCAGTCTCAACTACCCGACAGAGAGACAGACAATGAAGAGAAGAACTCACTGGCGGACCTATCATGAGAAAGCCGATCCACTCAGTAGTCCCTGCCAATGCAAGGGCAATCACGTCAAAACCAATCGTGACGCATCGCAGCGTCAGCTTCGACACCCACATGCTCCGCGGAGAGACGAATTTCGGCGCGACCTCCATAGCGGGCGAACAACCGATGGCAGTTCGAAGAGGCGTGAAAGCTTCAGTTCCCGACGTGAAATGTGGGGGGCACTGTTTTATTCGGCAGAAATGAATCTCAGGGGCACAACCATGAGACGCGTTTTGAGCGCAGGATTCGGCTGTGCCGCAACATCGCTGGCGACGCAACCCCCTCCTAAATTTGGCCCGTGATGTAACCCGCCTGGGGCAGGGATCCTCCCGTGATGGAGTGGGGCTCGCAGGGCCAATGACAGGATTTTCGGCTCCAATCTACAAGGCTTGGCGTGGGCTTTGGCTTTGGTTGGGCGCTCTGAAAAGGCTCTGAAGTGCGAAATGGCAGATTGGGATCTTGAAAGGATGCAATGACGGGTACGTACCTCAGGTACGGAAACGCCTGCCAAAAGTCTTCATTGCTTGTATGCGGGATGATACGAGTTGATTTGGACTATACATATTGTGTGTGTAGCAGATGCGATACTGGGAGGATAGGTGGATATTTCCTCATATGGGTTAGATATTCTCGGCGACCTCGCCTACAGCAAGCAGTGCACCATACTGCCCCCTATTAGTCTATCTAATTAAGGATTCTTCCTGCCGTTTAACTCTTTTTTGCTACTGCATCAACAGCTTTAGGAGGCACGGTATAATAGTCCCTTTACCATTGAGTTCCTGCAGTCTTCCTCGGCAGGAACTGGTTAGGTAAAAAATTGTCAGAAGCACCGCACTCTGGATTCAGTGAAATTGAAGGAGCTGTAATTGTGTGATTGTATTTCTCTTTTTTTCTCTGTGTGGTTCCATCTGGTCCAGCCGAAACCTTCTTCTTTATACCCCTCTCTGTAAGATTCAGACTACGTCTTCGCATTGCCCCAGTCGTACAGTCAGACTAGCAGTGCCTCTTTAGCAACTAGGAGAAGGAGAGTTGTGCGGTAAGCAGGTAGGGAGGGACTCATTAGAACACCTTATCTAGTTGAAATCCCAGAAGATCCTCAAAACGGAGAGCAAAAACGCTCACAAGCCTAATTCTTGGCCCTGTTTGGTGGAGTGGTTTGGTTGTTTAGGGTGTCCCATTTTGGTCCCTGTGGTAGCGTAAGGCCCCATATTTGTCCCACGAGAGAGTTACATAAAGAGGTGGCATCTCCCCTCTTCGGTTCTCCTCTTCGATCGGGGCCAGGTTGTTTACGACTTCACGTTGTTTAGCAGAGACACCATGATTTCTCGTAGTTTGATGCTCGTCGGCGTCGCGGCCTTGGCGGTCCTCTCGTCGGCGCAGTATACCGGTCCTTGCTCAAATTCGGCTTACGGAACTTCTGGGCTGGCGTTTCCGAGGGGCTACCTTTGCGTTCCCTATCCGAGTTTTAATCTGGCCGAGCGGAAGCGCAATGTATCAGCATCCCCCCAGCTGCAAGTGGAAGAGGGAGACAAACCCAATGCCAGCAGCCGTAAGGGCGCATCGTCAATTGCACCGAGCGCCTCTTGGGCGCGAAAGGCCAATTTCGGGGCCGTCGCCTTCTCCTTGTTAGGAAACAGCTCCTTGTTGAAGTTATCGATTACCTCTTGGAAGACCTTGGTCTTGGTAGCAATGGATCCATACTCGAGAGGCTCCCGCTCTACCGGGTCACCGAGCTCGATGACGAGGTATCCCTTTCTCGCATACACGGCCCAGCCGGGGAAGCGGGTGCACAGCCTCACGGCGACGGCGTTCCCGTCCTGGAGCAGACGGAAGACATCAGCCTGCACGTCGAATTTCTTAACTTCCTTCGACTTGAAATCAGACGCCAGGAAGTTGTTCTTGTGGCTTTCTCAGGTGAGCACGATGTCGTCCTTGACTATCGGCTTGTCCGAGCCCTCGTTCTCCATGATGCCCTTTTCCAGCGCGCGGCCTTCATGGTGATTGTGGATAAATTCAAGGTCCCGCCACAGAACCAAACGTATGCCAGCGACGGGTTCGACATCACCGCCGTCAAAGACTTGTTCAACTTCCTCCTCGACCCAAGCCCTACCGACTTTGATCAGCAGTTCTCAACGTACTTTCTCAACGAAAAGATCGTTTGGAACAACGATGCCAACGGAGCTCGTCTGATCAGCCGCTCCAACGCGTGGGATGCCCAAGTGCGTGTCAACGCCAACCCGGCCGTCCTCAACGGTTGGAACGTTAAGACGATACTCTGCACAGGGGCGGCCGACGGCACGGTATCCTCAAACGGCACAAGGCGCGCGTTTAACACGGCAGGTGGCGCGGGAAACCGAAATCGTGCTTTCTTTGAGTTGCCTGGCATGCCGCACTGCGTCGACATTGGCACAGGAGGCGACAACCCTCCCCTGGTACATTGGCGCCATCGGGTTGGTTACGAAGGTTCCCAATAGGGTGTGGTACATGCCCAACACCACAAACCCACCCCTCAACAACGCCGAGCATGACGCTCTTATCGCTCTTACGGAATGGGTTGAGGGAGGATCCGGGAGGAGCGCCCCGGCGCGGCTCACTGCTACGGCATTTGACGGGTGGAACGCCACTATCGGGATCATCTCAGCAGAGGCCTATCTTTGCAGTTCCAATGGGGTAGCATTATGTCGGGGGCAATGTGAACCTGAAGGAAAGCTGGACCTGTGTTCCAGAGTAGATGAAGGCGCGTGATGGAAGGAGAGTGTGGTGGATCGAATAGGTAGAAGAGACCCTCGCGGGCCATGGTTGCGTTTTGTCTTGCATGTGCTACAGCTAGTCCGAAAGCCAGAATGAAGCAAAGTTATAGACTTGAGAAATCCTCTTTCATGCCAATACTAGCATGTCGGCTGGTGTAGTGAAAACTACCTCTATGGGCTTCCGGTCTCGGCGGCTTATCTGACCCCTTGGCAGACGCGGTGCGACGATGCATGTTCAGCTTCGGTTGAGCCACTTGCCGGGTGCCAGCCAGCCACGGGCACGCCGCAGTTCAGGTTAGACCTATGACAGCTGCTGTTGTCAGCCCGCGACTATACCGGATGTGTTCATCACGCAAGCCACCGGAAATGCGGTTGACGTCGACCCCGCACGCAGCCTGACCCGTTTTCTCTTCAAAGAGCCTAGAACGTCGCTGCTTGCTGATTCTTCGACTCGACCTTTCTCTTCTCCCCTCTCATGGTAGCGGTGTGACCTTAGAAGCTCTATCTGAGTTTTTCCCCGAGTCTTTTTAGCTGTAATTGTGTACCTATCCTTTCCTTTCACCATGGCGACAAAAAACGGCAAGCGAATCATCGCATGTTGTGACGGAACGTGGGTAAGCTCGATTGGTGACAAGAGGTATGTGCTACCTTTTCTCATTCTCGCTTTCACATACTACAGCCCCCAGCAACTAACCCTATACCTACATAGCGGCCCACAATCCAACGTCACCCGCATCTCTCGCGCCTTCAAACGGGTGTGCAAAGATGGCAAGACACAAGTGATCCTCTACGACTCTGGCGTGGGTAGCAGCGCCAGCAAAGTCGATCAGATCATGGGCGGCGCGTTTGGCTACGGTCTCGAGCAGAACATCCGCGAGGTCTACAACTTCATCTGCAATAATTACGTCAAGCCTGACGACGACGGGTACCCCGGCGACGACATCATCCTGATCGGCTTCTCCCGCGGCGCCTTCACAGCCCGTTCGGTCGCCGATCTCATCGCCACCGTGGGGCTACTCACCAACGAAGGGCTGGACCGGTTCTCGGACATCTTTGGAGACTACGAGAACATCAGCGACGCCAAGAGGGACAATTTTCTTACTGCGCTTGCTCCATTTGATCCCAACGATGATGATGATGATGATGATGCGAAGGCAACGTACAAGGCGAAGTGGGTCAAAAAACGCAAGGAGACCTACCTCAAACATCTCATCAAGGAGGGATACACGACAGAACCGCCCCCCATCACCGCTATCGCCGTATTCGACACGGTCGGCACTCTCGGCATCCCGCCCATGCCGATCTTCGGGATCCACGGTTCGGCGAAGCAGTACAAATTCTCCGACACCATGCTCTCGCCCAAGGTCGTCCACGCGTTTCAAGCGCTCGCGCTCGACGAGCCGCGCTACGCGTTTCGACCGGCACTGTGGGAGAAGCCGGCAGGGTCCCTCACCCATCTCAAGCAGGTTTGGTTTCCGGGCAACCACGGCAACATCGGGGGCGGCTGGTGCGACCAGCAGATGGCGGACATCACGCTGGCATGGATGGTGGATCAGCTTGCGAACATTGGGGTGGGCTTCCGCGGCGACGTCCTCGAGAAGATGATGCGCGGCGAGGATAAGCTCAAGGAGGTTTTCAAGCGCGAAGATGCGTATGCGCGGACGCATCCCTACCCGTTTGTCCCGCCGAGCCTGTATGGCGGGTGGGGTTGGTATGTAAAGCAGCGGTGGCCGCTGCCGAGCTGGTTCGCTTATTTCCCCTTTTGGAGGAAGGGAGTGCGGAAGTGGGCGGTGGACGAGCTGTATCGCGGGCCTGAGAAGAGAGAGAGGGATACCAAGGATTGCACTCCGGAATGCAATAACAAAAAGCATGGCACCACCGGGGAGGAGGTGGGGAGGAGCTGGGCGCTGGGGCAGATTCGGTTTCCCGATAGCTTCTTTCAATGCATAACGGGCAGCTGGGTGAGGACGCCGGCGAGGACGGTGAGGGTGAACCCAGACACGAATAAGGACAGGGAGAAAGAATGGTTGGAAAATACCGGGGAGAGGGTGCACAGCTCGGTGAGGGTCAGGCTGGCGTGCAAAGGGTTGGGATGGGATGACCATGGCGTCTGGAAGTGCGAGGCACTGACGGGAAACCCGACGAATGGAGTGAAGTGGCAGTTGAGGCATGTCGAGACGCCGAAGTCTCATGCCGACGACGAGCTGACGAAGCTGGCGGGAAAGCTGAAGCAGGGCACCGAGCTGTATGGCGTCCAGAAGGACGACTGGCAGTGGAGCTGGTGGCTGCACCCTGACTGCGACGCCGAGCCGAACGACGACAGGAACAACAAGGTTTGCGATGTTAGGATAATTCCTGAAGAGCCCTTGGCTGGTGACTGGGAGAGGTGGCTGCTGAAGCTGCACTGCGGGGGAGAAAACACGGAGAAGGATGTCTGGAAGTGGGCCAAAGAGCATTCGCTTGAGGTGTTGGGATAAATGACAACGAGTTTGGGGGTAGAATCAGCAACATGGCAACATACAAGCACGGGATATTGATTGTGGAGTATAATTAAGTAACCTGATTGTTATCCTTTTATTAAATTTGAATTTGACCGGAAGCAGGATAAAGTTTGATGAAATCACAAGAGCAAGAGTGCCTGTGTACCCCCAGCAGTCTACCTCCCCTTTTCTTCAGTATAGGTACTTTGAGCTGCCTGTGAGCAGTGATGCTTTTGAGCTCGGAACTGACATTGGCGAGGGATAAAGAAAGGAGTACTATTAGAAAGCGCCAGAAAACGCGGTTTTATTAAGGCTGCGTATAAGGATTTTTATAACCGTTTGCGCTTCTAGTTAGAGTTTAAGTTTATCTAACACCCTAACATTGCTAACATAGGTAAATACAGCATGTAGAAGGGCAAGATAACTCCTAAAACTGTTATAAGAAACTCTCTTACTAGTAAACCCTTTATTATTGAACTAGTGCGGTAATGCACCATGAAAAAAACCATAAGAGGAACCACACCTACAGGAACTTGCAGCCGGCCTTCCAGGCCGGCTTCCAGGTTACTGGACCTCCGATCGGAGGTACACGAATATAATTGACATAGAAAAACAGAGACGTACCTAGTAAGACGGAGCCTAGCATGGAACAAGACCTAGTATGAGACGGAGTCTAGTATGGAACAACAAAGGAAATCCTACACATCCATCCAGTAGAAATACGGGTCGGTGCTCGGTGCACCCCCGAGATAGCGAGTCAAGGTTGCCATCTCGGGCTGGCGACCTGCTACGGCCAGGACTTCGTCCCGGAACCGCTTCCCGGCGTCTTTTACTTTTTCTAGCTGACTGAAAGCGCCGAAACCCCCACGCTTCCACATGTGTTTAGGTTTATTAAATGCTTAATTATATAACGTTATAAATTTAATTTAAGCTCTTCTTTATTATAGTTATTTTCTTCCATGTGCATTACCCGCTGGCTTTGGCGGTTTCTATCTTGGAAATCCCTACAATTTCACTTCCTTAGATTATATTACTCTACCTTCTCATTTTAAGCTATTGCTATTTAAGCTATATTACCCTATCATGTCATTTAAAGCAGTACATACGCCTAGGTCACTATTTTATAAGAGAACAACCAATGTTAAGAGAAAAAGTAAGAATACAGTTGCTAGCAAAATCAGCTTCTGGTCTTCTCTTACATATCTTTCTGGCACACGGATCATTTATGTATCTAACCACCTAAACCACGTGCTCTTGCACGTGCTTATGTTCTAGGCAGGATATATACTATAATGTAATAACGCAGTGATCACTGTCAGCTAACCTAGGCTGTTAGCCAACTTAGACTGTTAGCAAAAAGCGGCTAAGGCATAAAATGGCTGTCATTACGATAACTGCCATTAAATTATAAGCCGAATGCGGCTTAATTACAGATTCTATCAATGGCTAAACATAAGAGGGAACGGCTAACTCCTTGACTAAATGCCTTGGATAGCGATAGTCCCGGTTGCTGCTGCTTAACTGCTAGCCTCCCCGTCGGGTTATCTGCCGTTACCGTGTTTTAGACGATGCGGGTTAATTCTCTGTGTTACGGTTCGTTAGGCAGTGGACCTCTAAGGTGGAGGGTAAATAGTTTACTAACTGGTGTTTAAGTTGCCAGCGTAGCTGGCTGCAGCACGCGCTCCGTCCGTACCAACCGAACAAACCTCCGGTGCTTTAAACAAGCGAAGCGCCTTTAAAGAGAGTAGGCTGCCTTAAGAACATTGCGCCGTCCATAGTATGCGTATTAAGTAACCGATTGGTCGAGCAGCTATAAATGAACTAGGACGAGATGATTGTGTTTGCGACGAATTCAATATCTTAATAACACCGCACATTATCAGCAGGGCCTTAAAAGGAGTGGGTTAGTCTAAGAAAACAGCGAGTCTCGTTATACCTATTGCTGCATCCTAAAGCCGCACTGTATAATCGATTATTGTCTAAGATGAATAAATACCAGTTAAAGAATACTTAGTTAGTTGCCCCAAGGATCCCTTTACATCCCATCAGTTTCTTCTCGAGCCGATTTGGCTGCAAAATAGCCAGGGAATTAAAGAGCGACGGTCCCAAACCTGATCTAACGAGCAGCCTGAAACCCAAGAGCAGTAAGCCATCAAGAAGATTCGAGTCGATAAGTTCATGGATGCCCGAGTCAAAAATACTTCAAAAAATGGTTGTTCTGTGGAGATTTTGTCTTCTGTGGATCAAAAGCTCGGAAGGAAGGCGGGTTGGTCTGCTCCTGACCCCTGGCCCCATGTAGCGCCGCAATTGATGGACGCTGAATGCAGGCGGTTGGCTCTTGCTTGGGCTCCTCCCCCTCCCTCTTTTGTCCCACCACCGTGCTCTACAGATGCTGTTCGCTGAAACAGAGGAAGGTCGTGACCACTGTCCATACAACACCGTCGACATGGCCATACGCGTCCCCTTCGTCAACCAGGAGGGAAACTGCAGCTTTCATTGGCCATCAAAATCACGTGCTCCGTCTCGAGTGGCCGACGATTCTACGCTTCGACCCCGCTTCAATCTGTCGCGGGCACAAACCTTCCTTCCTGGCAAGAGAAACTCAACATCACCCCGCAACAGGTACCTAGCTGCCAACCAGAAGCCACACTATACGAACTTGACATGGCGCCCCCTTACGAGTATCGGCCGATGGTGAACGACATGCTGTCAGCGCTGACAGAGACATACGAGCAAGGTTCCGCAACAAGCAGGGCGTTCCGCGCACCTCGCCGAGTCTCACTGTCTCGCAAGACTGCTCGCGTCCACAAAAGGTCCAAAAGAGCAGTTGATGTGCCCTCGAGGACAGGAGAAGCCGATTCGGCTGCAAAACATTCCCTCACAACATCACCTATCTCGATATCCCACCCAGAGACTGGAATCCCAAATCCGATCTAAACGAGCAGCCTGAGGCCCAAGAGCTTGAATTAACGCAACAGCAAGCCATGAAGAACATGGTAATCTGTTCTCTTGAGTGCTACCTGGATTTGTACAAGACTCTGCGAAACCATGGGGTACAATATAAAAGAGAGAATCGCGGGCAAATCGTCACTTACACCTCCCACACGCCAGCCTTGGATACCCTATAGCTCGCCCGCTCCCCGGCCCCGAGCTGCATCACGACATCCAGCTCCTCTCTGTCCGCATCTAGATGGATCTCAACCCCCAAGCCACCCCTTGGATCTCTCCCTTCTGGCTCTAGCGGGAACCACACCCCCGCCGTTTCAAATTCTGTCAAGATCTCCACATTCGGGAGAACGAAACACTGCAGAAAGGCGGACGGGTACAGCCTCAGGGTGAAGGTGTTTTTGATCAGGTCATGCAAGTTCCGCTGCAAGTTAGAAACCGCGACGCTGCTGAGCCTGTGGTGAACAACAGGGTTAAGGACGTCGAGGAGATAGAATGCCCCATTTCTCCGGGCAACGTCGAAGGGGGTGCTGCCCGCGGGTGAAGATTCGGAGGCTTGCAGGGTTTGGGAGAGTCCTATAAGTTGTCAGTTGGCTCATGTGGACTTGATAATGGGGGATCAAAGGGGATATTACTCCAAGCACCAAGTTCGATCAAACGCTCCACGGTTGCTTTACTGGCACCGTGCCATGCTGCTTGATGCAGAGCAGTAAATCCTTTGCCGCTGCGGCCTCCCCAACCAGTTTCTGGCAGCCACGTGTGTAAGTGACCCATCATCTTAGGCAGCCAAGGAACCATCAACTCACTTATCCGCCAGCAGTTGACCCAACCTGCATGGCCCTTGGCCTCGAGACCCTCCAATGCTTGGATGAACTTATCCCACTGCCCCCAATAACTCGCATCGGCGAATCTCTCTCTCAGCGTGAAGTACCCCCTCTCATCGTCAACGCGCTGCCCCGGCTTGAGGGAGACTTGGCCGTACCAAACGATTATCTCCTCGTCGCCTGCAGCCTCTTCCGTCGTCCACTCCCGCAGATTCGAGACCATCTCATCGTTATCAAGCACAGACTCTGTGTAGCTGGTGAGATTGTCAAGATAGCGCTCCAACAGCTCCGCCCGTCCTCGCAACGAGTCAGTATTAGCATCAGGCGAACCGAGCTCAACAAACGCGGAATCTCCTCCCACACCCCCCTTCCTCTCCCCCCCTTTGCCCCCAACTGGAGCAGCAAGCACCTTAACCAACTCCCTCACCTCCTGCACCTCCCTCCTCAAATCCTCAATCCCCTTCACATCCCTCCGCACCGTCTCCACCCCTTCCCGTATCGCCACAGTATCACCCCTTATCATCCTAAACGTCGGTATCGAAATAAGCTGCACTGCCAACCCCAACGACCCGCGATGCGCCTCCAGCGACGCCCGCAAATCAGCCACCTCATCCTTATACTTCACAACCCATTTGATCTTCCTGACCGCGCCCTGCCTCTTCAGGACATTGACGCGCTCGTAGATTCGATCGACTAGCACTTTGCAGCTTGAGATGATGGAGAGGATTTGCGCCTGGATGGGCTCGGGGATTAATTCCGTGTCGGCTGTGCCTGCGCTGTCCTCGCTGTGGTCCTGCAGGAGGCGCACGACGCTCTGGAGGTTGGAGAGCTCGTTTGTGACGAGGTCTTGGTCGTTGGGGGCGTCGATTACTGAGCGGATGAAGAGGATTGTTTTTGTGATGGCTGTGAAGAGGCCGAGACAGCTTTCGGCGATGGTGGCGGGGTCCATGGAGGTGGGTTCTGGGAGTTGTGGGAGTTGATGATGAGGGGATTTGGCTTCAGCCTCAGCTCGGCATGGGTTAAGCCGATCGTGGTGAAGATTGGAGCTGCGGTGTTACGTCGCACAGACGTTAGCTGCGCCCCGTGACTACACCACCACGTCCTGCATTGGCTCGTTGTCGGGACCTTTGCTGTTTATGCTGACTTTTGAAACTAACTACTGACAAGTCATCTCAGGAAGCACAGTCCAAAAAGAAAGTGAGCCCGAAAATCAACCTCACACAACGATGCCTTTCATCGGCGTCAACACCGGGATATAGCTCAGCTTCTGTGGCCAAAAAAAGCAGTCGGGTTGCTGCATGCAGTTGGGGTGCTGACTATCTGGGTACTAGTTAAACCAGGACGACTTTATCGCACCGTATCCCACCTCAGGCTTCCATCACCTATTCCATCCCCCTCCATTGCGCACCCTCAACCCCTGATGTACAGCAATCCCCTACTACCACATATACTCCAGCGGAAAGTCCTTAGGCCCAACATACGCCGTATAATCCCCCGTCGGCGTAACCCCCCCAATAACCTTAATCTGCTCATTCGAAATAAAGTGCCTGCCCCTGGTATAGCTAAGACGCGACACCTGAACACTAACAATAACTGTCATTCCCGTCTCGTTGCGGACGACGTCAAAAGTTCGCGATGACGGGAGGCACGTGCCGCCTTTGATCTCGGGGAGGATTCCCGGGCCGCCGACGTCGGAGGCGGTGCAGTTGTAGCCTAGCGTGTCCATGGTTCCAGGTTGGAAGGCGTTTAGGGAGTAACTGTGTTGTGTTAGTTGGATAGGTAGGGGTGGGTGTGTGAGAAGGAGGGAGACGCACAAGCACATGGCGCTGTGGAGGACGCAGCTGGCGGTGAAATTGCGGGCTTCGAAAGCAGCATTGCGGGTGTTGATGACGGCTGCGGAGGTGACAGTGGCCAGTGAAAGTAGTGAGAGCTTCATTTTGGAAATTTGCGGGCTAGAGTGTATGTGGTGAATTGAGATTGTGGTTTGTGCTTGATGTTGAGCGAGCGCAAGCCATTTAACCACTGGCACTCGTATTAATCTCGGGTGTGGAGCAAGTCGACCCCTTATCCCAGCCAGTGCCCGGTTTGTGTTTAACCGACGCTCCATTGAGGCGACCAAGCTTTTTGGGTCACGGCTCGCGAGAATCTGAGCGTCGCCAGCCAATCTATGGCCTCCGTAGAAGGTCGCAATGTGTCGTATTGGCCCTTGGCACACACTTTGATGGTTCCATAGCGCGGCGCGTCGTACGTTTGCAGCTGTTCTAGAGTTGCTGAAGCTTGCCCCTGCATCAAAAACGCTGAGCTTGTCGGATGGACGTCGATGGCAGATACAACTTCGGCTCAGGCGGCCCCTCAGTGCGCAACAAAATCTACAACGAGAGGAGCGGACAGTATTTCAGCAGGCAGCCTGAGCGAGCCTGGAGAACCTCCATCAATCAAGCATACTCACCAACGTCTTTCACAACCCGGGAAGTAGCTTCTTTGAGACGAACCAGTGCATATCGGATAAAAGAATATGCAAATAAGTGTAGCTGCTTGGCTATCAAGGGAGAAACCCCGGCTTTTTCAATTGGGTGTCGAGGGTCTGGCTCCCATTGGGTGACACAAAAATCTCCAACCCGAAACATGCACCGGCCCATTGCACTTTGCCTGGGCAGGGAGTTATCAGGCGCCCTCTCAAATTCACTGAACCTCAAGATCGCCTAACAATCAAGTGGCATCACAGATTCCCTCCAGCGCCAACGCGGATCATCCTGAACACCTGATGCAACCAACTCTGCGACACTCACAACAATTGATCCGACGCCACCAAGATGGCATCCCTTTTCGGCGGCATCGGACGACTACGACCGCGCAAAGGTGGGAGCCTCCCCCACACGTTGAGCCAGACAGTGTCGCGCGACTGCTCAGACGAGCGGAAGGTGCGCGCCCAGCGTCTTTGCGCACTCAGCAGCATCCGCGAGTGCCGGCCTGTCAAGCGGCCGCTCGATGCCGAGAACGCCGACAATAATCTCGGATCAAAGCGCAGAAGACATAGAGAGCCAGAAGGTAGCTTTGCTTACGTCCCTAGCAGAGAGGAGCAAGTTAGCTATTTCTTGTATGCAGCAGCGACTCCCGTTCTTACAACCTAGTTCTAACCCCTGAGTTTAGAGATGTACTTGGGCCCGGGCCACCACCTGTCGGATTCACAGGCTTTCCCCTAGAACTCGAGTCGCCACCGCCGGAGTCATCACTGAGGACCAGAGCCTCAGGAGGGCCGGAAGCTGACGTGTGGTCCCAGGCCATGAATGCCAGTTCTCCCCTGATGACCGACTCAACACATGAGGACCATGAAGCGCTGGGCAATATTAAAGCGCCCCGTATTAAGTTTTTCGATTCCGTAGCTCATTTCAACCCCGGCATACTCCCTGAAGGAGACTCGGACGGCGGAGAAGGCCCCTTGGATGACTTCTTGGAACATGATTCCTTGGATGACTTCTTGGAATATGATCCCACCCCGCCTCCTAAGCTAAATGGAAAAAGAAAGAAGGCTCGAAAAGCTTTCTGGCGCGCCGGGAGTGGCGACGTAAGTCCCGCTGCTACATCTTGCCCTTGGTAAACAAGTTGGAGTCTAACACAAATCCAGCCTATCCTAGAGGACGACATCAGCAACGTTGTGAAGCCAAACAAACCCTCGTTGAGGACAGTCAACTGGGGCCACAGAAGGAGAGCCGCTAGCCACGTCTCCGCTGCGGAACAATCCGTCGAAAAGACACCACTAGCTGCCTTCCCACGGGCCTCTGATCGCACTTAGCCCCTTCGAGGCCATATCAGCCCCTTATCCACGCTCTGCCGGTGCAAGGAGTGTCTGAAGTCTCGCTTCGTCGGCCCACTGGAACGAAGGACGAAGGTGACGAGCACAACGACAGTGAAGCTGAAGAGGTCACGGTGGATTATGAAAAGAAGTATTGTCTCTGCCAGAATGTGGCTTTCGGGGGCATGGTGGCGTGCGACAATAATAAGTGTCCATATGAGTGGTTACATTGGAGTTGTGTGGGACTCAAGAGCGAGCCGAGGGGCGTGTGGTACTGCCCAGAATGTCAGGGGTAAACCTTAGCGACGGCAGCCTTCATAGCCTTGTCGTAGTCCGTAATGGCTACACTTAGGGGCTTGGCGTTAATTTGGCAGTATGCAGTATCAATCTGCTCTATAAGCAAATCAAAGCCCTCCTACTTCTTATTGTTAATAAGGCCGAAGGCGTAGGAAAAGGCTATCCCTAGGTTATTTAAGCTCATAACCTAGAAAAAAACAAGACCTTTGTTATTTGTTTTATATGTATTTTTCTATATCTAAACATAGTAGTCCTAAGCTCACTGTTTCTCACACCACTTATACGTCCAGAATAAGCCCTGTACCTTACAAGTCTCACTATTTGGTAAACCTGAAGCCTACTTTAGAGTATAGGAAACTCTCTTATCGTTAAACAGCTTTATAGTAGCTTGGTATAGGGTGTAGCTAGCTATAGCTAGCTTGTGGAGATAGTTTCATGATCTGGCGTATGGTGAAAACAACGCCGGGGAAGTGATCACAGAGATTAGTAGTAACCTTGCGGTTTGAAATGCCAACACGGTCGGTAAACGTGGTGATGTCGGCCTTATGCTCGGTATTAAGTAGGGGTCTTGAATTGAAGCCATCGGCTTTATGGTTAGTGTGGCCATTACAGCCTTCTTTAAGGTCGAACTTCCACTTCCGCCTATTGGATTTAAATGCCCTAACCCTCACCTTCTAAGGGCAGCTAAGTTTCGTTGTTGACAAGGCCCTAGAATGGGCCTTAGACTTCTGAATAGCTCCTCTTTAGCAGGCAAATACGTGATATGTATTCCTAAAGCCGTCCAGCTTGTTGCTAGATCGTTCCTTAACCACATAAAAGCCGGCCTCAGCAGTAAACTCGCATAGGTCGCTTAGGAGGTCGTTAAGAGAGTCGTATTGTAGTAATAAGTCGATAGCTTACAGGAGGGTTTGATAGAGGCATTAGGGGCGTGAGATCTTCGTTATAGTCAGGCTCTTAAGTGTCGAGCTCGGCGTCAAGCCCCGTATCGTGCGGAGGGCTACGGTTAACTAGCGTCTCGTGCGCCGGGGCCTAGAGAGCCATCTGAACGCCTAGTTAGCCCGGAAAATTATGCTGCACAAGGTCACCTACCTTTAGGGAAGCTATTATAAGTGGTTATAACGATGAAATGGCGATGGGGGATGGTTGTGGATGGAGAAAGCAAGTCAGAATGAATTGATTAATTGAACCAAGGATGCGCGAGCGCGCCTGGGGCGGCTTTGTGGGGCCACTAAGGTGGGAAAAAAATAGGGGTATAGTTGCAAATAGACTATGGTATGGTGCAAATAGATATTCTTTTTTTTTACCAGTCACCCTCGCGTACGGCCACTCCTCGGTGGCCTAAAAAAACAGGATCGCGACCTTGCTGGCCGTGACCAGCACGCTGAGACGGAGTCTGCCACCGCCGCTAGAGCGTTGAGCATCAGTTGCCGATACCTGTGCGTGGTTTCCACCACTAGTAAGTTCCCGCCAGCCGCTCTTCGCCGCAGGAGGTGTTGTCAGAATAACTGGGGTTCCGGTCAGAGGTTCTGACGTGCAGAAAGGAGGTGTGGCTAACGGCTACGACAAGATCTTATTAGATTTCGAAATCATACAGAGGGCTACCAGTACCATCCGAGTACGTTTCCCCGCCCTTTTATCTCTTTGCCCCCTTTTTTTTTCTTTTTTTCTCTTCCTATTTTTGGGCTTGGGGGAGGAGAGGAGGGGCTGCGTTCTTTCAGAGTTTGATGGATGAGAAGCCCGGTCGTCCGATCCGACCCCGAGACCTACTTTGGAGCCCGATCACAGACTTAAGTTTCCATCGGGAAGTACTGCCGTTGGAAGCCGTTAGCAAGTTTCATCTGCAGGAATAAAGACAACCGGAAGATTCCCGGTTCGGTTTGCCGTCGATGGCAAGACGGCAGTTATATACTCCTATCGAGACACTATCCCATTGTCATGAAACAATCTCCTTTGTGTTCCACCTAGAAAAGAAATCCCACAAAGGCTCGACCACATTGTCGAGAACAGCCTATATAAAAGGAGGACTGCTCAGGTCTCGCTCCACAGTAAAGTCGCAGTATAGGCACTTTTGGATCGCATCTGCACTTTCTTTTACCACTCCATTGCTGTACATATGTTAGTGTATGGACTGAGTTTGCCGTCTTGTCCTAGGAAGCTGCTCTATTCCGGTTACGGGTCCACCGTCTGGCCGAAAAGAAGTTCTAGAAGGAGAATTCTAAGGGAAAAAAGGTAAAGTCAGGTTCTCTCTGAGGAGGTGTTGTTTCGTGATAGTAAACGCAAGTCAGCTTAGACAAGATAAGGAGCCAGGGATATTTCTTACGCAGTACCCTGGTATTCTTGGATCACCCAGATCCCACTCTTATCTAAGTCGGAAGAGACTCAAACTGAAATGTTAAGCTAAGCAGGCTGACAATTAATCCCAACCCGGCCCAAACCCTCGTGAATCGGGAAGGTGTTATAGACAGAAAGTTAGCCAGATTCTTAATCCTTAAAACGGAAGGTGATAGACTTAAAGCATTTAAATACAAAAGGAGTTTCCGCTCGCCTTTCATCGCCAAGAATCCCAACAGCGATGTTAACGCCCTAGAGATCGCAACACTCGCATATAACTTAGTAAGTGGAGAGTTACTTGGAAGTACTAAAGCTGCTAGTAGTGTGACAGGGCTAGTAAATTTAACCTTAGGTTTTTCTTTAGCAGGACTCAATTTCTTTGATTGCGGCGACGGTACGGGTATGGACGATGACGACCCATCAGACGAAGAAGACGAATATCATTCGTAACGCTTCCGGCCTGGATACTTCAACATCACGAAAGATGGCTACATCGATACCTTGACTACGCCGGCTGACGAGCTCCCCTATTGTATCTGGTACCCTAGTCTCCCAACCGGCCTAGTGCTTAAAGAGCTTGTTCGGCGCTGGCCTGAGATGCGACAGCAGGCCGCTTGAGTGTGTGTCGTTGCTGGGGCTGTGGAGACCTTTAAACATATTGAGCCGGAACCCGACGCCGCACTCCTGGCCGAGGCTGATATCGCTGGCAATCCCGCCTTCGGCTAGTTTCTGCGGAACAAGATAGAGCAGGCCGGGCTGGACTTTGTTCTGCCGCGCTTTACGTTCGAGGACAGGAAGATGTTGACACGTGTAGAGATCTACGAGCCTATGATATCCCCCTCTGTTCTGTGGAGAATGATAGACGAAACGTCGGTTGGGGTGACGGTTTTGTTTCCTGGCATGTACGAAGGGTTTAAGGTCGACACGGGGGTTCTGGAGCTGAGTGTGAGCGCCGGAGATACAATGAAAGCGGGAGAGGAGAGTGTGGAGCTGGAGAAGCTGTATGGCATTTCTTGATTGATCACGCACAGTGTTTGGTCTTGCAATACCCGGTGGTAGCAATTTTGGTCCTGTGAGGTCTGGCCAGATTGGTTAAATGGAAGATGCAGAGAAGTTGGAATTTGGGCGCGGTACGCAAAGGATATTTAGACTTACATGAACAAAATCGATCTCCTCCTCACCACCAACCCCGTCCTCATAAACGGCAGGAGTTATCCTCTCCTAGGAATCGTTCTCCACTTTTTTTCCTCGGAGCCATTCGCTCCTAGGAGTCATCCGTTCTTAGGAACCGTTCCGCACTCTCTCTCTCTTAGTTAGGCTAAAATAACGTGCGCTGCGTATTAATAGAGCGTTTCCGTCAGCAGGTGGCGAGGCGAAAGAAGCAAGCGGTGAAGCTAAGTTCCATTTTAGGAAATCGGTTAGCGACTAGATGCCTTAGGCTATAAGATATGGGGTGGTAAAATGACTGCCGTATTAGGCGATATGTGCCTGCTAAAAATGGCGGTATTGCCATACGGAAACACATACTATTAGTTATACTATAGCCCTTTAATACAGATATTATTAAGAAACGGCTAACACTTATATAAGATAAAGTTATAAAATATTTAAAAATTTAATAAGTTCTTTACCTTTCTTTATACCTACTTACTTAAGGATATACTTCTGTATTATAAGGTGTGTTAATCCCTTTAATATATAAGTATACTTATTAAACGTGCTATTTTTTAGTTTAATTAAAACTATTAATTACTAATATTATAATATAAATGTTACTAAATAAAACCTTAACTGCCACTATATACTTAGGTTCCTTAAAATCTTTAAAGTGTACTTAGTTTAACTAAGTGTTATTAAAGAAGGGGATTTTAAGAAGCAAATTATCCTGTCCGGAGGACAATTTGTTGTAAGGGTGGTCCAAAAAAAAAATTACTATGGGAAATTCAGTCAAAACTGATAAGGAAATTCAACTCGACCTAGGACTGGTCGGTTCATTATCAAAAGTGGGTCTGCTCGAGCCCCTCCGCTCGGGCCCCTACTCGGGCCCCAAATCACGTGATATGATATGGTTTCAGATACGTCACGTGACCGGGAATCCAAATCTGAAGTCAGATTCAGGGTTAGGGTTATGGTTCAGGAGTTATTAGCGTT
>Ga0247780_1000966_pt1 | contig 21283 bp, 22 predicted proteins | sample UWRJL079202R5_FD_179927 | JGI IMG/M metagenome (GOLD analysis project Ga0247780, IMG submission 179927) | Plant litter microbial communities from Arlington Agricultural Research Station in Wisconsin, United States - UWRJ-L079-202R-5 | ecosystem: Environmental > Terrestrial > Plant litter >... | reverse complement strand
CCACCCCAAGACAGACGGCGGCCCCCAGCAAGTGGACTTCGTCGGGAACGGACCGGATATCTCAAAGGCAGTGTTTGCCCTGTGGTGCGACGGGTTAGCGTACCTGTCTTGTAGAGGCTCTGGGGGGAGCCCTCGAACGCTGTGGATGGAGATGATCTGTGAGTCCTGGGACACGAGATCGATTGCGCGCTCGGCTGGTGGCATGAACTTCTGGACCACTCGCCTCGGTGTTGTGGTCCCAGCGGCTGCCTGCCAGGCTCGTTGGGGTCGGGATCAGACGCGCGCGAAAACGATGTCGGCTCAGGCTGCTGGTCGAAGCAGAGCAACGCCAGCAGCCCAGCATGAGTTCTGCTTCTATTTCTGGTCCTGTCTGATTCTTTGCAGTGGGTGTGCCAACTACCAGCCATGACTCCATCTCGTCTGATCATTTATGACATGCGGTGGGAAGCGTATACCAGGTGATCTGGACACACCTTAATAGTGTCCATAGCCTTTGTTGGTCGTCCGGAGCGAAGAAGTGGTACGGAGCGCTGAGCTGAAGGAAAACGCAGCGACGGGGCACGTTACTTTGGGTACGGGGCAGAGGCGATTAGCCAAGCGGATCCATCGGCCAGTTGCAGTTGCAGGAGCCCGTTAGGTTCCCAGCGCTTCACAGGTGCGAGGCATCGCGGGCGGCCAGACGGCCCAGATTTTTCTTGTCCGAGGATTCCTGGGTTTTGCGAGTTGGTTGCACCATGCAGGAAAGGAGCTCGCTGAGGATGGTGCAGCGAGAACTAACGCAGGAACACGGCAGGTTGCGCAAGGTGTCGAGGCCATGCATTGCATTGGCTGCTCCGCGTTTCTGCAGGAACAGATGATTTGTCGTCGCACACACGAGCCTGTGGCGAAGTTGGTCGTTGGGTGAGTCCAGAACTGAATCCCTTCGGCCCAAACCACTGCAAAGGCGGACAAAAGGTCTCTCTCTGCCGAGTTGAGTGTAGTTTGACAGCTTGGCTGGACCACGGCGATCGATGATCTGCGCCCACCGCTACCATTGGCCAGTGCGAGGGCGTCGTTGTCTCACCGCTCGGTGCGCAGAAAACTAGGGATGTAATGGAAAATAATACTCCAGGCATACTCCGTTCCGTTCCGTTCTGTCCATGCTCAACAGTCAGGTGGGAAGCCCAAGTCCTCCAGACTGAGATTGCGACTCCATCAACATACGAGTAAGAGGGAGTTTTGGGGTCCTATAATGGTAGACGGCTGTGCAGTCTCATCCCGTCGAGAGATGGTGCCTGAGTGCGCGATTTCCCCCCCAACAGCGCGTGTGTTTGTCCGTATGTGCGAGCCTGGAAGATCTCCAACGGCGGAGCGCACAAGGCGCACAGTGCCAGGCTTTTTTTTGCCTCGGGCAGAAGTCGTTTGAGCTTGGCATCGACTCTCCCCCTTTTCCGCTGCGTGTTCGCAGGCATGAGTGCCACCCGCATTCGGTGGGGGGAGCACGAACGACAACGATTGGTTCTTGAATCCGCCGAGGAGTCTGGAGTGAACACCAAAAAGACCATCTTGGTGCAGACCGCAGGCTGCAAAGCGTGCAGGCCGCAGTCTTACTCCGCATCCGTCAAAAATAGCGAGTATAGTGAAGGAGCAACGGGGGGGATACAGCCTGGTTATTTTTTTTTTACCCCAAGTATAATCCGTTACCTGTTAACGACGGAGAGTCAGCGACAGCGGGTCCCGAGGAGTGATCCATGGGCCGCGGATGATGCCACCGTTGATACCGATCCTGTCGGCCTATCCCCGGCGATGCGCTAGTAATGAATCTAGACAAGCGTGGAGCTCGTGGACTCAGCAGAAAACGCTTGCAATCGGCTCGATGAGGCGACTGCAAGGATGCTAACGTTAGCCGTCGAGAGCAAAAGGTGGGCCTACCGCTGCTGCTGCTGCTGCCGCCGCCGCTGAATGCTCGAGGCAGGGGCACTACACTCATCGGATTCCGACATGCCAATCCTAGGTGTATCCTGGCCGGAAGCTGTCAAATTCGAGAGAGGAACTGCCGTGGTTGAGCTGCCAGCAGTAAACTCGCAGAGCGAGAATCTGCATAGCGGTGGCATCTGCAGTGGAAAGGCGCATCTGCAGGGTTAAGTTGGCTCAATGCTCCGGCATGTCATGAGAGCGCAAGCGCAAGCGCACCAGCAGCGAGTTTGTGTGGTCTGCGGATCCGTAATCGACCCTGGGGACGAGCTAGGGGGCCAGTTCGATCAAAAGAGCGTGTCTCGGCTCTCAACGAACGGAGTGCTCTCCACGATGGGAGGGGCCCCTACCACCGGGCTCGACGAAAACTCCAGATGGCACTTGGTGATGGGATGGATATCTGCTGAAGATTCTGGATCTAGCGCGGTCCCGTTGTTGCTGCTTCCTCGGAGACGACGGGGCGCTCGACCTTGGATCCGCACCGTACCGCCTATACGCCTAGCTCCCGGTCATTCGCGGTCGAATTCTGGGTGGGCTCTCTTGTCGCTCGTGGGCCGCGAGATCGGTCAGGCACTGTGCTGTGTTACGATGCCGAACAGCACGACCCCCTTTTCTGGTGCTCGTCTTCGGGTAGGGTCTCCGCACAGAACCACAGGAGCTAGCCCTGTTTCGGACAATTCGTGCAGCAGCGCCGCTGTGGGAAGCTGGGTCGATTGGCCCTTGCTCCCAGTGCTTCCGCCAGGCAGGCACCGCCCCGTCGCACGCTGTTTCAGTGTTTTGCATCATGACATGGCCAACCCAAGAGCCCAAGACAGGCAAACCAGGTCCTGTCGGGCGAGTCCCAGGAGGGATGGGACAGCCGGGCAGATTCGGTTGAGGTTTTGGAGACGCGGAGATCTAAAGGGCTCGCAGGCGGCGCTGTCCATGGATGACAGCACACCCGCGGTCTTGGAAGGCACCTCGGCGTGGAAACTCCCGTCAGCCAGCGAGAAAGTTAACGGTGGGAGCACGTCCGGCTTGAGCGTTGCGCGGTGGCTGCAGCTCAAAGGCGTGCAGGCTTGCACGCTTGCACGCTGACTGGATTGAGCCAAGTCGGGCAGGTGCAGACACAGCGTCGCCCCTGCCCTCTCGGCACTGTGTGGCCGCCAGGAGGAGCCCCCGCCCTTCCATGTCAGGCGGTGGACGGCTCTGCCAGTCTCTTGAGGCGCTTGACAGGGTGCGACCCGCCTGGCCCGCTAAGTGTGGGAGCCGCCCTTCCCTGGAAGACAGCAGGGGGGGACCCACCCGCCGTTCCTCGCCGCTTTGCTTTTCCCTCATGAACCCACCCCCCCGTACCCTCGTCGCCGTCTTTTCTCCTTCCCCAGTCCTTCTTTTTATCCATCCTCGTCGCTACATCGTCACGTCGGTCTTTGACCAGCTCTCCCCTTTCCTCTCCCCCACTTCTGTTTTCGCTTTTCTCACCACAGTCACTCTCTTAGAATAACTATTCAGCCCTTTGGCGGAACCCGTTCACTCTTTCCGGGTCCCCATTACCACTACCTTCTTTCAGCCCTGAATTGGCATCATCTCCCACGACTTGGAAGATTGCCCCCAGCACGCCACTCAATAAACCTCCTGCTCCTTCCCGTGGACCAGGACGACGCTCCTTACAGATTACGATTTCCATTTTTATATTCAGTCATTCATTCGAACGCTACCGGTTCCAAGACGCGACATCTGCTTGCCAATCGCGACATCGACGCAAACCAGACATTCGCGACTCCAATCCGGTCGACACGCTGCCAAGGATCGATCCGCGGCTTCAATTGCACTTGATCAACTCTCAGGATCCAGTGGGAGATAATCGAAGGATAGAAAGCGCGTCGTTGGCAACTCAAACGACAGACGAAACACATGGGCCCCGAAATGGCTACCGACAGCATCAAGCAGGAGGACGGCCTGGTTCCACCGGCACCGGGCTCGTCCGCCTCGCCCGCTAGCAGCCATGCTGGCCTTCCCACACCAAACTCAGCTGCCAAGGGTAGCCAAACTCCTTCGCCCTCGACGTCAACCTCGAACGGCCCGAACTCTGCCTCTAGGCGCCCTCCCCGCAAGAGCACTCTGACGCAGCAGCAAAAGAACCAGAAGAGGCAGAGAGCGACGCAAGACCAGTTGACGACGCTGGAAGTAGAGTTCAACAAGAACCCGACGCCCACAGCCACCGTACGCGAGAGGATAGCGGATGAGATCAACATGACCGAGAGGTCTGTTCAGATCTGGTTCCAGAACCGGTGAGCAGTGCCTGATGTATCCGCCCCGCGTGCGCCCGAGCTAACTGTAAGCAGACGCGCCAAGATCAAGATGATGGCGAAGAAGAGCCTGGAGACTGGTGAAGATATCAACGATATGCCGGAATCCATGCGACAGTATCTTCACCTCCAGGCCATGGAATCGGGCAAGGGCTTCGGCTACTTTGGTGGCCGCACTGGCATGATGCCATACGGCCAGCAGGGTGGTCTTGGTGGCGACCAGGGCGGACAGGGCAAAGTTTGTGAGTGGCCCCGGGAGCAATAACTTTGGGTTCGGGCCGTGTGCTAACGTGGTGCATACAGTGATCCACCATCTTACCTGCCGCTCCCTTGCGATCGGCTCGTGGACTCGGGTCGGCCAGAACACCATGGATTTGATCATTTTTTACTCGCCCGACAAATGCACAATGACATATTACATCAACAGCGAACAGGCGGGGTACAAGATAGAGTACCCTTTCGCCTACATCAAGAGTATCTTCCTTGACACGACTGAGGGCGATAACGGCGGAATTACGATCGAGCTGCTTAACGCCCCGTTCTTCTTCATGGATTCGACAGCCTCAACCGGTGGTGGCGGTTTCTTCGCGTGTGGTGACTTCACTGAGGACCAGCAGGCTTCGCATGTCATGACGCACCGCCTCGGTGGAAATCCGAAGGTGTTGAGCGGCCAGTTGGCGAAGCTTATCAGCTTGGAATCTTTCATGCACCGACATAGCCCTCCAGGCCCGATTCTCGAGCAGTTCCACCCACTTTCCATGTCTGCGCCCGTATCCCCCACCGCGAGGCCGTCGTCGCAGCCCAACTTTGCTCAGCCCCACGTTGGCTTGTTCCAGGAAACCCAGTGGGGCATCGCCCATGGTGGCATGATGATGCGTGGTCCGGGCCACAAGAGGCAGCGCAGTCGTAGCGTGCCGGGGCCGATTGATTTCCAGACGATGCAGTTCTTGCAGCAGCAACCGCCGAGCTTCCACATCACTCAGCACGAGAACCATGCCTCTTCGCACAACCCTCATCTGTTCAGCCCCATTCCTCAGCAACCCAATGGGATGCTGGGACCTCTTGGACCTGGCCTGCGTATTGATACCCAAGCTTCTTTTGGATCCTTGGATATGCGCCAGTATCCCCATTCTGCGACGACAGCACCATCCCCGTCAGACTATTCGAGCCCCAACTTCTTCGCGTCTCACGGACCTGACAATGGCGGCGTTCCGGCAGCTAGCTTCACTCCTTACAGCGGTACCTTTTCGCCTCTCGTCAACCCAAGCAACCTTGGAGTGCCCCCTCCCTCGATCTCGCCCCTATCCTTCAACCATCATTCTGACCCGGCCATCGTGGGCGAATCCCCACCAACGTCGATGGCTCCGATCTATGAGAGCTCAGCGGTTTCGGATGATGGAAACAGTCTGAGTGATATGTATCAACCCGGCAAGCACCAAATCACCCTGCCAATGCACCCGCATTCGCCGTACGTGGAGAACCAGGCCGAGCTGGAGCTCAATCAGTTTATGGATCTCAAGCATTTCGATGTTGATCCTGCCTCTCTGTCCCCTGAGAGCGTTCACCAGCACGCCTAGTGAGCAACGACACGATGCTTTACCTTTCCTTTGCCCAGCCGTGCGCCTAGCGCCGTGCTTGGCAACATCAGCTCATAGACGGTTCATGACGTATTATACCCATCGAGAGAAAGGTTACCGGTTCGACCATTTACGGCGTTTGGGGGATTTTGCTGTATATACCAGGAAGCTTGCGACCACCACCGCCCTTGCCGCCGAAGACTCGCCGACACATACTCAGTCGTCTCCGATGCAACCACGGTGGAGAGAAGCCCCACCGGAGTTTCCGTTCTTGCTCCATTTCATCTTTTCAGCCACGAATCTGCATGACGATACCTACTTTTTCATGCGTGTCTGGCACAGCGGTTCTCATCTTTCTCAATTTCCTTTACATTTCTTGGAATTTATGCTTTTGCCCATTCGTTTGCTTTTGCGTGGCGATTTTGTGTGTTGCTGTCCCGGATCATCAATCCCACAGCATTCGGGCTACCTCTTTAATACCTATTTTTACCCGGCTCTTGAGCCTTTTTGGGATTGGCGCGCGGAGCAGTTGTCAGAGGGAAAAGAGGCACTGGTGGGCGGCTGCAGGGGAAAAGATGAATTGCGAAGGCCCAGGAGGCCTTCTTTAGGTTTTCGGGATTTAATTCTGGGTTTTCGAGCATTTGGGTTGCAGGGAGTACGTCGGTCAGGGTTGCGATCCTGGCCGCCGTTGTCTTGCGGGCTGGAGAACACGGAGCAGTCCGAATCGACGGGAAGACGCGCAGAGCCGAGAGGGGAAGAAGGAATACCCGCGGCTGGTGCTTAAAGATGCTTCTCTGATGAGAAGGGGCGAATTTAAGGGGAAAGTTGGCGGACTTTGTATTGGAAATTTACTGTCGCCTGGGGTTGCTCTTTCATGACTTCACGGCAGGATCCATAATAAATGAACAATATACCACCGAAAACACTTCTCGAGTAACCAGTACTTCCCTCATTTTGTCCCGAATACACATCTCAAGCCTTGTGGTCTTGGGCTCAACGAGTAAATCCAATCAAACGGCTGTAGGGCTGAGATGCGATAGTGCTTGAAGGAGGGCGATCTGGCACATGAACCAGCACAAGCATACGTTCCCTGATGGCGCTCGGCGGCCATCTACCGCGCCTATAGCTGGCCGAAATGCCGGACGATGCTACGCGGTGTTTTCTCCCCTCTAGAAATCCTACGAGTAAATCGGGCATCAAAATCGGAGGCGAAAGAGAGAGGAAAGGAGAAATTACAACGTCGCATTCCGGAATGGAGTCGACCGTCCCTTTTCGGGCTGGAGAGATCGGGGGGTTTTCTGGAAGCCTTGTGCGAAGGATCAGACTGCCGAAGGATGAACTGAACCCCCTTCTCATTTGATGTCGAGGCTCACATGTCGATACTCTCTAGTTTCTGCAATGCTAGTTGCGGAAATGCTTTTGCATCCTGCATTCTGCGCTGTGCTGCCGAGGGCGGCGCGACGGTCAACCTGTCCCGAACGTGCGCACTAGTGTAAGCGACGAAGTGGGATAGCATTTATTTGCTTCTTCACCCACACCAATGGGCAGAGAGAAGCTTTTTAGGGTCCCCCGCCGAGGCTAGTTAATCCCGACGACACCTGATCGCCCCGAATAGACGAGCGGCCATCTGTGTCCAGTGCTCTTGTAGGTGCCCGCTTTCAAACCGTTGATTATCAGCATATCGCCGCCGGCCTTTTCATCGCTGGATGGTCAGCGCCGACATCTGACAGATCGTGAGACGCGACAGCATGCAACGCGGGATCATTAACACTTCTTGTGCTGCCCGACTGGCTTCCACTGTCATCCTGTCTCTCCTTTCAGGGGACTTTGGCGATGATATGTGGCGGTGCCAACGCTAAGGTCATGGACGTGTGTCAAAAGTAGCCCCCGTGGTGGTTACGAGCTACCCGATTACCTACCTTGGGTCAGCCGCTGCGTCGCAATTGCCAAATAGAATGGCTTGCCCTGAGCACATGGATGCAAGTAGAGTGGACCCCGCCTTCCTGTCCGGGTTTCTTGTTCGTGCTGCGAGTGAGTTATTCTGTAGCCTGATACACTAAAAGGCCTGCAATGTTCCAGGCTGCAAGCGGAACACCGGGGGAGGGGAGGACTAGGACTGATGTACCTTACCTAGGGGACACACACGGCATGCGCGGACTGCAGAATGCCAAAATCGGACGTTCCCCGTGTTGGGCCTTGGCTGGAACTGTGACACCATCCATCGCAATTCCATCATAGCAGAAGCGCTGTCGCTCGTATCTTTCTCTCCTATTCTTCATCCACCTGGCCACCTGTACTGCGTCGTAGCTAGCGTGTTCCTCCGACGTTGCGCAACACGAGACTTGTATTGTGCCTTGCGCGGCGGTGCGTGCTGTCGGCATAGGTAGCTGGCATTGTGTCTTCTGGGTCGCCGCAATCTATTGTCTCGCCACCTGCAGCATCGTTCTCCAATTCCCGTCGCTTCGGGGCCTGTCTGGGTCTGGGCCGGTCTCTTTCCGCGACGGCTTTCATGCGGGCATCCTTCAGCGCTGTCAGCCACGCCAAGTTCCAAGCCAGTGATGGGCCCGCCTTGAATTCAGCCGCCAAGATTATTGAACACCATCCCATTCCCCGTCAAAGGCGCAAAGCACGATCTGTACTTCCAATCGGTCATGTGGGAATATAGTACAGAACACACGAGTATTGGTGCCCTCCCACAGCTCACTCGGCGCTCGTGTCGCCATTAGGTGTCTCTTCGGTCTCGCCTGCGCTGCGGCGCCATGTCGGGTAGAAGAAGCCAAAGCCGCCAACCCGCGGGCGACGGGGGCGGCCCCGGCCTGCGAGACCAGCTCGAGCATATTGAGCTGCACCAGCGCGAGCTGCCCGAATCGCCGGGCACATCTCATCATCAACACAACCCCGACACACTGCCCCCCGACAGCAGAGACACTTCGAGCACCACTGGCACCACCAGCCCCTCTGATGCGCAGAACCAGGAGCTTCCATGGACGCCCTTGACGCCAACGGCCCCTGGCACCTGGAGACCGCACCCACGCGCGCGATTTGCCGACCCGGATCCCAATAACCGGACCCAACAAGCACACCCGCCACCGCATCTCCAAACTGGGCTGTACACGATCGAATCGCATACTGCTGCCAGCGGCGTGCAGCCAGGACGGTTCAGGCCCGCATTGTCGGATGACCGCCGCATATCCCTAACAAGCCCGCGCCGGCGCTTTGACGACGTGGATGGGAATGGGAAGGGCGCCATGGCATCCGCCCACGAGACGCACGCAACTCTTTCTCACTACAGAAGTTGGGTGAGTCGCCGGCGGGAAAAGAAGCGAAGGCGTACGACCAGACCTTGGGGGAGGGTCAAGGCCGCCGTCAGCGCCGCCTACAAACGATACATAATAGAAGGACTCCTCCGCCAGAAGCCAATACCGCCGAGTAAGGATGGGAGGCATATTCCCGTCAGTCCTGGACTGGCCAGGCGGAAGCCCCTTGAAGATGAACGGACTGGTCGCCCCTATATCACCAATTTCATCCGGTCAAGCAGATATACCGTTTGGAACTTCCTCCCGAAACAGCTCTTCTTCCAGTTTAGCAAGCTGGCCAACTTTTATTTCCTTGTCATCGGTGTTATGCAGATGATACCCGGGCTCAGCACTACTGGCACATACACAACGATCGGGCCTTTGATCTTTTTCGTGGGATTCAGCATGGCCAAGGAGGGCTACGATGATTATAGGAGATACCAGCTTGACAAGCAGGAAAACAGAAGCTCGGCTTGGGTGCTGGACCCGGAAGGCACAGTCAAGCCCAGTAGGAGACGGCGGAAGCAGAAGGCAAATTTCACGCCGGAGAAGTCAGCTGACGCTGGCGTGCAAATGAACGACCTCCAAGGCATGCGCGGTGGCGACCAAGACGCCACGCCGTGGGCCGAGATTGAATGGCAGGATGTCAGAGTTGGCGATATCATCCGGCTACGGCGAGACGATAACGTGCCCGCGGATATCGCTCTCCTCCACGCCACGGGGCCAAACGGGATGGCATATATCGAGACCATGGCGCTGGACGGCGAGACGAACCTCAAGAGCAAGCAGGCCTGTCCATTGCTGGCTGGTGACTGCAGCTCGGCAGCTGGCATCGCTTCATGTGAAGCCGAGGTCGTTTCCGAGGACCCCAACCTCGACCTCTACAACTACGAGGGCCGGGTGACAGCCAAGGGAAAGACCATGCCGTTGACGATGAACCAGGTGCTATACCGAGGATCCACCCTGCGTAACACCAACCAAGCGGTCGGTTTGGTCATCAACACGGGGGAGGAGTGCAAAATCCGCATGAACGCACACAAAAACGTGCGCGCCAAGGCCCCAGAGATGCAATACGCCGTGAACCGCATTGTCATCCTACTCGTCTTTTTTGTCGTGTCACTAAGCATCGGTCTCACAATTGGTTACCAGATATGGCGCCATCGCTACGAAAGCCGCGCCTGGTACTTTCGTCGAGTTTCAGTGCCCGTCAAGGAGATTCTGATCGGCTTCATCATCGTGTTCAACACGTTAATTCCGCTGTCCCTCTACGTCAGCCTCGAGATTGTCAAACTTGGGCAGCTGTACTTCTTGCACGACATCGAAATGTACGACCCTATCACCGACACGCCCATGGTTGCGAATACGTCTACCATCCTCGAAAACCTCGGTCAGGTTAGCTACGTCTTCTCGGACAAGACAGGCACGTTGACGGAGAATATCATGAAGTTCCGCAAGATGAGCGTAGCGGGAACCGCTTTCCTCCACGATCTAGATCTACGAGAGGCGGAGGAGAAGAGAAACAAGGACAAAACAGATAACAATCGCAAGCCGAAGAAGAAGCTGCGGGGATCCTCTCGTAGAGATGCGGCTAATGGTGCCACCGATCCCGGATCAGGAAATGAGCGTCCCAGCGAGGATATCGATGCCCCAAGACGTCCTACGGCGCTCCCTGACTATGCAGTCCACCAAGAAAACACTCCGCCGGAGTTGCTAAAGACTGAGGATCTGATCCGGTATATTCACCACAAGCCACACACCCCGTTTGCGCGAAAGGTCCGCCAGTTTATCCTCTGCATCGCACTATGCCACACTTGTCTTCCTGAGACGGGAGACGATGGAGAGATCACATTTCAGGCAGCATCCCCCGACGAGCTCGCCCTTGTAGAAGCTGCACGGGATTTGGGCTATTTGCTTATTGACCGGCCTTCGCAGTCTATCAAGCTGCAGTCCCTTGACGCTACCGGCTCGACCATCATGGAGACGTTTGAGGTTCTCGACGTCATCGAGTTCAGTAGCAAGCGCAAACGAATGTCTATCATCATCCGTATGCCCGACGGGAGAGTGTGCCTATTCATCAAGGGTGCCGACAGCGCCGTGTTGCCCCGTTTGAGGCAACGGCAACTAGCTGTCGATGCCGCTTCCGCCGTTGGGCGGAGGGCGAGCCTGCGCAAAAGCATGGAGCAGGAGAAGGCTCTCTCCCGTTGGAGCTACAACCCCAACCGGGATAGCATGAACCTCGGCCGCCACTCCTCCACCGTGGACCGCAGGGGCTCACGGGTCGGCAACAGCCTGCGTAAATCCGTGAATCTTACCAGAGAAACCGACTCCCGGCTTTCTCGTCACGATGGGGAGCACGGCCGAAGATCAGTTGCGGAGGATGCTGGCCAACACGCACGACTCTCCATGGCCCATTCCCGCCTCTCTGCAGACATTGCGCTCTCCGGTGACCCGTATGATGGATTCGTCGACGAGAGCCTGTCCCTCAATGAGGCTGCAGTGTTTGAACGCTGCTTCCAACACGTCGACGATTTCGCATCAGAGGGTTTGCGGACGCTCATCTACGCTTACCGCTATCTGGAGGATGAGGAATACGTAAAATGGAAAGAGGTCTATCACGAAGCCACCACGAGCCTCGTCAATCGCCAGGAGCGGGTGGAGGCCGCGGCAGAACTCATCGAGCAGAGTTTCGACCTGGCCGGGGCCACCGCTATCGAGGACAAGCTGCAGCATGGTGTTCCTGAGACGATCGATAATCTCTGCAGGGCCAGCATCAAAGTCTGGATGCTGACGGGCGACAAGCGCGAAACCGCCATCAACATCGCACATTCTGCCAGAATCTGCAAGCCATTCTCGGAGGTCTATATACTAGATGTGACCCAGGACAACCTACAAGAGAAAGTCGCGGCTACGCTCATTGACGTGGGTCGAGGGATGATTCCCCATTCTGTGGTTGTTATTGACGGTCACACTTTGGGGGTGGTTGAAGAGGATGAGTCGCTCAAGATCTTGTTTTTCGACTTGGTGGCCAGAGTTGACTCGGTCATCTGCTGCCGCGCCTCGCCATCGCAAAAGGCCACGCTGGTCAAATCTATCCGAGACACCAATCCGTCGTTGGTGACGCTTGCAATCGGTGACGGTGCCAATGACATCGCCATGATACAAGCTTCTCACGTTGGCATCGGCATCTCAGGGAGAGAGGGGCTCCAGGCTGCCCGCATTTCGGACTACTCGATTGCGCAGTTCAGGTTTCTGCAACGGCTCCTCTTTGTCCACGGGCGTTGGATATACATCCGGACAGGCAAGTATGTTCTCGGCACGTTTTGGAAGGAAATGGTCTTTTATGTGCTGCAGGCACATTTCCAACAATACAACGGCTTTACGGGGACATCATTCTTCGAGTCAGCCAGTCTCACCGTGTTCAACACCGTGTTCACCTCCCTTCCAGTGATCATCCCCGGCATCTTCGATAAGGACCTGCCGGCTGCCACTTTGATGGTCGTTCCGGAGCTGTACACATTCGGGCAGCGGTGCCTGGGTTTCAACTTGAGGATCTACTGTGGATGGATGCTTATGGCTCTCGTCGAATCGGCAATCATCTACTACACGATCTACTACGTCTACGCCTGCTCCCATTTCCCGGTCCGGACCGACCTGTTCGCCGTTGGCCAGCTTGGTTTTGGCGTTGTGGTTCTCTTCATCAACATCAAACTGTTCGTTCTGGAGATGCACAGCCCCACCATCGTCACATTCGGAGCCTTCTTCCTCTCGCTACTGGGGTGGTTCATGTGGAATGTCCTGCTTTCCCTCCTCTACTCGCGCAACCCGGCCCCGTATTTGGTGCGCGATGCATTCGTCAAGGGGTTTGGGAGGACCTGGATGTGGTGGTTGGTCACCTTTATGGTGCTCAGCACGGTGGTAGTTTTCGAGCTCGTTGTCACGGCGCTGCGCAAGTCGTTGTTCCCCACCGACCAAGACCTAATGCAGGAGGTAGAGCACGTTGACGGCGCAGTGTATCTGTTAAACAGCGGGAACCTCGCCGGGGCCGGGGATTCCGAAGGCGGTGTTGGAAGGGGTGAGGTGTCTGACGGTGGTGGTGGTGGTGGCGGCGGCGGCGGGAAACCGATGCAGCCGGGGAAGAGGGGGGATACTGTGTCAATCAAGACGGTCACGTCTGCGTCGTCGGAAGTCGAGACGGGGTTCTCGTGGCCGTGGGACGGGAGCGGGAACTCGGGCCCGGGGTTACACAGTAGAGGGAGCAGAAATAAGCTGGGGGAAGATTACCTTCGGCCACCATTCACGCCACCTGCGGAGGAATGGGAAGGTGGCGCCGAGACGAACGGAGAGGGTAGCCGAAAGACGCCACGAGTGAGGATACCGGAGGAACACAGCAGGCGGTGGGTGTATGATCCCAGTCTATCTCCGGGCCCGAACGGCGATACACGGTTCACGCAGAGCCCGATCGAAGCCCAGAGTCCAAAGGACGGGTTGGGGATTGGGAGGGTGATGTGAAGAAGCTAGATGATGTTGAAAGCGGTCGGTGTAAATGGGTGGGATGCTTTGGATTTGTTCAAATTCTGGTTGTCAGCGTCAGCGTGCGGGCTTCGGCATAGGCATTTCTGGGGCGTTTTAGGATAGGAGACAGGATATACCATTTTGGCTTCTTGATTTGTTTGCTTCTTGTGATTGGTTGTGCGGATGCTACCCGGCTTTCTGGGATCCAGTGTGGCAGAGGTGAATCATTTCTTGGGTCGAGCTACGAGCAGCTGTTGGGTGAAGGAACTGTTGATGGCCTTCATCCCATGTGATCTGTCGGCCGGAGCGGTCGCGGCCGGCCTCCTTCGCGGTACCCACCTGGACATCGAGTCATAACCGTAAGCTCATGCCCTGCAATACAATAGCAGGAGGAAACGCAGATGAATACGATGGCATCACGAGGAGGGTAGAAGAGTGGTTGGTCCGACGAGAAGTCATGCCCGTCGTTGTCAAACCATTGAATCGGGTATTCCCTTGGATAAAGAACGCCCGAATGGCCGTTTCCCCTCGAAGATCCAGTCTGCTCTCTTCGTTTCCCCGAAATGTAGCCCTTGATTGTTCCTCTGGCAGCAAATAACATGTCTCAGGATACGGATTCGGTGCACCTGGCGTATCCGCACGCTCAAATCGGAGATGGTACCGCCCCCTGCTTCGGACCTCCCGAGTCTTTCAAGGCCAGTCTCACTACTACCCACCGATGGCTCCCAACGACAACCAGAACCCCAGTGCCGCCCCTACATACCGAATGTACACACGTCCAAGGCGGACATGCACATGGACGTCGCCCTTACTTCGGGTCCAAGTCCATCACGACCACCACCGCCAACCCTCAACGCCATTCGGTTTTGCCTCCAAAGGCCCCTGTCCGCAGAGCCCAAACACCCCACCTCACCAACCCCAATGTCGTGATCGGCGCGCAGCCGTCTGATTCGACATCTACAGAAGGAAATACCGGCAGCCTGACGAGGCCATCCCCTTCGACAGTGAGACCTGGTGGCGACGGCTCGGGGGAGTTCACCACCACGCAACAGCCACAGACAGACACCATTCTGCCGGGGCCGCCGCAGACGGGAAATCCTCTTGCCCAGACGCCGCATGACGGAACGTCCACGGCGCATCCGAGTAGCAGCAGCAGTAGTAATCTTCCTTCAGCAGCAGCACCGGCGACGAACAGCTTGACTTCAAGCGCGACTGCATCACACTCATCATCACCGTCAACACCATCAATAACACCAGCAGACAGCCAGCAGCCACCTCCGAAAACGTTCCCACTCCCCGCGGTAGTCATACCCTGCCTCTTGGTCGCAGCGGCGATAGCCTTTGGGGTATTCTGCGTGGCTAAGCAGCGGAGGAACAGGAAGAAGGCATTTGTCGCTGCAAGCAAGGGGAAAGGGGAGGATAGGGAGGCGGAGAACGAGGTTTCGGGAGATTCTGAAAAGCCTGCTGGAAAGCATGTGGGATTTGAGCTGCCGGCGGCAGAGGCAGACGGGAGCATGAATAGGGGGGTGGGGGCAGAGCCAGATGAAAACCTAAACAGGGTAGTAGGGATGGGAATCCCGGTGGGAGGTCGGAAGGGGGCGTTGTCAATGGGGGCTGCCGTTGGGAAGCTAGAGGTGATAGAGGAAGAGGGGGAAGAGGGAGGCGAGACAAGCAGAGGGGTGAGAGATGCGAGGAAGACGATGTCGGTGAGGAGTAGCCATGACTCGAGGCTGTGGGATGCAAGCGTGGGGGCTCCGAGGGAGTGGAAGGCGCAGAATTGGACTCCTGTGGGCGGCGGTGGGAAAATGAAGCGGGCGGACTATGAGGCTGGGGGGTTCATTTGAAGCTTACCTTCGGGGGGTGAGTTGGCTTGCGTAACTGGGCAGAGGAAATAGAGCTTTTTGTTTTTCAAACTTCAAGTCCTGGTTTGATGGTGTGGGTTCAACTTGCTGATGGGGAATATTGACAGGCACTGGAAGCTGGCTGTAGGAGGTTAGGGGTGGGCGCTGGCAGGTGTGCTCGGGTCATGACCGTGCTCCGTGACGGCTCATCTGATCAGACAAAGGATCAGGGGAAAGGCGCAGGACCAGGCTTCCCAAGCCCTTTGTTTGGCATCCAAATCGTGATTTTTACATCTGGTATACCCACAGTTGTGTCAAATTACTTTGTTCGTTGCATTTGATTTAAAACACGCATTGTACGGATCCGTAACAACATGTCAACCACCTCCCCCATTTCAATCCTTTCAACCCCTCAACACATACAAGCTGCTACAAAACACCAATACCAAAAGTTTTTACCACCCCCAACAGTCATGGAGTGGCTAGGGATCCTCCTCCTAATCGCCGCCTTCCCCTTCTACCCCAAATACTGCAGCTGGTTCACCCATGCTCTCATCAATTTCTCCGAGGCAATCATTACCGGCAGCTTCCGTGACGCCATCGCAGCATTTTACGTCCCCTTACTATTCCTCGGACTTTTCGCGCCCTCAAATCCTGGGCGTCACTCATCTAGACGTCGCAGGCCCGGCCCTCTCTCTCGGGACTTGGAGTTGAAAGACTTATATGATGAATGTTGGGTTCCGGATGTCGATGCAGATGTTGACTCGGCAGTTATTCTGGAGAAGCTGAAAGCGCTTGAGAATGATTTTCCTCTGGGGACGGGGGTGTAGGGAAACTTGGTCTGATTAGTGGGTGCCAGTGGCTGGTGTCTGATTGTGGCATAATTGAAAATACAAATTCCGAATCTTTTTCTTTCTTTTTGAACCTACAACTCCTGATCGTAACCTCGTGTTGAAATGTGCACAGTGGTTTAGTTAGGTAGTGAGCATGTTTTATATGAAGTATCTGTGGCGTCTTGAAAGTCTCATCATCATAATTAAATTCAGGGGTATTGCACGGGGTTCACCGTTGCTGTTGAAATTACCTACATCTATGTTTCTGAGAACAAGTCGTTTATTTAAGAAAAAACTTCGTCTGAGAGACTTCACAGCGCATTCTCTCGCTAACTCCACTCCGAGCTACCACATGGCTGGCTGGTTCCTGGTCTCCTCGGCCGACTTGAACAGCTCAACCATCTCAAAGCCATCAGCGGTCTCAGACGGCTGACTGACGGGGAATTGGCGACCAACAGGGCTCTGCAAGCCGTTAATGGTACGGTCTCTGTAATCATAAGCTTTGATGTTGAATCCCTTGTATCTCGCATGGCGGATATTCCCAAAGTGCAGACGTCGGACAACGTCTTCAGCGACCGGCCTGGCTTCCCCGAATCTCGTCATCCAAAGCGCGACGCACTGATTTCCGAAGATTATGACTGCAAGTAGGATAACGGGTGCTGCAGTCCACGCTGGCCAGATACCATCCATGCGGGGCTGGTACTGAGTACTTACAGTATTCGTGGACAGAGACATGACGGCTGGAAACTAGGAAAGTTGAGAGCTTGCGATTTCTCTATGCACGAGGAGTGAAGAGCAACCAGTCTACAAACTTACATTCCCCTGATTTCAAGGGTTTTAAATGGATTGCAGACTCTCGGAAGTTTCTTTGTTTGCTAAGGCACAACGTCCATCAATGGCCCTGTTTGCCTACAATGGCCTTGTTCCCCAGTCTCGGCGCCGTCGTTTTCCTTCTGGTAAATGCCCCCTCAGCTCTTAACGCAGCTGGCCAGCGGCTTGAAGCATGCTGACAGAAAGCCAAACCGCTTGTGCTTCTGCTTCAAGGGCTTCTCGTCAATTTTCTTCTCCTCCTTCTTGTCTTCAAGCTGCTTTGCCTCTTCATCAACCTCGGTTTGACTACTACCCGTCTCGTGATCTGCGAGTTGCTTGTCCTTTTCATCGGCCTCGGGCTGCTTCTCATCCTTGGCGTCCTGCTCGCCCTCCGAATCGTTAGACTGCGTCTTGCTTGCTCCTCGATCTGACTTCAAGTGGCCATAGAGTTCGTCAAGAGCATCCTGTCTTTTACCCTCCAGTCCCGGAAACCGAAGGTGTTCGTTCAGAAACTCGGGAACCCAGTCACCACCCTCTTCATGGTACTTCTTGTTCGACGCTCTGCAACACTCATTGAACTCCTCCAGTCTCAGTTTCCTCCGTTCCTGTGCCAGGGGGTCATTTCTCTCTCCATCTGCAGAATTATCTTGTCAGTCTCGACAAGGATTTTGAATGGAAAGAATTGGAAACCCACACATCTTCACCAAGCGTGGAATTTTGATGAGGTTCTCAAGGAGAGCGCCCGCGGAGAGCCCCCTACCAGATCGCCGAATGGATCGCAGCAGATTGATATCGGTGTGCAAAAGAGCGGCGATCTGCATGTCGGTAAAGGGCTGGAACTGCGTAGGCTGGTTCGGGCCAGATGTCAAATCCATGAAGTCCCGCTTCCACCATCTTTTTTCCAGCTCTTCGATCAATTCGTATCGCTCCTTCACTTCGTCGTCACCCAATATATCTAGGTGAGGGAACCTCGGCTGCTCCTCGATGGGTTCATGCTGCTGTTGGGTCTTTTTGTCGTCCGAGTCCATGGCTGCTGTTGCTGTGTAGAAGACAGGGCGAAACTGATTTTTTAGAAGACAGCAATCTTTGTGGGGGATTGTGAGTGTGGTTACTTAGGTTCCTTCTATTTGTAGGGTTTTGAGCCTTCGGTGACTCGGGCCCCCAAAGCCAAAATTTCAGTGAAAGTTCGGGAAGGCACCGTTTACCTTTCAGCACAACCTTTCAGGTTCTCAGTCATTATTTTAGAGGAGAATGTCTAATTTCAAAGTAACCTAATGTTGAAGCGCATCCCTACCCGTATTATTACGACAGACCTTGTTACATTGGAACGAGGCCTTCTTGCATTCTCCAAACTCCTGTCTTATCAGCTCACTCCCGTCATCTTCAAAAATCACATCTAGCCAAGGGGAGCTACTTCAATTTGTATCAATCTCTTTTTCTTCTTTTCTATTTAGTTTTCTACTCCATCTTCCTTTGCTACCGTGTCTAGACCAACACCATCAAGGCTTGGTAGACAAAACCACACGCCAATCTATCACCGGCCAGGCATCACCCTCACTAAAAAGGGCAAGGAATCGGAAAACAGCAGCAGAGGCCACCGCGACGGGTGACAAGCAACACAAAAAACACAAAAAACCAAAAAAACAGCACCAGACAGACAGACAACAAGAGCAATGAACGCCGTCGTCGACATACCTGCAATTCCGTGATCAATCCTCTGGGTCGTCTCCAAGTGATCTCCCGACGCTTCCACTTCCAAATCAACCGTTGTTGGCTCGGCTGTGGGGTTGGGAACTGTTGCGATCATGTAATCGAAGCTTGTAGTAGTGATGTTAGTACTCGTGGGAGTAGGCGCGATGGCCGTGGTGTGAAATGTTGTGACATTCACGGCAGTGCTGTAGATGGGGGCGCCAAGGACGGCTGGCACGGTGGCCAGAGTGGCCAAGAGGAACAGCTGAGGGGAGAAATACATTATAAGGGTGACTCCTCGGTACAAGTATCCTGATACTTGTCAACTGTTGATGATGGTTTGCCTTGAGGATGCCCAGGGATAGCCGCGCGCTTGGTGTGGTTTCGAGTTTGGATTGGCTCGGGCTTATGTAGTGTTCTTATGCAAGTTGCCAAAACACAACTCCGTGAACATTGCGATTCTGGCACCGTGCTGTTGAAATTGAACAAGGGCAATGTCCGCACAATACACAGCTGTATGACGAGAGACATCGAGAGGGGTGCAAGGTATGAAGACTTTCCATAGCCGAGTGTCTTGAGTAAGGGGGCGCTGGCCGCCAGACAAAGAATATCAGGGGCATAGTTCTTTGAAAAAGGGGCTGTCCTTTCACACTCCCCACTTTATCCCCCTATATCTTTGTCTCTCGCGTCCTAAGACATCTTAGGCGATATATACACGAACATTCTACTCGAAGAAGACCCTCAACAATCGAACTGTATCTACTGATTGCCAGCTGCGCCGAGACATCCAGAGAAAAAGATTTGATTTAAAATGGACGGAATCCAACCGGTTTATCAGTTTTCCTTTTTGTGTGTATCGGACGCTTCAAGTTCGGGTTGATTACATAAGTGAGCCTTAGAAACAAAACTTGAAATGGCCCCCTTTCCCATTGCAGAGCCCCAGCAGGCTGCCCCCTCGACAACCGGTGTGCAAGAGGCAGACAAGAAGGAATGGGCGATCCCCATGTACGTATCAGTCTCGGTGGTTGCTGTGGGTTTCGTGTGCTCGGTTCTTGTGTGGAAGATCCGCGTGATCCGATGGCGCAAGGCGAAGGGAAAGGAGCCAGACATCGAGATGGCCGACAAGCCGTGGTTTTTCGCGAAGTTCCTCCAGAAGGTTGGCGAAGAAGATCAGCTCGCAGAGCAGCAACTGCCCGGGTCGGAGAGACAGCCGATCATCAGTCCGCCACCTAACGCATATAGCTCAAAGTACCGGGGCAAAGTGTATGAAAGGCTCAACAACTCGGTGCCAACAGCCCTTCGACCGCCGACTCTGACTCCGCCTCTGCCAATTCTGAAGCCCCTACCGCAGATCTCACTATCATCGCTGGATGTCAGTGACCGCTACGACGGCTACGGCTTGCCTCCCCCAGACCTCCTTGCTGACCAGGTTCCGTCTCCGCCGCCGCCCGTGGCTGTTCCCAAGGCCGTGTCTACTCGCAAGCCCGCTTGGCTGGCGCCAGCGGTACCCCTGCGGACTAGCTCGCAAGGCCCTCTGGAACCCCGCGACTTCTCAGCTACCAACATCGCAGCCGCGTGCGAGGCTATGGCGACGACCGAGGGTATGGATGCCTTTCGCCTCTACGGCGATGTCAGCGGGGAGCGCACGCGCGCCCTGTTCGACTTCATCTTGATCCATCACATCCCAGAGATCGAAGAGGCTGCGAAGCGGCAGCTAGCCCATGAAGTCAGCGAAGAGGAGCGCCATTCACCGCCGCGACCAGAAACGGACACCGAGGGTGGGCGACACCGACGCCGCCGCCGCCACAGGCGATCCTTCGATGGTGGCGATGGCAAGCCGCGGTCTCGGAGCCAAGGCGCCGGCGAGAGAGAACGTGAGCGTGAGCGACATCACACCGGCCCGGAAAAGCCCCGAGGACGCTCTAAGGAGAGGACTCCACCACCGGAACGCAAAAGCTCCTCACTCGGTGCTTTTGTCAAGCGCGTCAAAGAGGTGGTTACCAAAGGCTTCGAGAAAGGCTTGGATGGTACTTTCGGCGATCCCAAGACCGGTATGGTCTTCAGCGAAGCCCAGGGTCGTCGACGAAGATAGATTACATAGTATTCTTCTTCGCCGGGTCGTGACCAGGACGCTGCAGGCCGCGCTCGATCAACCAGCCCGAGTCTGAAAAAAAATCAATCAATCCTCAATCAGTCAAGACCAGCCCGAGGACGAAGCCATCCAGAAACACATGATACACCATGATAGAGGAGAGCTTACCTAACCAAATTCAATCCCAAATCAGGCAGCTCATGCCCCCTCCACTCCCCCCAGTTTATCGAAAAACTGACCCAGAATGATAGCGACAGCGACGTATAACGACCCAAAGCAGCAAGTGCTGCACCCTCAAGACCCCAATAATAATCCACGCTCCTTCCCGAAGTGACAACTTTGAACCAACCGTTATCTCCCGCATAAATGGGCCGGATATGCCGTCGCCCCCC
>Ga0247780_1000965_pt1 | contig 21295 bp, 20 predicted proteins | sample UWRJL079202R5_FD_179927 | JGI IMG/M metagenome (GOLD analysis project Ga0247780, IMG submission 179927) | Plant litter microbial communities from Arlington Agricultural Research Station in Wisconsin, United States - UWRJ-L079-202R-5 | ecosystem: Environmental > Terrestrial > Plant litter >... | reverse complement strand
GTTGGATGGTGGGCCCATTTGTCACCTCCTCCAGATGCTCCGGTGCCTTCTGCCACTGGCCTTTTAATAGGTACCTACCTATACGACTTTGATCTAGAGACACTGACTTGGGGTGTTGTGAGTGTCGGGGGCTCCGAGCTACGATAGGGGGAGGCCTGTGCTCTGCACTAGGCCAATTTTTTACGTAGTCTTCATTTCGCCCAGGCTCGCGCACCAATTCAACACCACTCAGCTCGATTGCCAAGAGCAAGACAATAAATCTCTCACTCCGTGCCTCACCGTCTCTTCTATCACACGGTTTCCATTCAGGAGCAAGCCAGGGGATGGCCGATTCCATTTGTCAGTGCAGACAGCAGAGCTGTCTTGCCGTTTGGCCGACAACTTCGTTTTTTCCCGCCTACTGCGACGAAGAGTTCCCGTCACTTTGAAATGTCAGGGTCAGCCGAGGATGGTAGCTAATGTTTTACTCGTATACTGGCTCGGCTCGACCTGGCCCCTCGCAGCCTATCAACTGAAAGTATCTTGTATTTGCGACGACAATACCTAGAGAAGTCCGAGGGGGTCCCTGTATTTGGAAGAGAACATATCTATGTACTGTAGGCAACGTCCCCGTGTACTGTAGCCCCACCAAAGCCGCCATACATAACCCTAACCCCCGGACACCACCCTCCAAATCTCTGGCAGCTGCCAGAATTCACACCCCAACGAAAATTTTCCACCCCGCGCAAAAGCCTCCATCACCAACTTGCAACAACCACTGCGTTGCAGCCACGCAACCACGCAACAACGAATCGCTGCAGTAAGCCGAAAACAGTCCCAATCAATTGCCCTACTAATTCTTCATAGAAATGACCCCCTCCGACGAAGAATTCAGCTACTGGGGTGGCTTCAGCGACACGCCGAACAAAGACTCACAACGTCAAGCAGTGTCCCCAGAGGTGGCGGAAGGACCCGTGTGAATAGAGGCAGTTCCGTGACGGCATCTAGAAGCCATCAGGCCTCGGCGACATCAGGAACTACGAGAGTCACGAAAACTACACGAACCACGCGTAACAACACTCGAGTCACACAGTCGCAAGCAACAGAGGCGATTACAGAGGCGATTATGGGCCAATCAGAGGCCAAGTAGGCGCTTAGTCAGCAGGATAGTTGATAGTTATTTGTAGGATTATTGTAGAAATGCAAGAATTGGCCTTATTTGCGCAGATTTCGTTATTTGAGCGTTGTTTGCGGTGTGATCAATTAAGGGAGTTGAATGCGGTTGCAGTCTGGCAGCTGTCACGGCATCGCGGGGGGAGGGTGGTGTCCGGGGGGTTAGGGTTATATATGTCAGCTTTGGTGGGGCTACAGTATACGGGGACGTTGCCTACAGTACAAAGATATATTCTCATTTGGAATACGTACCAGCTGCGTTGATGAAGTTTATTTAGTAGCTAATCTCGTGGGCCGTTCTGGCCGGGGCAGGCGGCGTATACACGAAATGGGCCCGAAGGTGCCAATGTAATAAGTGCTATGATGGCGGGCCAGGGAGGAGTGATTACTGAAAGGGGTTGAGCTCAAACTTGATCTCAAGTTTTTGAATATGATACGCTCTATTGGCACTATCGATGTCTATGTTTTCGCATTCCGTTACGTCCTCACATCCAGGCATGCCGTTTCCGACCCTCCTCTCGTCTCATGCGTCGGCTTCGGCTTGGCGGTGCACTTGAATGTATTACGAAGCTCATATTCCTACGGCAAACTCCTTACTTCTGCTTTTCGCTTTTGCCGCGTGGCCATCGAGCCATCGACGCAACGTCGCTAGGCCCCGGCTCCGTCTCATCGGCAAATCCACACTTCTCATACAGCTTTGCGCCAGCTTTGCGCCAGCTTTGCTGGCATCCACGTAAGCTGCAACTCCGCATTCATCCGCAAGATTGCATCCCCATTTCAGAAGCATGAGGCCGGCACCCCGGCGTTGGTAGTCTGGATGGGTCACAAGTGTGTCCAGATCTGCCCTCTAGTGTGGTTAGCTTTTTTGTTTGATGTTTTCCCACTTCTCGGCACACAGATTAGTTAAAATGTTGCTCTCACGCACAGAAATGCCTCGAATCGCCCATAACCCTCCTCCTCTCCGCTTCTTCCCGCCCAAAAAACACATCGCACTCACTGGCAGGCATGTCCTCGTGCCAAGGCGGATAGCGGCGGCCTCGCTCATCCGGCATCGCCAGATCCCACTTCGCCCAGGCGGCAATGCACGGCCTGCCCTCGGAATCTGCAGCGCCCACGTCGACGACCTTGACGTAGCGCTGCGAGGCCCGCTTGTTGAGCATGTCGTGCCGGTTCGCGCCCTCCCACCACTTCCGCAAACCAGGCGTGTCGGGCCACAGACGCGTCAGGACGGAGTCGTTGCGGAATGCAGCGAACCAGATGCTGACAAGCGCAGGGACGTCGTCTTCAGTCGCTGGTTGTAGCTGGAGTGAGTTCATGGTAGTAGTAGGTAAAAGGTCGCCAACAAGTACGTACTACCTAGTAGTGCACCAAGTTGAGTTTTTTTCTCTCCCTCTCTGCCTTTGCCAAGTTTTAGCTGGTGCGGAGAATTTTGGAGGCCGACGCTTACGCAAGTGGCTGGGATAAGATGATATCCGGCGCTGTGGGTCTACGGCACAGCACAACAGGAGGGAATGATCAGCAGCGTGCTACAAATGGGTCTTCCGGATGGGAGTGTAGATGGAAGTGTACTGTAAAAAGTGGGCTCTTGATTCGTGATCGGACTACATGATCTCGGATTATGTACCAGGTGAGTTTCTCAGTCGCCACCAATGGGATCCCACTCTTCACTTCGAGACCGGTCAGACACGTCCGAGCCGGCCAACCATTGTGACAGAAAAATTCCCATGGACCACTATCTTCACACATGCGACGAGAAATGCCGAGGGCGTCAAGTTGGGCTGGGCGTTGTCATTTTCACTTCTCGCTTAAAGCCACACGTGCCACCACCATTGCACTGCCCCAATCTAACTACAACATGGAAGCCAAGCTCTTCTCCTGTCCCCAAAGACCTACCGCTATTAAAGTAGTACTATGCCTGCCTCTTGGAACGCAGGGCGTCCTAAGGACCTGAAGCTGGCCGACCAAGCTCTATAGCTGCTTTCTCGTCCTGGGTCACACTCTTCTGTCGGGTATTACCAGCGTTTTCTTTTCTTTTCTTTGCTTTGCTCTTTTTGTAGGACGTAGAAGTACCGCTTGCTCCCGATGAGAGAACAAGCTCAAGCTGCCCTACCGGCTAGAGAGGTTTCGGTAAGGTAGATGAGCTCAGAACATTTTATCCGAGCGAATAAGAAACGTAGCGGCCCGTGGGGGCGTGTTTTGGGCGAGGAAAAGGGTGAGGGTTGAGGCATGGGTGTTGAATTCAACGTGGTCACCAGAAACGCAGTAATTGGAAGCCGTGAAGAGTGTTGTATTGGAGAGAAGCTCGCAGAGCAACCGTGAGCACGTAAAGCGCGGAACAGCCGCGCTACCGCTGCTTACCTAAACAGTCGGTTGAATTTGACAATGGGAGGTGGTGAGTGCGGATAGGTATGCGTTGAGTCAGAATGGGAGGCACTGTCAGACATGACGATGAAGGGAAGTGGAAGGAGTGAGGACTCATACAGAAAACGCAGAGGTAGAGTTTCAATCTACCTAGTCAAGGCAGGAGTGGGCTGGGGTTGTCTCATCTGTCTACTGCATCCTGTCAGCCCAAATCTTTCAGAGACCCCAGCACATCGGATGATGACAATGTAGCGTCATAATGGCTAAGGGTAATTTCCAAGCCTCCCCCTAGATACAGGAATTACAATACGAGCTCCACTCCACCCATGCACGTTTCGTCTGACGACCACCCTTAAATTCTAACTTCGTTTTCCTAGGCTTCAACCTTAATACTAGCCACGGAGCAGCGAATATAACGGCACCCAGAATCATCAGCGCCTATTTTCATCATCGCCAACATGGGCGCCACGCGAAATTGCCTTAGGGCAGACCTTTCCCGCGGGCTCCATCATGTCGCGATGACGCTTCTCGTCGCCGGCACGTTCTACGTCGCCAACCCGGATTGACCTGGCTCGCTGCTGATCGGCCTCGACAGCCTCTCAACGGTTTCCGTACGCTCTTCCCTCCCCCTTTGGTCCCCCACTACTAAACACAGCACAACAGTTTAACGGGATCATCCCCTCCAACGCCACACAACCTTCCTACCTTGTCGCACTGAGTTACTTCCCCAGCGCATTCACCTGGTCCTGGCCGTCCGCACCGCCCGTTCGTAGCCCTGGCTCAATCGGTTCCGCGCCGCTGGTGACAAGCGGAATACTCTAGCGCGGCCCAACTTCCACGCTCAACCCTTTCGCTCTGATTGAAATCATGCCTGGCACGATAGGCGGACTGTCTGACACCCCTGGCGAAGAATACCAGTGTCTCAGGTCGCACTATTACCCGCCCGATCGGGGGATGGAGTGTTCCAACCCGTTCTGGACGACTGTGCTGCGCAACAGGATGTTCAGGTTCACGGTGCCACTGGCGTGGTTTCCGTACGTGTTGCATCTGGGCGCAGTGGCGGTGGTCAGGTTGATGTGGGCGGTGGAGTGGATGATCAGGAACAAGAATTGGTGGATGCGATGCTAGTGTCCGCCCTTCCTAAAAAGGTTCTGCCCGCTCCCCAAAGGGGCGCGGGAGGAGGTGGAGGGGCTAGATGAGCATGCCTAGGATAGGGTGAGGGTGTACCTGTACTAGACGGCGGCGGCGTATGCCCTTCTACCGGCCGTGCACGGTTTGTTGATGGGCGCCATGTTTGTCGCGGCGTTGGAGCGGTTTGAGAGCGACTTACCAAAAGGGATGCACATGGATGCCCAACTCGGGAGAGGCTTTTTGTGGTTGGCTTGGGGTGGTGGGGGCTGTGCGGTGATGTCGTCGCTCTGCGTGACGGGGAGATGGTGGCTAGGAAAGCCGAGAGGTTGGGTGGAGCAGCAGCAGCAGCATCTCTGGGTGCTGGATGCCGCTGCTGGGGAAGCTCCTGGGGGCGAGTACAGGGACGGTGAGCGGGAGGACGACAGGAGGGGCGATTCTTTGAATTGACCAGACACGTCAGAAATTTTATCGCCTCTCGACCCTCCTTACAGGACCACTGGGTCTGAACAGCTTATACAAGATATCGGCCCCCATCGTGTACTTGGTTCCAACGAACATCTCTTCCCCTAAGTAATATAACCCCTTACGTAGATAGGCTCCACGGCTCGACCACCTCAGCGAGCTCTTCTGCAATCCCATCGGCGCGCACGCATCACTCCCACAGGCGGTCGACAACTGTCTGGTTGTCACACACAATGGAAACCTGGTGGAGTCCTTACCTGCCTACACTATTGTAGTTTCAAGTTGATTGTAGGCAAGTTGATTGTAGGCCTTCTCTGCATTCTACTAGGCCCCCTTTCTTTTGTGAGACGAATCTCGGCTCACGAAATTTCCTTTTTCGTATTTCGCCCATGTGGCATTGCTCACCCCGGCTCGGGCTCGGGTCAGGATTTGCGTTTTGTCATACTAATTAATTCAGACATGGAATTAGCTTGCATTTAGTGGGACTTTGCATTAAAAGGGCCTTGCAGAAAGGCAGGGTCTGACTGTAGGTGGACCAGGCCGGATCATCTAAGGTACATTCCAACCTTTAATCTTCTCCTCTTTCTAGTCCCTCATGTCTCGAAGAAAACTCTGGCCAGCTGGATGCCTGAAATACTACCCAAGACAGAAATTACCGACACTCAACAGAGTTGCCCGTATGACGGCACGTTAGAGCAGGCAGGTGCCCATCTTAGCAACTGGATAATGTGGTTTGTGACTTTAAAACTTACTTCCATGAAATATGCCGCCCTGAGCATTCGTCCAGTACCTGCAGCTGTTGCCATCGGCGAGGACGAAATTGGTGTTCATGAGGGTGCACGCCTCATGGACATTCCGGACTAACGGGGGCGAAATAAGGGTTAGCGGAACTAGGTCAAGGCTGAAGTTAACACGAGTAGTAGACTTACCGCCCGCGACATCGGGGTAAACGGTGTTATTGGCGATTCACTCTCCGGCTGCCGATTTAGCCCACGGTGCGGCGAAAGCACCGGCGGGAACCAAGGCCAGAGTGATAACTCTGGTGAAGTGCATTTTCTCCAGCAAAATCTCCAGTACGGTAAATTTGGAGATACCGTTGGGGTTGCCGGAAGGCTTTTTGGCAAGCCCCGTTATCCCTAGTGTCAGAGCCGTTCGACCCCTGAGGCCTGGAAACCAACCACTGCGGCCCCCGAGCTATGGAAGCCGACCAAACCCTCTTTATTAGTAAATACGCTCGACACGATAGGTCTCCTTCACCTGAGAGATCAGCACGGATTCCTGATAACGTGGTCGAAAGCCCCGGTATAGATTTCCGAGAACGCTAAGGCCCAGGCTTTCCACTCAAGTCCGAGTCCACCCCTGAAACAGAATTTCGCAAGGCTTGAACATGCATGTTATAGCGTTAAGGTTCGACCGGGGGGTTGGTAGATGACATACCTAGCGCTTATTTCTTTCCATAGACAACCTAGTTGTTTCTAACTGTACCAGAATCCTGGGTGACGCAAGCGTTCAATTAGCAACCGGGCTGCCCAATGTGGGCAATGCTCCGGTGATCCGAGCAACGTGATCGCCCTGAGACATAAAACGCTGATATCGACTTCCCAACTTCTCTCCCTTGTCTCAGCTGCCGATATCTGGTACGATTATGTATAATGAGGTCAAGTAAGCGCTAACGCATCATCAGGAGTTACGCTGTGGGTATCGCCACCTAATGCGCCGTCTACTCGTAGTGCTACGCCCCAGCTGCGTACGCGAGCCTCGAACCCGATAGGACGCCCGCAATTTCTCCTTGCGGTGAGGCGTTTTGAGCCCATTTCGCGTTTCTTCCAGTATGTAGCCGCTGGTATCTGCGATGTGATGGTTGCCGAGACAGCGGAGAGCCTTACTCCGGCTCGGCAAGGTACCCGCTTGGAACTGGGCCAAAGTTACTGTGCTGTTTGCTCGCGGATATGATTGATCTTGATCAGGAGAGTCTCCTCTCACACCCCTCCGCACCTTACGTCAGATCCAGACTAAGACGATTTGCGATCTCTCCGCTGGCCATTATAAATCCTTCTCAAACACTAGCAGGTCCACCGCCATCGCCCCGACTAATTCCATCAAGTCTGTTACGTCTCTCCGCTTAGACACATCAATGCACCCACAGATCCGTCCTTGCGTGCCGATCCCCTTACCATCATAGCCGACATCCCCCAATATCGCCGACCTCTTCGCGAGCGTGTCCCCGGCGCCCTGCCGCTCCTTCTCACACGTTTCACACTGCCCCGGAGCACCCGGCATGTAGTAAAGACGGTGAACCAACGGGTAGAGGTCCCAGGCCCAGGGTCGCTGGCGGAAGTCGCTGTGCATCATCCTCCCAACCACGGCCAGCACGCCGGCCACGGCCGCGAGCGAGGCGGGGTCGGCTTTGTGCTCCACCTCCTCGTGGATGATCCGGCCAAGCTTGTTGAGGTAGTCCTCCAGCCCGTCGAGGGCTTTCGAGTATTTGGAGTCGTAAGTGTTGGACTCTCCCCAGAGTTGGGTCTCGGCATACCGCGGTGGGCGGCCAATGATGACGGTCGCCATTTCCAGGTAGACGCAGCCCAGGCTAAAGATGTCGGAGCGGTCGTTGCGTACTGTCTTGCTCAAGGCTTCGGGGTCGGCGTACTTGAGCGTCTTTGCCGTCGGTCCTTCCTCGGAGTAGTGCCCTGTTTCAAAGTGCTGTGAGAGTCCGAAGTCAGTTAGCACTGTTGAACGACACCGTGCCAAACAGCACAGTGATCGATCGGGTCGTTGGTTTGGCAAGCAAGATAAAGCCTGCGAATTGATGAATGATTGTTGCCCATGGCCGGCCATCCCGCGCTCGCAGGCCCGTGACGTCCGACACTCCCAGGAGATTTCCCCCGGCCAGAAGTAAAGAACCCGAGGCGACAGAAGGCGTTCCTGGTATACCCATCCACGCGCAAATAGAGGGAACGAAGATGACGGAGAGCTAGGAGGAAGGATTGACGAGGGCTGAAAGTCGCCGCCAAAGGTGTAGTGGTGGACCTTTCGACAACTGAGCGAATCCACAGTGAAGTGCATGCTTGGCGGCATATCAGCAATACTGCAACTCAGGCTGGAGCAAGACTGCCATCGATGTTTGAGTTTACACATCATGCATGAGGTGGTTGATGCCCAGGGTGGTGCGCGTCTATCAGGCAACAATAAATATTGAGAAATATTTGACAAAAGTAAGGGTGACTCTTCAGACAGACAAATTGACACTGATTTGCCTCCTTGCAACGCCATATCCAAACCCCCGTCCTTAATTCCCACCTAATCCTCCCCCAACACACGCCTCCCTTCTTCCGAGTGCTTCCCGCTCTTCTCTCTCACCACAACCTCAGCAGTCCCCCCTGCTTTCCCCTTGGGCCCCGTCCAGATCCTATCCCCTGGCAAACTCCCCCCATCCAGCGTCTCATTCTGCATCTCCATCTCCATCCGCATCTGCACGTGCATATGCCTCTCCGGGTCCACAAATGACGGCAAGTGCGCCATTGCGTTCACCGGCGTATCATTATCCGACGTCATCCTCGACACGCTCCTCGTTAGCTCCACAAGCTTATTCAAGATGCTAAACTCGATCTTGAGCTTGACGCTGTACACAAGCACCTTGTACGAAGTCTGGATGTCGTGTAGCCCGAGGAACTCAAAGAGGATGATGTTGACGTCCAGTAGCACGATGATGACGTTGACGAGGAACAGATGCAGAATCAACCGCCGGGCGCGACCCTTGTCGTCATGGAGCACAAAAAGGCGACGCATGCGCATGAGCTTGAGGGCTTCGTATATGTACAGGGAGGAGATGATGACCTCCTGCACGAAGAAGATGATAATTTGAATCCGCTCCCAGATGTTGTAGGGCGAGAGGAAGGATTTGTGGCCGGCTTCCTTGCCGTAGGCGAGGATGGTGACGGGGAGGTGAAGAATGAAGACGTTGGTAAGGATCATGCCGAGGACGAGGCGGAGGATTTTGGGGTTTTGCAGGACGAGGTGCAGTCGGGAGTAGAGGACTAGGGATTGGCCTGTTACCATGAACCACCACCCTGTTAGGAAGAGGGTGACAAGGCCGGGGCCGCTCAGGTCGGAGTGGAAGACTAGGAGGAGGAAGCCGATGGAGTGGGGGGCGACGCCCCAGGTGGCGGCGAGGAAGCTCCAAAAGTAGAGACCGGAGCGCCGCTTGAAGGTGGCAAGGATGATGAAGTTGAGTTCCAAGACATTGTAGAGGGCCACACAGGGGAATATGAGCATGGCCACCGTCTCAGCGGGAATTGTAACGCTACCCATGATGGCCGTATTGAGAGGGTCCCTGATGAGTGAATAGAAAGAAGTGGCAGGAAAGCAAAAAGGGGCCGGGGCTGGGCAGGAAGACGGGGATCGCCAGTGCTATAAATACAAGTACCATCAGATTGTCGCACAATGGTCAACTTCCCAAGGCGTCGGTCTAGAATTCAAGACTAGAAAGACTGCGAGGACTCGGACTTCCAGTCTCGGCAAGAAGTGCCACCAGAGCTCCTACTCAGCTTGGCGGAAGTAGTGATATTTCTCTCACCGCTAACCTGGAACACACTCGGACCAGGTCCCGAGCCACCGGGTTAGGTTGTTCCATGCGCGAAAGAGTCTAAACTTGGTGTGTCCCTTCATCCAATGAGCTTTGCTCGTTTACGTCGACTGCCGCTCCGAACGCCGGCATTTAGGTAACCACGGTTGCTGATTCAGCGCTGCTCGAACTGCCGAATGATGAGATTGTAGACCAACCCGTTGTGCCAATAAAAGGCAGCACAGCCCGCCCCCACCATGCGTCTTCATCCTTCGCGTAAACTAGCCAGATTCAGTAGACTGTGGTCCCCTAGGATTAGTTTTTACGCGAGGCTTTATGGTTATGACTAATCTGTCGGATAGCGTAAAAGCAGGTATAATGACGAACAACATTTTCAGCCCACCATCTGTCTCAGCCCTACGACCATTCAGAGCCGAGAGATCTCAAGACGTCGCTTATCGTCATGGAGGCAGGGCAGGCGCTAGTTACACAAATGAACGGCACGTCATCCTGTTGACCTAGTCCGTTCTGCAGCCCGTTACCTGAAAGCGGGATCCGTGGAAGTCTATGCGGGTGAGACAGTTTGCATCGATAACTCTAGCTGCGCGGAGTAAGGGCCGAGGCGGTCAACAGCAAGCTCCAATGGTATCGGATTGGGCGTCGGTGTGGTTTACGAGGTGAGCGCTGCAGGACTTGTTGGCGTCCAGGAGCTTGGTATTTTGCTAGCGGTCTTGGATGCCTGTTGAAGCTAGGGCTGAGTTAGTGCTGCGCAGAGGATTGGACGAGCTGGACTGCCGGGCGGCAGACGGCTAGGACGGAAGATGGTGGCGTATTTGTTGATAGGCTTGTTCGGGATGTAGGTGCCGATGGTTTGTAGCGAGGGAGAGCATTCGTTTGTCCACACGGCTCTCCAATTGTCCTCGAGGACTCCTCCCTGGAAGCTGTAGATTTCGCGGGTTGTTATCGCCACTTCAGGTTTAGCGGGGAGAAGATCAATACGCCCGTATTTCCTCGTATCGACTCATTCGGGGTCGCGACTGAGGACGCCTGCCTACCTTGAATCCGAGGAGATACTCGATGTCGATCCCGCATGAACCGAGGTTGTTCAGGAATGCCCAATGACGTCGGCATGCTCTGACGAAGACCATTTCGATGGGCATTTCCACTAGCTGCGGAATCGAGATGCTGACAGAGGTTGGAATCGAGTTGGAAGTTGAGACGTCGTTGAGGTTTCACCACAACCCGGAAGTCAGGCGTAGTCCTGGAGCTGGGTATTGCTTCGTGACGTCGCAAATTGATCTGTGATGTGTTGAATGTGTCTACTGGCCAGGGTTTGTTGTATACCTTATCTGATCTTCTCGATTCTGCCCCCCTTGCTGATGATGTGCAGCAGCTACCCTGGCTCGCGTTCGGGAACGGTGATGCGCGGGGAGATCGGGGGGTGCTGGCGTCAAGGCGCAATGCGACGTCTCTGAAATGTCAGATTTGGAGGTGATGAACGCGAAGGAAACAGCCAGAAAGAGAAGGAGCGGGTGAATCATGAGCAAAGACCCACCTCAGCTCCCAGCTGGCCCACGGCAACAAAGCGTCGAAGAATGCGGCCCAATGGCCAACTTGCCTCGCTAGGCGTCTGCGCCCCCGAGACGTACGTCCTCGGGGACTCAGACCCTGCCACGACTCCCATCGAGTTCTTGGCACCGGAACTAACTACTGGAATCCATCCTACACCACCTATTCGTGGTCTCCCACCTGCGCAAAGCTCGATCCCCTCGCGAACTGGTTCACAACCGCTGCCAACCGCAACGCCTTCGCCCACGTCTCGCACACCTTTGCCCATCTCAATCTCAACAACGCCACATACTCCGACGCCGCCAAGGAGATCAAGTTCAACCAGGCCTAGGCGCCCAAATCAACATTGCCTCGGCCACACGCTGGTCCCCCAAGGGTCTCGTTCCTCCGGCTATCAGCGGCCTCCACAACGGCGACGTCATCAAGGCCTGGCTCGACAACGGCATCACGTACGTCGTCGGCGATAACACGCGCCCCGTGCTCCGCAGAACCGACAGCCCGTACTGGGCACGCACTACCACAGTTGCGGACGACGGGTACGCCGGGTTGACGGTCATTCCGCGGTGGGCAACAAACGTGTACTACAACTACTACTTAGCAGCATGCACGGTCGCCGAGTGGGCCGCCGCGTCGGGGACGCCCAAGACGTACGCCGATCTGATCGAAGACGCAAAGATTACCAACGTGCGCCATCTGCTGGGGCTGTTTGGTGATCTGTTCATGTTTCACCAAGCCAACATGCGCGTGAGTGGGCAGCCGACGGTGACGATTGGTACGCAGACGGGTGCGTTTTCGCTGATTCAGCAATGGGTCGAGGCGGTGGCGCAGGAGTTGGTGCGTTTGACGGATTGGCCTGTGGTGAATCTCAAGCATGATGATATTGCTGTTGAGTTTGTGCGGAGGAGAACGAGGGAGTGAGTCATGACCTGTCTGTTTAATGGAGCGATGATAGCTGACCGGTCAACAGCCTCTGCCAGCCACGACTTCGATACACAATCACCTCGAGCGGAACCATCACTAGCGCCACGGTCGCTTCCAACGACAATACCTGTGGAGTCCCGCTGCCTGTCACATTTTCCAGCACTGTGTCTTTCTCGGGATCCGGTGTGACATCAGACAAGGTGGGCAACGAGCCCTCATCAACTGGATCACGCTTTCTGGGTCCGCAAGGACCTTCACTTTCAACACCCCAGTGCCACTATGAAAAGAGACGTTCAAAATTTTTATATTAACAACTCTTCTTGTGGATATCCAAAACTCCTGGTATGCATCTGGGCCGGAAATGCCTCCGGCGGCCCTCCGGCAGGCTGCTCGCTGCGCTCGAAGGCAACCTCTCATGCCTCATTCTTTTCCCTCAACGCATACAGCGGCTGTAACTTCCCACTTCGATCGCACGAACAAAACTTCAATGCGTCACCGTAAAACCGCGGCATCACCGTCTTGGCGATGAACTTGACGGGGAACGGTGCCGGCGGCCAGTGCTTCCACATGCTCTCCTCAAACTCCTGGTCGATCTGCTGAAATGCCCACGCCAGCCCGTATGGCCCAAGGTTTTTCTTTTTTCGTCAGCACGCCCCAAAGTCACACATTTGAGAAAAAACAACTCACCATGCTGGCCTCTGCCTCCTCCTCCGCCACCTTCATTATCCCCGCCATCTTCTCCCCGCCAAACCTCCTCAAACCCTCCAGCGTCTGAATCTCATCTGACAGATGCTGCTTCAGCACGCCCCCAAAATCATCAATGATCCCCACCAGCCGCTTGCCATCCCACTTCTCCGTCCCCGCCACCACGCCCTCCACAAACTCCTTCATCTTGGTCACGCCCAGGTCAAACGCAGCGTGCTGCGCCTTCTCCGCGTCCATGACCCCGGTCTCTCCGCTCATGCGCTCCACCGCCGGGAAGAACATGGTCTCCTCGCCCGTGTGGTGCAGGTGGATCAGGTTATACCAGGCCAGCGTGTAGCGGCAGAAGGCGGGGACGTCGGCGGGGAGGATGTGCGGCGCTTGCAGGTAGATGGAGTTGAGCGAGCGGAGGAGGAGGTTGTGGATGAGGACCATGTCGGTGCTGACTTTGTCGAAGAGGTCGGTCTGTCGGGGTGCAAGGGGGTGAGGTTAGTGGGGGTCAACATTGGGTGGGAGTGGGGGATGGGGCATACGGATTCCCCATTTTGGCGCTTCGTAAAGCTGGGCGTGGGGATCATCGCGAAGGGGTGGTCGGCGTAGACGGGAGCCATGGTGGCGGTTTCTTTTGGGGTTTGAGGTTGAGGTGGGACGGAAGTTGCTGACTTTTGCGCGTCGGACAAAGGGGTGTCTCCTTATATCTTTGGCTTTTTCTGTTGGAAGGATGCAGCCCGACGACGGACAAGCTGACACGGACGCTCCCTCGCTGACGAGAGTACAGCTGAAGCAGGGGGCTGTGGCGCAGCTGCCTGGGGTGCAAAGCGATGAGAGGTGCTGCATTGTTGACGGCGGAATAGCTTAGTAATCTGACATGGCTGCTGTCAAATTTGTCGGAATTGGGATTACGATGGACAGAGTCAATTCCATTTTCTCAAAGAATGACAGTTGCTGCCGCGCCGAAACAAAGACTACTAATGATGGAAAAGGAAATTCTCAGGCACAGACATACCGGCGGCCCAACTTGACGTCGCACAGAGTGCTGCTTTGGTGTTGGAAGCGCGCCATTCCAGCGCTGACTAAGGGGCGTGCCGGATTTACCACGCTGCTGCTCGTGATTATTCCGATTGGGGGTGCGCTGAGACACTTGCAATTTGTTGCTGCATCAACACGTCTGTCGATTACTGGTTTGGTTGGGTACGAAGGGAATTTAGGTTGAGGAAGGATCCAGAAAGACATTTCGGGACTGGTCTTTGTAAAGGATGGATTTCCAAAGGTGGCCAGCTGCTGACACGGGGGCGAGGACGTGTCTGCGTTGTTGCATGCATGCCCGGTGTTGTCAGAAAGCAGTGGAAAGAAAATTTGCTAGCGATGGTCGCATCGTCGTGAGGATGAGGGGACTTTGAGATGCTGCCCACCAGCTGGTGTCTTCTGTAGGAGAGAGGCGCGGAGTCGACGATTCAGGGGAACCATTTTCGAGTGATTGGCAGTTGTGGACCCGGTCGGCCGGCCAACGACTTGAATCCTTGGTGGAATCAGGGGTCGGGTTGCTGATGGGCGATGCTTTCAACACCGCCGGCCCGGTCCCCACCCTCTACGCCGCGGACCACCCGCCCCCAAGTCATCAAAAGGAGGCCAAAAAGAAGTTCTGTGCCCATGTCACCAGGACTTCAGGCCTCTCATACGTTCAAGAAGGGGAACGGCCTTGGGCGCGAGCTGCTGGCGCTGGCCAGACAAGCTAAGTTAGGTTAGCGGCGGAGCAAGGGGAGATGGATGAGTGGGCGCTGGGCCAGACCAGGCGGAGGGGGTTAGTACATCCATTCCAATCCAAGCATGTATAACGTACACCTATATGTGTGTTGGGTGTCTGGGCCACCTGGGTTGATAGGGGCCCGCCCTAATTCGTCACTGCCTTCTGGACAGCGAGAATAACCGCTCTCTACATTTACAGCCTTCCAGATACGTAATGAAGGCATTTATTCCACGCTTCCCAGCCGACATTTATTTTGTTTTATTTGTTGTTTTTTCTATAGGGTGTAGACCCCTAATTTGCCGAGGGTACGTCGACTACGCTCCCGTTGACTTATTTCCGGCACAATCAAAAGTAAGTCCCAACGGGCCGACGCAATCTCCAAGGGGCCGGGAGGTATCCGCTCCAGCAACCTAGTAGGACGCTGGTATGAGCAAACACCTAAAATTGTAGCCCCCTCTCCCTCTCGCACATGCTCTTGCACGCGGTATAAGAAAAAGGGAAAGAAGAGAGAGATTGGAACTGGTGGAAAAGCAAAGCAGAACAGAGGGGAGAATGACGGAAAGCAAAGTGCCAGTGGGTCTTACATTAAACACAACCGAGTACGGATCCCACCCCTTGTCTACACGGGGCGTGTACTCCATCCCGTTGATGGTCGATGCCGCTATCTCCTGACCGAGCAGCACCTTGACGAACTCGTACGTCATGTCCATGCCGGCGCTCACTCCCGAGCTGGTCCACACGTTCCCGTCCTCGGTCCAGCGCGCGGTTGGCATCCACTGGATCCCCTGGCCAAACGACGTCGCCCACGTCCACGCAGCTTTGTTTGTAGTCGCCTTGCGCCCACGCAGCACGCCCGACTTGGCAAGCGTGGCGGCCCCCGTGCACACGCTGAGCAGGTACTGCAGCGACGGGTAGCGGGCGGCCACAAAGTCCTCTATGGCCGTGTCGGTCGTGTCGTTGAGGTACCGGTTGCCTATGCCGCCGGGAACGAGGAGGATGTCGAGGGGAGGTGCGTCGGTGAAGGAGTGCGTCGCCATGATGGATACGGCCTGACGAGAGTATACGGCGCGAGGGAGATTGGGGCTGGGCGGTCCGGGGAAGAGACGCGGTGGCCCGACTGAAGAGACGGGGCCAGCCTCCTTCCAGAGGAAGGAGATGGTCATGTTTTGCTGGCCCGAGGCCTAAAAGATAGGAGAGACTTGTGTTGGACTTTTTGGAGCCTGGCTGCGTGGGGGCTAGAAGGAGAGGGGACAACGTACTCCGGCAAAGATGTCGAGGGGTCCGATGACGTCGAGAGGTTGGAACCCCGGGAAGAGAATCTAGAAGAAGTGGACGTTGGTCAGGTTCGTCGGTCCACAAATGGGGAAAGGGGAACAAGTACAATTCCAATGGAGAGGTGTGGAACGTTTCACTGAGGGTACGGAGCTCATGGGAGCAGCGGAAGTGCAGTTGCAAAGTGACTTGATTAAGTAGAAAGGGGGGGAGCGAAGCTCCCCGACTAAATACAAAAGAAAGCTCCCTGTGTGTGAGGAGAGCACATGACGAAAGGCTCCTGCGCTCCAGCCTAGCCTGGAGCGGTAAGGCGCCTGCGCGCCTGAGCGCCAAGAACTGCCGCTGCAGTTCGACAAGAGGGCCTTGTCACGGTCGAGGGCGCCGCTAACCAGCGACACCCTCGCAAGGAGCGTCAGAATTTGAACAAAAACGAGTTTCATGTTCGATCTTGTTTAGTGGGGTGGATAGCCCGGTCTATGCGGAAGGACTTAAGGGCATGTACCAGCAATGGGAGACGAGGACGACTGTCCCCTTATACTTGATCACAATCCGACCGACTCTGTCGGGAGTCCATAGTAGCATCGCATCGCCGGCTACAGTAGTGAGGGGTTTGTCATCCCGTTCTAATACAGTACCTATCCTGTAATAAAAAACCTGCTTAGTAGTCTCCTTAGCTCCCGTCGTTACAATTTACTCGGCCTATAATCAAGTCTCGTCAGGGGGGCGCGCGAGTTTGGGAGCGCGGAGAGAAGGCCGTGACTTGGCGAGACTAGGAACAAAAAATCCGAGTTCCTAGAGACGGCGCCGGAGAATGGAATTGGGGCACTGAGCAGATTTGCGCACATATAACGATTATCCGTCCCCGCTTACACGCAAGTCCGATCCGTCCCAACTGAATCCAAACTGACAATACACGCGTGATCGGCCTTGGCGTCCCCAACCCTCGGAAAAAGGCCACCTGGATATGGCAGGGTTGCATCGACGAGGTCCCAGAATCCATACAGGTAGTAGAGCTTCAGGATCCCGTACTGCGTATTCTCTTTTAGTTTATAGGCGCCACCAGGTGCACGAATAAGGCGAGGCCTTTGGTAATTTGTCCAATGTACTCGGTGTGTCGTCTGCCTAGGAACTTACAGAGAACAGAACAGGCGGGCTCGGCTACATTCAGACGGCCGCGTGTGACTGGAAATGTCTCTGGGCGCAGAGAGACAGGCACAGGTCAAGACATTCATCTGCTAAGAACTTGAGGATAACAGGTCCAAATTGAGAGACGGTCGTCTGCCGAGGAAGAACTTGGAAAAGGGCGAGCAGGCAGGCCTCTCCGGGGCTTTCTTGGAGCTTATCTTTCTATACGTTTCCTGGGTTGGGCCGCCTGGTATCTTCATTCCTTTTTTGTGCACCTCTGCATAACTTGCGTCCACCAATAGCTACCTTAGCTTCCCGTTCCAAAGCTTGACATTTCTTTATCTTAGGCCCCGACTAGATGTGCAACCCCCAATTTTGCTCCGCGTGCACCCCCATCTGAAAATGGTTAGGGTTTTCTATGGCAACAAATCAGTTTACTTTACCAGGGACCAAAACATGCCATAAAACAGATTTATTCCTACTTCTCAAAATCGCTTTACGCGCCCAATCTACCCTATAGAACTACCCCTTTTCTTAGCCTCTTTTCTTAACCCCCTAACCCTTACAACGCCGCCCCCTTCGCTATGGCCGTCGGTTTAACCGTTCGGTCGCTCTAAGTCACCTTAGCAGGCTTATCTGGGTCTAAATCGTTCTAGGCAGTTTTTACCCTTTACAGCCTTTTTATTCGACTAAACTGTCTCGTTAACCTTAACTATTAGTAAAGATAACAACCACTATTTATAAGCCTCCCTTTAAGCTCAGGGACTTTACTATCTCCTACTGTGATAAATTCCATCATGTTCCTGGAAACCCTTATATAGGTAATGTGGGTAAATAGCATATTTCAATGGATTTGACGTCCTCCAGACCTTGATACCAATCGTAAGATGCCAACCGCCCCTCAGCGGGTACCTGACATTATTGTCGTCAAAACCAAGGATAAACAATAGAAACCCAGATACTCACCCTTCTAAAAGCAACCAGCGAATAAAGATCTCCCTATTACCTCCTCTCCCCCCACGCATACAGCTCATCGTCCCAGCGTACCCTGTCAAAGAACTCATCGCCATCCACAGAACAAGTTGCACGACTTCATCGGGGAGGGAAACAGCCTTCTACAGATGATTCTGTCGTAGCTTAATCACACGCTTCATGGCCAACCTTACAAATTTCTCTTTAGCGGGGGTTTCGTGGATCCACTCGTGGAGGGTATTTCGGCACGGGAAGTCTGGTCTTGTGTCTCTATTCTCAACAAAGTTAGAGTTAGTAGGTGTACATTTTTTTTACCAGACTTTCAAGTTTTGCTGATTCGTGAGTCGCAAATGACGAGACAAGTCAGAAATATAACGTCAGAAAGGCTCTAAGACCGAGCGAAATTTCAAGGTTCCGTTCTAGTATGTCTTTAATGCGCCCCGCAATACACTCAGGGAGAGATTACGTGGCCAGGGTATTGTGCTAGAGGATGGGGATGTTGAGGTGGGTGTATTCGCCCTCAGTCCTTGTCCTGGACCTGCGTCGTGGGTCAGAGTCAAAATAGGAATCGGAATTTGGAATCGGACGGCACGGTAAAACCATGGATGCGTTTCTGCTGCTCAAAATTCCGCCGGCCCTCATATCCGTGAGGTCGTTTGACGGCAGAGGAAGAAGGCCCAGCGAGAACAGACACGGGCTGCGGACTGGGCGTCATGCCTCGGTCGCGTTCCTGCTAGCAGTGGGCAGATGTGTTGGCCATGACCCTCGCAGTGGCCGCCTTGGTTGCTCTGTTGCGCGAACACGGTTAGAAAATATGTAGATTTAAAGAGCTAGGTATACTAACATAGTTCGTCGTTGGAGTGAAGGAAAGCGAGGCGAGGACGTGGTATACGAGGTCCCAAAACTGGGCCATGGCAACTATAACCGAGGCAGCCCAGAACAGTGACCGCCTCGCTCAGTCTGGCTCAGTCTGGCTCAGCCTAAGATGGCAACTGCTCAGTTCCGAAGAAGGATAGGGAAATTCGTAGTGTCGATTTTAGGGTGGTGAAAACGTTGTTATGCTCCCTTGGCGCATCGACCGTTGTGCTCCGCCGCTCGAGGGAGCAACTCGCCAACTACACTAATGAGAAAGACTAAACGAAACCAGCGCATGTCTCGGCGACTGATACTGCCTGATCAGAATTGTCAGCTCGGCAGGTGCCGGCGGGGCTGTTGGACTCTTTAACCGGGACCAACCAGTCTAGCGGGACCGGACTTATATGGATCTTAACTTGACATTCTGGGAACTCTGATCCTACAAAGATCCAAAAATGCAACGTCTTCAGCAGTGTAGAAACACACCGGCTGAGAGTTATAGCTCTTAGGTGTCAGCATCTTGTCTCCGCCAACATCTGTGTAGGCGATTAATATCCGAGACACTTTTCAAACGCCCTAAGTTGAACATGGCGTACCGCTTCTTGATATGCCTTTTCTTGTTGGCCTCGCTCGAGGTTGCTCAAGCCGCATCATTTGGGAAAATATCGAAATCAGCCGCGGAGCCGCTCAAGAACCGCGATGGCCTCTTCCCAGATTGCGGTCCCGAGCCCATGCAACAACCCGCCGTTTCAAAGACCGGTTTATCTGATCCAAGACTTCAGTTACCGAAAGCTATATCTCGACATAGACACTGGGCGCGGCGAACTTTACGCTCGTTGATGTAGCAAACAACTATTCCGTTGCGACTGGCAATTTGGTGCTCACCGTCAGCAACGGGTGGTTCTTCTACCCCAGGAACCCTACAGACCGAAGCCCAAACATCAGGTACCGGTTTGATTATGGGTCGAATTAGCTTCAGGTCAGGAGCGACTGGGTCTGTCACAAGCCAGATGAGCTATATCCGTGCGTGTTTTTCACCCATTGGCTTAGTTCACTTCTAACTGTTTGACAGACGGATTGACTTCGCAGTTACCTACTAAAGTATAACATCTCGACTTTGGTGCAGTTTAACAAGTTTAAAGCGTCTCTGGGGGTGAAGCAGACGTGGTATTGCAGTGAAGAGGGGGATGAGCGGCCGTATGTTTTTCTTTCCCTGTCCGGATCTCCAACTGAACCCTGAGCTGACACGGACATGGACAAAGGGTTGCTTATACAGCCAACACCACCACAACCACCCTCCCGTTCCAATGCAACGGCACTACCCCCGAGCTTATCCAATATCCTGGCAACGAACCAATCACCCCTCCATTCTACATCCTCACCGAAAACTGCACCGTCCCCTCGCCCCTCTCCCTCTCCACCACATCCGTCTCCCACACCCCCCTACACCCCAACGAACTCTCCACCCCCTTACCCATCTCCCCCTCCTGCACGACCAAATCCCTCTTCGCCTCCTCCTGGTTCCTCACCCACTGGCGCCACAGCATGTGGTGGATCTCCGACTGGCCTGCCTCCAGCACCGCCCAAACAACTGTGTCATTCGGCCTGCTGAACCACGTATCCGGGAAGACCGCCGAGGTGACGGAGCAGAGTCCTGATCTCACGCCGTATTTGTACGGCGGGAAGAATGATCCGAAAAATTGGCACGATTGTAGTTGGGCGGCGGGGGATAATTGGGAGACGGAGGAGGTGAGGGAGCTGAAGTGGCGGTATGAGTGGTGTTGGTGGCGGGTGGATGCGGAGACGGGGTATTTTGCGATTAATCAGAGCTGGACTTGTGTTGAGAAGGATTGGGCGAGGCCGTGAGTTATTTCTGTTGGTGCTGTGTGTGGATGGAAACTGACTGGGAATAGTATCGCCTTTGAAGCCACTAGCGCAACGTACCTCGGCCTCAACTGTAGTCATGGCCGGGAGGAGAAGATCGACTGCGCCTATCCCAACCCAGTGGCATTTTAGACCGACTACCATTATGCGGAGGACAGTAGATCGGGTTGGTTGAACAAACCTGGTCTGGGGGTCGAAAGACGATAAGACAGTCTCAGTCCTGGGTTATGATTGGCTGCAGCGGAAACAATGTCATATTCGCAATGAGGGTGCACAGAGAAACCAAACTGCAATTCCGCAACTGTCCAAATTGAATCAAACACAGGTGACCAAGCCACACTTTCAAGCATCGAAAGTAGCCCCCTAAAACACACAGCCGAGAAAAAAAAGGGGGCTACTATAACTCACTCACGCCACCAAGAATCGAAACACCCCCTCCCCTCCCCTCCCCTCACCGATGTCCCAACCTTCCCAGCCTTCCGGTCAGGAAACCCCCCTAAATCCTCAACCCCGAATCAAACTGCTTCTCCACCGACGTCGGATAATAACTCTCCCAAGCCCTACAATTCGCCTCAATCTCC
>Ga0247780_1000964_pt1 | contig 21296 bp, 24 predicted proteins | sample UWRJL079202R5_FD_179927 | JGI IMG/M metagenome (GOLD analysis project Ga0247780, IMG submission 179927) | Plant litter microbial communities from Arlington Agricultural Research Station in Wisconsin, United States - UWRJ-L079-202R-5 | ecosystem: Environmental > Terrestrial > Plant litter >... | reverse complement strand
TGCACTCTCGGTGGAGAAATCATCATAGTTGAGGGTTCAGCCGCCTTATCGTTGTGAGAATTTCGTATTTCGGGGTTGCCTTATGCACACATGGCAGCGCGTCCAATCCAGGTTCTGGGTCTGCCAGCGCTCAAGATTGAGGCAGAAGAAATTGGAGGGTGTTTGTACCCAAGCAACCCATGGTTGTTGATACCTGAAATACAGCGGGCAATCCTCCGTGCGCTCGCTAGCGTCAAGCAGGTCTCGCTCTGAGTCGCTCAAGCCGCATCGTACCCGAGCGACAATCAAAAGACCAATCCTAGCGTGCTTCCAAGGCGACAAGGCCTAGGCCTGAAAGCCCGTCCGCCCCAGCCAAGGACGAACCTGGAAGTCTTCCCTCGCACCCATCCACACGGCCCGGTGGTTGCTGCCGTCGTTGTTTGTGTTGTCGTCTAGTAATTTTCGTTTTTTCCCTACTCCCTCACACTTTTCACCGGTCCCGACGACGTTGTGTGGGAAGGCCTTCGTTTCGCTGCCTCTTTGCCGGTCGTGATGGCCGTGGCACCGGGTCCCCTATAACGTGCTGTGAAGTTCCTTGGATATCGATCCTGAAGCGTGTATTGCAATCTCGCTGCCCACGCCCGGCTTGCTCCCACCCGCGTCCACAACAGCCAATCCCCTGACCAGCGGCGCCCCCGTCACGTCGTCCATTGTCTCGCCGTGCTGGAGACCGTCAGACGGCCCGCTGCCCGAACATCACGAAACTCGACGATCGCCCCGTCCTCCCCGTGCAATCACCCGTGTCGTCGATTCTCCCGCAGCGCGGCGTCTGGAGCGCGAGTGCCTGCCGTTTGGCCCCGATATTTGCTGGGGAAATCCTGGCCGCAGACAGCTCCCACCACAAGGACGTGCCTGCGTCGCCCACGCATTCCAGCAACTCATTTCCGCAACGAGAATCTTTTCGTAATGTCCTGACGATGCAAATCACGACCCTCACGAGTACCGAATCCCCTCTCGTCCTCCTCTCCTCCCACGGCTGCGCGTCGTCGTCGCTGTCGTCGACATAACAGCCCGCAGCCAAGATGCAGGTTGTGCCGAGTGTAAGTCGCCGTCAGAAAACAATCCCATTCTAGAGCAGTACCCCTTTGCCCCCTCCATTCGCACAACACAAACACGACCCAGCACGTTGGACAGAAACTCGCACAGGACAAGAGGACGTCCGCCGCAATTTGCCATTGGGAAGGCTCAATCGATATTGTCCAGCGCTCAATGCTCAGTTGCTTGTCTGCCTCCTGTGGTTTTTGGGTCCTCCACATCATCTGGCATAGACGAAACTTACACCGCGGACCCTGAAGCCCGCACATGCTAACCTTCTTTTCCCTGCAGCTCGTGGGAACTGGCACTGCCGTCGCGGCCGCCGCTGCCGGTCTGGTTTTTGGACAACCACCCGACTTAGACGCTCCCAGCCCAACTTCGAGGAGAAAAAACCCGCTTGAACTCGACGCGATACGGGTGCAACCCACATTGTCACGGCCTGGGTCGAGTGCCGTCTCCCCCTACCCGTCTCCGTCGGAGGAGTTTCCCTTCGGGTCCTTTCGCCAGAGCAGCGAGCCTGCCTCGAGCCCCCTCGCATCACACCCCCCAGGCTACTATCCACCGAACTCGTCGCGTGCACACCGACCCTCGGGCATACAGGTTTTGTCTCCGAGAGACAGGGAGAGGAGGCATTCGTTTATACGGCAGAGTGACCTCAGCTCTCGGCCGATTGTGGAGAACCCCCCTCGCGACTCGGTGTCCTCGAGAGACTCGTGGATACGACGGCTATCCATCCGCCCATTATCCCAGCATGGGAGCCCAAGGTCAAGTTTGGGCCCAGATTCGCCGTCCCTGACCTTCTCATACGGTTCCGGGGCCCCAATTCTCGAGCCAGGCACAGGTCCATCGCAAACAGCCCCTAACAAACTGGTAAAGCGAACGACATCTGGGCAGCAGAATTCACCACAGCAAGGGACTTTGTCGAGAAGGTCGTCAAAGTCACAAATGCTAACACTGCGGAGACCCGCCACAAGTCATCAGCGGTCCGCGACACTTCAGCAGTTCCAGAACCAGGGCGGTTTCTCAGGCCCGCCGCCGCCAGCACCGCCAGAGATAAAATATTCATTCGACCAACAAAATCCACCAAGGGAATTCGTGCCGAGACCCATGGTGGAGGTCCCGGACCCGAAACAAGCGCCGGGAACTTGGACCTCGTTTTTCCACAGACGGCCGCCGAGACCAATTGGTCGCAGAAGTTCCGGGTCCACCAGTGACAGCAGCCCTAACAACTCCACGTTACCGCGGAAAAGAGTGTCCATACAACTAACGAGCGTTCCTCGCGCTTATCTGACCAAGGTCCACTGGATAACAGGAGCGCAGCTGCCGGCCGACCAAGTCGAGCCGGTTCGCGAAAAGGCAGAAAAGGCGGAGCCTAGGGAGACATTTCGCGATGCGAGCGACCCCTCCAATTCGGCTGACTCGACACCGTCTAAGCGCGCCCGACGATCGATTTCGATGCATTTTAGCTCGCCTGGGAGCTGGATTTCAAGGACCGGGAGCATGCGGCGATCAAAACGGAGCATGCCCGACACGAAGAGCGGAGGCGGGCGCCAGGGTTCGTCGCCGATAAGTGGCTCCCCAAACGTAGCCCAACCCGACGCCAAACCAACACTGGCGGAAATTTTTACACCCCCAGAACCGCGAGAGCAAGCCGAATTCGATGTGAGGACGCCTATTCGTCCCCAACCTCGCAAGAGAAATTCGTCTTCGCCGCTGCCGCCCCTCAACCGTATCTCGAGCTTCAATCTGGACGTCACAAGGTTGGGCCAACAATCCAGTTCGGCATCCGCGACACAGTCAAGACATGCACAAGCATCTGCCAACTATATGTTTGGCCCGCAGGGCGCGTTTTCTACCTTCCCCCGCAGTCGAGGCCCCTCCGGCGAGCGCGCCTCCACACTGGCAAGCTCGGATGCCGAGGCTCGAGATGGTACATCCGGCGATGAGGATACAGACTTCAGGAGCGACGGAGTGTTCGATTCCTTCCGGACCGTCGCTTCCTCCAGCCGAGTCAGGACAGTAGAGACCCCGTTAGAATCCATGTTCGACGAGTCCCCACCAAGTACAGCCAGCAACAGCAAGACAAAGCGACTCTCTATTCAAGAAATTTTAGGGCGCTCTTGGGATGGCGAGACGAAGATTACAGAGGAGGATGAGAGCCTGCCGACGCCTATTCGGACCGCCCACCTTGCCAATCCCATCGAATTCGAAAGCAGAGATGATAAGGATGATGATTTTGGCTTTGACACCTCGCCAGGACTATCTTTGGCCAATCGCGATTACGGGCGGCTATCGTTGGACGAAGATGATGACGACGATTGGGCACGGGACGAGGACAACACTCTCAGCAACCATCTTTCGCCGCCTACCAGCTCGACGAACTCTAGACGTGTCAGCCCCACATTGCGCCACGCCCTGACCACCATTAGCGGTAACGGAAACTCCGACCTTCATCCAGACGCCTTCAGCGATCGACCGCGAAGCAACATCTTCGACTGGTGCGAACCCTCCGGCCATGACAAGTTTGATGTCGACGGAAATTCACCTCGACCCAAGACAGTTCATGGCAAGCAAGAGATGGACCTAAGAGGCGGCCGCTCAGCAAGTCGAAAGGGCCCAAGCGCCGGTCATGTACGAAGTCAAAGTGTCCCCGTTGTCCCGGACCCATCAGACGCCTCGAAACCTCAACAACCAAAGTTTGGAACCTGGGGGCTAGGCACAAAAACCGCGAGCGAAGAGTGGGATGACGACTTTGATTTCGAGGAGAACGTTCCCGAGACAAGGGGAGGCAAAGACTCCGCCACAAGCTTCTCTATGATCGTGCCCGCTTCTATTCAAGCAACCCAACCTACGGTCAAGGCTCACTCTGGGCAGATCCGGGAACTTTCGCTCCTGGTAAACGATTTGAAAAGGCTCTGTCGGCACGGCAGGGACCTCGACATCATTCACGGACCAGCATCGATAAAGTGGAAGGAGGCGGAGAATATAATCGCACTCGCATCCCCGGATGAGGAAGGAGAGGATGGGGCAGAAGAAGTAGACGTTGCCGGTCCATCCACAGAAGCTGACGCCCCAAAGTTGGAAGAACGTTTCGTGGAAGAAGGGTTCGATGGCCCGGTTCTTGACTATCCGGATGACCCGTTTGATTCTCCAGGACCCGAAATTGGCAAAACTACTGTCGTACGAGAGCGCCAGGTCGTCCGACGCCGATCTGTTTTCTCTCCGGACGATGAGATTTTCGGAAACAATTGGCCCCTTTCCGAGGACCCGGTGAAGGCGATAAGGCCGCGCACGCCAGAGAATATGCCGCGCAGCCCTGATCGAAACTCTGCTATCATCTCAACAGTGATAGAGGCCATGCAGCAACAGAGGTCCATATCGGATTCGGTCAAGAACGTGTCTCCCCATAAGCCTTCTAACTCCAAGTTGTTCTTCGACACCAACAGCCTCCAGGAGTTAGTCAAACGAGCTGGGCATCTACGTGACTCTCTGTCGGATGCAGTCCGTCGGGCAGAGTTACTTACACAGAGCCCTGCTGGCACGCCACGGCGGGAGCGGCATCCGCGCCATAATCCGGACGGCAGCCCAGCATTCACCCGTGTGTTTACGGACCCCGCGACGAGCCCACCACGGCGGCTGCCCAAGAGTCACAGCACCAACTCTGTCCTGAGCCGAACGTCGGTCGACTCCCCAAGGATGCAAATGATGACGGTCAGCTGAACCCGGCAGGCCAGTTCAATACCGCAGACTTGTCGTTACTCATACACCGATACACCACATAATATCCGACCTGTATATGTACGAATATTCACCAAACAAAACCGAGCAAAAGATGTCCATGGTTGCATACGGAATAAGAGAAGACGAAGAACATGAGAGGTTATTCGCATGGCTGAGAACAACGACAAGAGGAGGAGACGGGGAGGATGTGGGAATCACAAAATGGAGGCATCACAAGGGAGATGCTTCCATGTCACGTCCTCGTCTGCTCACGTCTGAACGTCATTTAAGGATCAAGGGGGGAAAACTGCGGGATTAACTTTGTGATAATGGGCGCTTCTTGTTTTCTTTTGTGTCTTGTTAGGGGTTAAATGACTCCTTGAGTCCCTGGTTCTTTTTTCTGTTGGGCATCATGACCTTCGGTGATGGACAAAGAAAAAACACAAGCAACTCATGAATGGATTGACTGATTGATTCACACACATCTTTACTCCCTGTCCTAAGGGTTTTGCTTCGGCGGGTGTAGGGGATACAAAAAAAGCTGATCCTGTCATTCTTCCGTGTTTATTGTCTCTGGTTCCTGTTGCATGCTTGTGATTGGCTGGATTTACGGGAGACGAAGAGAAGGTTCTCAGCCTCGAAGAAGGCAGGTTTCTTGCGGATCACGCGCGGAGGGAGAGACAGCAACCTGTCCTGTCTCCCAACAAAGTGCTTTCTCCACGATGACGGAAAGGCACACCACATTTGCTGTCACCTCATGATTGCATCGTTTGCATAAGATAGCCACTCGACACTACGTCTTTCTTTCTTCTCATGTTGTATTCCTCTTCCTGGTTTTACTCACTACAATATTGATATGGCCTCGTCCTCCCTAAATTAGGGGGGCCTTAGAGAGGCATGTGCGTCTCTCTTGTCGGATCTGAACAACGGATTACGGATCGGATGGATGGATGGACCACGGGCAGAGAATGTCTGATACGGACAGATCACCAGATATTGAGATGATATATGGATGTAATGACTACCAACTTACTTGACTAGTGAGACATGTTAATGATACTTCTTCTTGGGAAAGGCTGCGGTGTGTCTGTCTAGCTGTTGTGCTGTTCACTTTGTGTCTTCTCCATAGTATTTAGACAAGGAGGTTGTGCGAGCGGTTCTATTCAGACATCCCCGAAGTGTCTGTCTTTCGATGTAGGCCCCGTTGCATTTGCATGGAACATCGTTGACCGGAAAAGGCTATAGCTAGACGATAAGAACGGAATGCCCCTTTAGGCAAAAGTTGGTAGACCTCCTTCTACCGTACGCAACCACGGGCATCCCGTCGTCCATGAACCGGGCTTACAAATCATCGCCTTCAAGGACCAATACCCCGTGGGACACAAGCAAGGCAGGCAGGCAAACAGCAGGCACCTGCGGCTCTGCCATGTGTGCCCACTGCTTGCCCAATACACAGAGAATCTGGATAACCCCAGAGGCAAACACTCAAGTTACATCATGCAGGAATAGAGGGGCAAAGGCGCAACTGCGCGAGTGAACAGCGGGTGAGGGTTGAGACGTTGGACTTGCAGGGCGGTCGCCGGTTGGGCAGCAGGCTTCGGTACCTCTGGAACATATGGATCATGGAGCGAATGTCACTGAACTTTCGGTATCACGAAATACGGCCGGGAGAGCACAGTGAAGACAGCGTGTTGCATTTGTGGCAAGTCATAAGGAAGCCCAAAATAATCCCCTCCACAACAGACTAAACAAATACAATCAAGAAATCCCAGGGCCAAGTCAAGGACGATAGCCACCCAGTGAAACAAGTACAAAGCATGAAACGACACGCTGCGAATCCCGAGAAGCCTTAATAAATCCCATTGTGAAAATAATCCCCTCCTCAATGACTTTCATTGAGGGATATTGGTTCGTTCCAGAGCCCAATTGCATGTGGTTTTACTCCATTTTCGCACCAAGCGCAATCGCGCGTTCCTTCCAATAGTCACGATCAGCTGTCAGCTTGTCGATTTTCTCTTCCAACTCGTCCAGGCGCATGGCCTTGCGCTCCCTTGACTTGCGAGCAGCAAGGGTATTACGTGCTCGCTTCATGGCGATGGTGTCTGACGGATCCTCCACGATGATGGGAGGCAGGGGTTTGTCACGCCGGCGAGAGTTGACACCAGCAACAGACGAGTGACGGCCAGACGGGGGAGAGCTGCCTGACTTTCGGCGCTGATGGCCAGGCGATGGTTCTACGACTTCAAACTCATCGGACTGTGTCGCAGGCGAGTGCTCCGCCTTGGCGGCCACCTGCTGGTTGTTGGTCGTCGTCGGAGGGAAAAGGGGGAACCAAACGTCCCCGCCATCAGGGAAATCGTTGCTCCCGAAGTTTGGAGACACATCGAAACTGTCTCCAAAGTCGGGCGACTCATTGTAGATGGAAGGCGAAGTCAAGGCGGTGAGAGCTGACGAGTTAGGAGCCGACATGAACGGCTCCGAGATCAAGAGATCATGCGGAGATACAGTGCCCATGTTGTTGGTCGATGAGGCGCTGCTGTTCAGGTCGAACACGGTTGGAAGGGCCGGCGATGAGTACGCCGTGGTAGATGCCCCACCCTCGAAGGCCGTGAAGTCCTCCAAGTCCAGGTCTAGTGGATAGTGTGAGCCGAATTCGTGGTGTGTAAGAGGAGACCACTGCTCCTTACCTTGAAGGTTCATCTTGGCGTGAGGTATGTTTCCGGTGCTTTGAGTGAACAAAGGAACAGGCGGTCGTTGAGGCCGGTTCTGATTGGTGTTCTGCTTTTGTAAATTCAAAGAAGCCGACGAAGATGGAGCGGACGAAGCGTAGAACTGATGCTGGTGCGGGTTCTGCGCAGGAGAGCTAAACCTGTTGGTGAAAGCCGAAGAAGTCGTTTGATGCCCTGTGGCCTGGATGATGCTGGCAACTCGCTGGTTCTGCAGAGACGGCGAAGAAGCCTGCTGCTGATAAAACTGCTGGTTGCGAGGTTGCTGATTGGTCTGGTTTACACCTCCGTTGGCAGAAGGTTGCGATACAGAGCGCTGGTTAGGTTGACGATGTTTGATCGGCTGATCGAACAAGACGAAGTCTTGCTGGTGTGGCGGTAGGTCCAAATGTTGTAGTTGCAATTGTTGCGCGGATGGGGCCGGCAGGCTCGAGGAACTGGAGGGAAGCCATGTTGACTGAGGTGAATCCGTTGTGAAGACTGGGAAGTCTTGACCGGGAATGGTGGCGGTGTTGAGGGAACTGGAGCGCGAGCTGGGTAGCAAGGTGCCAAAGTTCAGTTCAACCTTTACAGGAAGAGCTGAGTGTGAGAGTTGAGAGGGGAGAAGTTCTTTAGTTGGTGAAGAAATTTTGGCGGAGCCGGAAAGCGACGGGAAACTGGGTTTCAACGCATCTTGATTGATGCTGTGGTTTTGGCTTGTAGATGTAGGGAATATTTTGGGTTGGAGGAAAAGAGGAAAAAGAAGGGCCGCGAAATGCGGGAGATAGGTGCCTGATATTCAAGTCGCAAGTTGTGCGTCCTCCCCAAGGCAGCAGGCAGGGCCGTTTGATTGGATTAGAAAACAGCCAGGGGTGGGAAATGTGGGGCGAACTATGAGTCACAGCGAACAAGAAATGCTGTAGCGTGACCTCGCCCACCCACACCAGCCGTCTTCTGGGCGCAGTTTTGCTTGGAGCCAGCTTCGGTCAAAAGATGGAAGGGTCTGAAGACCGACATAAGCCAATGCGGAAGATGCAAACTGTCAAACAGAATGATATTTTAAGCTGTATCGCATTCTCAAGAGGCCGTACTCCATCCTCCGGCAATCTCATACGATGCAAGTGAGGTCTGCATTGTAAGAAGCCAAGTCGCCGTTGTTCTCTTTCTGATGGTTCTCGAACGAGTTTTCGAACAGCAGGAGCAAAGGGACAATTTCCGTTTTGGCCGGATCCCTCTCGTACCCCTCCATTGATGGGACAGGATTTATTGTATAGATCAGCAAGAAATGCGAAGCTCACTGCAACACAGCCCCGCTCCAACAAACTCCCGCCAATGAGGACAGGGGTGCGTTCGGGTTGAAACTCCAGCTGCACCTGCCGCAGGACTGCGCGGAAGGACAGAAAGTCAATTCTGAAGGGCGTCTCACCGCGTCTTGACATGCTATCCAAGGACGCGGGATTCCACGGCGCGTCCTGAGGTCTCGTGTCCATTGTCGAGCTGCAAGATACACACCGAGCATTCTCTTTGGAGGGTTGGATATCGCGGTCTACCCCCCAGCGCGGGATGGCAGAAGGCAACCCCCCTGCAGAGTCGACGAGAGGTCTACGAGTCCTGGCTTTGCCTAATTTCACAGGACTCTCTCGACGCGCAACAGCTTCGTCGGCCCGTCGTAACCTTGCTTCTTTTCTGCTCAGTTGAGCGAGGATACCCGAGGTCCCTCCACGTTCCTTCCCCAGAGCTGCCTCAACAAAGAGATAAGCGTTTATGAGCACCCGGCTTGCGTATGCGGATTACGGATACTCGTCTCAACTTCGTTGGTCAGCCTTACCACGATATGTTCACGCGGCGGCCATAGTGCAGCAACCCTCCACGTCGTCAAATTCCCCTCCCTGAAGCATTCCCATTCAACTCACCAGGGTATTGCGCCTCTGTCGAATCAAAGAGCTCAATTGCAAAGTCCGGGGGATCACTGCTGGGCAGGCAATTGAGTTTGTGACTCATTCCTCGCTTCTACACTAGCCTTAGCTTCACCTGAAGCCATCCCCTGTCCAACCCCCGGGACGGCAGCTTGCCAGTTGCACGGACGCAATTCACGGGGAAGCTGTGCGATCCAGACGAGTGGGCAGCATGCGCTGCGATGCGCTACGATGCGCACTGGTCCGTCCTCACCTGTACCGCCTCACTCGCCCTCCGTTTCGGTTCCATCGCTCCTCTGTCTTGGTTGCGCCCGACGGCTTGCCGCCATTGCGCCTCCACAGCTGCAAATTAACATTGGCTCTTGAGTTTTGCCAGGAGCCGAAAAACATGCGGTGAAGCGGAGCGCAAAGTCTCATCGGATGGGAATTCTAACTCGTCGTGGGGGCCCAGTGAAGGCACAAATGTGTCTTGGCTTCCTGAACCAACCACCTGCCGGAGCCAAGTGGCACGGAAAAGCCGGCTGCACTGCAACAGTTTAACCTGTCAGCAAAAGGGTCGTACAGGCTGGGCTGCCACCATCACACCGGGGCTGGGCTTGTGTTTGCTGCTGCTGCGGGTGAGGAATCCCACAGCGATCAACATTTACCCGCTGCCCGCTGCAAGGTCCCCCATACGGAATTGCTCCCAACTTGTCTCTTGGCTTGTTGGACGCTTCCAAAGTTCCAAAGCCGTGCCCGGCCGACGGTGTGCCCCACGCCCGGCTTCTCTCGGGTCCGCAGTCGCCCGCCCCGCGTCCTCCGCGGACAATGCCGGAATACCGGTCCAGTAAACGTATGGGTTAGACCTAGACGGACGGTAAGCCTCACCGACCGTCGGGAACTCACGCCGCGATCACTGATCTTGTTGCATTATATCTCTCACTGCTTGCCTAAACCGGCCGCAAGGCTGGGGAGGAGTACCTTGAACTCTCCCTCGGCATCACATGGATCAACAAGACTGGATGATTGTGGACGTGTACTGCCTTTTTGCAAGTATTCTATGTATGTTCAACTTCCATCCATGCTCTTGTTTCCCTCACCCTTTCTTGTAACCGCTGCCTTGAATACAAATTATGTTCCTCCCAAGGGCCAGCCATGCTGACCAAATACTTGGGTATCCTCCCACTCCCAACTCCCCTATGTAGTAGGGACATGGCATCATACTACCGCCGGCGTATATATCCAAAGACAAGAAGAAATGATACAGATATCCCAGCCTCAACCCTCAACCTCACGCTATTGGTACACCAGTTGTACAAACCCCAATATGCAATGACATGCGGCCTTATTCCCATCCCTATCCAAAGATGATTCCCCCCTCCTTTTTTTCTCTTCCGTATTCCAATGCGGCCCTTCCCTCCGGGGACACCCGATCGCGTACTTTCTGCCCCCGGTAGTGACATCACCCTCCACAGCCCTTCCCCCACGAGGCATCAACCCATTATCTCAGATCCTCACGACTGCTCATGTGGAAGTTTCGGCTTGACCTCCTCCAGCGGCGCAACCTGTGCCGCCGGATCAGCCCGAGTTTCCACTGGCGACAACCCTCCCATCCCCGGCGCAGACATCGACGTCGGGGTTAACCCCGTGTACATGTCCTCCCTCATGATCTCGCTCTTGCGCGTGACAGCGGGCCATTTTCGATTCTTATCCCATGCATTCCGCGTCGCCTCGGCCAACCATTTCTTCCACTGGTCGGTGCCGGGCATGGCGCCGCTGCGCTCGACCCAGGCGCCGTGGCGGGTCTCGCGGATGGCAAACCAAAGCGTGCGCGTGAAAGAGGGCATGCCCTCATGCTCGTCGTCGCAGGTCTTCAAGTGTGCATTTTTGGCGTCATCAGGTGTGACGTCTTCCATTTCGTAACGGTCGAGGTCCCTGTGCGTCACGACATGGTCAGTTCCGGCTTTTTCATGGTGTGATAAGGGCAACTTACCAGAAATACTTCGGCGGAATCAGGCCCATCACCCAGTATACGCCATTGAGCACAACGTACGCCGCTCCAATGAGCACCTGACTATTCCAGCCGCAGTTACCGAGTAACACGACCGCTACCATGAGTAGCACCATCCCAATGCCCATATACACGCGGTGGTATTTTGTTGACACATACTGGCACTCTTCCCTGGCTGTGTAGAGCTCTCTCGCCACCTCTTCCTGGCACTGGATGAGTAGAAAGGCGCCCTCGCGCGTCCGGATCATGACATCGCCCTCGGGGACCTTGTTCTTCGCGGGCCGACCCATCAGCAGCGGGCGCCACCAACTTGCATAGCAGGTAATCGAACTGGCCAGGCCCATCGCAAAGATGGCCACCATGGCAACACCGTCGTTCCATACAGCAGTAACAATGAAGATGGCGATGGTGACCAGGAATGACAAAATAGATACAAGATGCAGCGGCGAGGTAAGCTTCGGCGGAACCGCGTAGCGCTCCTGCTTCATAAAGCTGGCCACCCTCCCCGACATCCTCCCCGACATGCTGCGGGGGAGGGTGCTTAGCTTGGGCAGCGACGGCTTTCGCGGTTGGGACGTCGTTGCTTCGGTACCTGCCGTATCGCCGGTTGAGATGGGCTGCATCTCCAAGTCCCCGGGGAAGGTCACGCGCTTGTCCTCCGGGATCTGGGATAACCCGTCCGCTCCGGAGACACCAACCCTCCTCCTCGTGCCAAGCCACCCCCTGACCCCGACCCCCGTTGTAGTCGCCTCCGCGGGGGGCTCGGGATTCGGAAGCGTGATCTCTGCTTTCTTGTCCTTATGCGTAATCTTCAGAACCCTGAAGGCAAACGGCTTGAGGTCTTCGAGCGGGTGCATGATATTGGCGAAGAAGCCCACCGTGTCAAGCACGGTGCCGCCGTAGACACCAGCCATCTTGGCCGTGACCTCAGGTAGGCGTTGGGGGCGAATCGGGCGCAACAGTGCCTGTGGCGCGGGGATGATGCGCGGTAGCAGGCATAGCTTGCTAGCAGTCAAGGTCTGAGCGTGGATAGCGACGGAGCTTTCTCCTATGACGGCAAGCAGCGTGATGACATCGAAGCGCCAGCCGTTGAGGTCTAGTTTATTGGTCGGAAACCACTTCGCGAGGCCAGTAGGATCGGGCGGCCCGGTGAAGTCGGGCACGTCGGCCATGGTATTAGACAGTGAGCGCTGCCCACCGACGACGGGCCGGAGCCTAGCTTCCTAGATATTAGATCAGGTCGGAAGCGGAAGAGCAACCAACAATAGCCCCTTTCCGGGAACAAATTGTAGTGCAAGTATGCGGCAGGATATAGCGCCCTGATTTGGGCAAGCGGGGGAAGTTCCTTTGGTGCTCGACCTCAGAACTTCATGCTCGTCGTGGCGAGACGTTGCCCAATAGGCGCAAGGCTGTTGGTGGGGAGACGATATCTCTGCGCAGCGCGAACTCTGGGTTGGTAGAAACAGGCGTAATAAAGCACTACCAGCAAGACGGCTGGAGGGTATATAAGAGAAGCACCACGAAGCTCAATCTCGAAGCAGCTGAACCATAAAGGTGAAGTTTCTGAGAGAACAAGTACGCGAGCTGCAAACCGAAATCAGGAATCCAATCGCGGCTGAGCTGAATGAAGCACCTGCGCTTTGGGTCACAGTCTTGGCAACCCAGCAGGGGGCGGCATCGGTTGGCCAAGACAGACCCCGGCTCCCTCCCGAATCACCGACTACCGAAACGCGGGTTGCTTTGGTCCCTCCACATCCATCCAGGCCGCCTCATACCGACGAGGCTTCCGCCAGCTGCGGCGATTTCCCCAGGAAACACGAAACCATGCAAGATCGTGCTAGGCGGTCGAGAGCGAGGAAAACTAGTGACAGGAACAGCGGACTAGTTGATTCCCTTTGGAAATCGAAATGTGCAATAAAACTCGAACCGGCCTATGTCCACGCCTCGTTCTACCACGGGTGCTCTTCGTGTAACGCCAAAACGCCTGTGACAGCCCAACTGATTCCGGTGCCGCCCAACCAATAGTTCCAATCCCCCCCAGAGCCTTGCGACACGGTGGGAGGCAGCCCGTTGCCATCCATTTGTTGTATCGTCAGAAGAGAGAACCCCCTGCTTTCCAGCGAAACCGCGGCAGTCCCTGTTGTCTCGCGGCGAAGTAATCGAAGGAGGGGGGGTTGTGGAATTTTCTTTTGTATCCCAGAATACCACCATGTACCGTTTGTTGATCCCGTAGGAAAAATGATTCAAAGGTCGGGTATCCAACTGGTCCCGACTAATGAAGGAGAACCACGACCGTCACAGTTTCAATGTGTTGGGCTCGTCGACAAGAGACCCGTACTCTGTTAAGATCCATCGACAAAAAGTGTCCCACATAAGCTCCCAATCTCGGCGTATGTCGGCTTTCCGGTCTTCCTCCAGGCAAGAGTGCTCAAGACTCCATTCAACCAGCTGCCGCAGGCCGTACAATGTCATGTCCTGCTTTCCCGCCAGGACCTGATAGAAATCATGCGAGAGCCGTGACCTAAGAAGAAACACAGCACACGTTAATAATGCAAACCGAGAAGGCAATACGGGGAGACTAACCTGAAGAGTGTGCCGTTATCTGTGCTTATGGTGCAATGGACATTTCGAGACAAAAGATTGTACACGGCATGCCCGTTCACCCTTGGTGTGAGTCCAAGGATCTCGTTGGATATGGGGCAAACCTCGACACATATGTTGCGCTTCTTCATCTGCTCGAGAATGTACGGGTGTCGAGGCAGGGCGAAACCGTGGCCAATCCGTTTCGAGTTGAGAAGAAGAGCATCCACCAGATTCCCATCCGTATCCCCACCCATATCAAGAGTCTCCCCGCAGTGAAACAGGAATGGTATGTCTACTCTCTTTTCTTTGCAAGCCTTCTTGAAGTCGAGGAACTCCGTAATGAAGTCCTTCAAAGGCTTGCCTTTGCTTTCCTCGCCCACAAGATCGAAACCTACGGTTCTCGGTTAGGATCAAGACAGATGCAAACCGAGGCACCAAACTCACCAGCTATCCACGCAGGGTATTTCAGTTTGAACTCCAGGCATTCTGTTAGAGCCGCTTTAACCTTGTCATTGTCGAATGAGCGTGGTGTGCAATATATGATCTTCAGCCCCTTCAGCACCCTGAATTTGTGCTCTTTCTGGAAATCATCGTATGCTGTGGTGATTAGATTTACAATGCCGTGGTTGTTGATCCGGTCGGAACCGTCATCTCTCCAAACCTGGTTGGTCGACATGAAATTTGGGCGGATCTCTGCGTACTGAATATTATCGTCCGCAAACTCTTGTAAGCACAGCTTGGTGTATTTCCTATACGCCGTTTCATAGTTGAATAGCCCCTTCATCATCTGTGTGCGCCCATTAAACTTATCCCACGCCCTGTTCAGAGGTCAGTGGTAGACGCAACGGTGATACCTGTTATGGGGTAGAACTCACCCATCGGACGTCTGGAGAAAGTTGTGTGCCTCCTCTTCGTGAAAGACGAGCTTATAGCCCAACCAGGCGTCAACGTCGCCAGCCTCCATCCTCGACTGGCCATCTATCGGCGAATTGCAGTTGGAACTTCCAGAGCTGCCAGAGTGAGCCGACTCATACTTCTGGCGAAATTGCCGAAGAAAGTCGGCAAAAGGCATGGGTTGCCTCGATTCGTATCCTTTTGTAAAGATCGACTTCTCCCCTCCTTGAGACGCCACACTCTCGTGGCTCAGGATGCTGAACTGGATCTTGCAGCGGTCGAACGCATCCGAGTCTCCGCCAGGCACCAAGGGGATATCGCTCGTAATGTACATGCGCTCCATGCCCTTGGCAATCTCGATCAGGACGTTGGGTAGCAGGTTCGCGTTGAAGTGAATGTGCAGATGGGCACCCTTGGGCATAGCACGCACAATTCTGAAGAGGTGCGTCTTCTCGATCAAGTCGCAGTTGGACAGGAAGTGGTCTCCAAGGAACCGGGGGTGGAGCTGGCCACCGTAGCCTTTCCTCGGCGGAGCCGCCTCGTAGACGTCCTTGATGTCGCGCTCCCTCACTTTCAAGAGAATGGCGTTGGCCAGCTTCTCGAGCGGTGTGGCCCATATCTTGCAGCTATAGTCGAAGGCCAGCGCACCCTCGAACTTCTGGACCTGGTCGCGCGCAGCCTTGTAGGCGTCGACATCCTCGTAGTCCCCCTTGGGTAGTAGGCGCGGCGACTTGGACTTGGACCTCAAACCGCGCGCGGTAGGATCCCGTCGCAACCTCTTCCCCGCGACATCGTTCAGCGGATCGACCAAGTCATACTGGTCGCCCTCCCTGGCTGATCTTCTGCGCCGGACGTCAGCCATGGGCACGCGCGCGCTGCGCGGACGCGGGTGGTTAAATACTGGAGCCGCAGAGTTCTGCTGGGGGACTTGCGCAGCTTGTGCAGCATAGTTGGCGGTGCCTTCGTCGTCGTCGTCGGAGAGGGTGCTGCAGTATGTGCCCATGAGCGGCGTCCGGCAACGATAGGGGCAGTTGACGATGGGTACGATTGGTGCGGTGGATGCGTTGGCATGCGCTGGCGCCGTACGCACGGGAACAAGTGGTTGCGACAAGAGCCTGAGCTTGCGCAGCGTTTGCGACAATCGCAGGGCTGGCTGGGAGGCGAGATTGGAGGCGAACGAAGCTGAAGTCACTCACGCGAAGCTCCGTCACCGTTCATTTAGTCTGGGCGCTACCGTCCGGGTGCAGGCACGAGAGGGTAAATATAACGGAGGTGAGTGCGGCTATCGGCTGAGGCACTGGCGCACACGTGCAAGGCTGTGGGGGCTGTATGGGTGCACTGGGCGAAGACAGTTTGGGCGCAATCATGGAGGTTGATGAGAATTGGATGGATGACGGAGTGTACACAGAGACCTGAGCTTTGTTGGCGATTGCCGTCGCACCCCGTCGCTTTGCAGGCCCCAGCCCACCGGCAGCAATCCTCCTCCCATGCCAGCCTCCAAGCCGCGGGGTTGCTGTTGGTCGTCCTGCCCTACCAGGGGGTCTGCTCAGGGTTGGTCCCGCATCCGTCGCAATGAAAGAGATGCAGCTCCGATTGGCTAAACCCGGGCGGTCAGCTGGTGCTACCACCAGCCACCGGATATCTGCCACACAATTCCCGCCTCGATGACCTCCTCAGGTTCAAATACCCGCTCACCTCATCTTGACAACAAGTTGGATGAGTTAGTGAGATCTCAATTCTCGGTGAAGCGTGCGATACTACGAATAGCTGGCCATTTAGTTTCGGTTCTGCCTCAGTACAGTCAACTCGTTCACTGATGTTAGATAGCGCAACTTCGGGTCAGCACCGAAACGGAACCACTCAGACCTTAGCGCAACTGTAACAACCATGCGTACAGTACTAGTATCTGATAGAATCCACTCAGAGATCTCCGTAAATGCGGCTGAGTGTTCATCTCAGCCGTGATGGTGGGTACTCGCAAAGAGCCTTGCGGGCGTCCCTGACAGACCCACTCTCCCGTAGGCCGAAGAACCCAGCGTTGAAATGGTATCTTTGAAATTGAATTGTTTGGTTTGCGAGTCGTCGGGAAGCGTAGCCGTCATCTGACAACAGTTTTATCTTGATACGAGGTTCATAAATTGCTGCCGGAATATTGTTGCATGCTCTCACTGCTGTTTCGGCAGCTGCGACCACCATCGCACATGACTCCACTGAGTATGAACACCGTAGCGGCATTACTGCTTCCTTCCCTTTCTCAAAGTCCATCTGATCCGGAGGCCTCTCTCGACATTCATTCCAACCAACAGTGGCAGTCGCACAAGCCGTCGCGAGGTGGTAAAATTGTCAGTCAGCCAGGTAACCCTCCTGCATCTCAATACCCAACCCAATCCCGTCAATGTGGCTGTGGTATGAAGAAGGTGGCCCGAAGCCTTCAAGTTTCTTGTCTCCGGTGGGTTGGAAATGATCGTCAACCAGTATTGCTATCCGAACCTCTGCTTGTCGATTAGCCCTCCTTGGTGCCACGGGTGGACATACTGGGCAAGGTAGTCTCTCGACCGAGTCTGGCATTGCGTCCTTTCATATGGAACTGCAGTAATTCAAACACTGTCTTGGCCGCCGAATTTCAACACCTGAGTATCGGTTCTATAACAGTGCATGCTTGTCACGGTGGTTGTCCAGCCAACAAAGTGTGTGAGTAGAATATGTCTTCTTCCCAGCACAGCACACACTGTGGCGTCTCTTGAAATCCAAAGACTTACATACCCATTACAAGCACGACGCAAACGTGTGTTGTTCTGTCTCTGACCCAATGGATACCTAGGTACCTTAGCATACGCACATTGGGTTTTGGCTCCCTTTCCCATCCCTCCAGCTACTGCCACATCGCTGCCTCACGATCAACCGTTCCAGCCCAAGATGCAAGTCATCCAAATCAGACTGATTCAAACTGCCAAAATCAACAAAACACACATAAAGAAATCCGTCTCCCAAACACCCTCTCAGGGGTTGTGTTTCCGTCCAAGCCCGCAAGCCGAAATCGCCCTCCTCCCTGAGCAATCAGGCATCATTCCGCGGCAAACCAGGCAAGACATCATTTTTCAAACCAAACCCCTAAAACAAACGAGCGGCAGTTGGTAACACGCAAGGCATGTTTCGGGGGTTTCACTGCTTTGAGGCCCATCAAAGGTCGTATCACCTATCATCTGGGGAACCGTCTGGTCTTCGGCACAGCCACAACCCTCATCTCGCAAGTGTGGCCAACCGACCACCAGACAGCACTTTACCCACAAAACGACCCAGGCAGCCACCGTTCCCCGGACTACAAACTTCACATTTCCAATCCAGCCCTACGAAACCCCGGCGCCTGCCAAGCCGCTGCCCCTGAGCCACGAACGAGTTACCGGAAACGGGGAAACCGGCCGATGTCGAGTTGCTCCGCAAGGCTCTATCGCCTCTTGAGCTAAGGCGCCACTATTGCTTCTCTGCCTGGGTCTTAGATTAATCCCACCCAGCTGGTCACGGGTTGGTGTTTGGAAAGGCATTGCGGTGCAAAAATACGAGGCACTGGACTGTCACTTCATTGTACACACTGCTGCATATATCTTTCAGTCATGTTCCGCAGGTTCCAGGACATCATTCTACCACAACTATTGAAAACGATTATTTCATAACGGAGACAATTCCCCTCCTGTACGTAAGTAAGATGCCGAGCAGTCAATTACTACTCGAACTATGTAAATGCCCTCCTAGTCAATGGCTATCCTCCGCCTACTAATGCCCTTCGAATCCCCTGCTTTTTGAGTTTTGACTCAACCGGATAAACGTAGACTCGTAGCAAAAAACCTCTCCTATCGTCCCCCCACGTGCGGCCCGTGAAACGCCCACCAAGCGGGACCACTCTGAGCTTGACCCAAGAAGGGGGTGGCTAGAACCGATCCTATTCAAGGGTGCTCGACAAAGTGGTAAACTGGCCAACTATAAAAATGCTAAACAAACATGAATCAAGAAGCAAAGGTGATACCGTCTAATCATCAAACTTGATTCCGCCCATCGCGAAGGTATCAATGAATCCTCCCCTGTAGCTGCCCTTCTTTTTCTTGTTCTTCTCCTTAGTGAAGTTTTTGCCCTTTGTTACAATGAGGTCCTCGTGTGCCTGGCGGCCCCAGTCGTGGCCCGCAAAGCGGTTATCGGAAAACTTGGGGTCAACATAGACATCCTTGCGGACGCGGGAGAATGGTGTGATCTCCTTCTTGACGGCGGCTCCCTTGCCCCGGTTGTTGGACTTGTCCATCGGGTCAGGGGGGAGGGGGGCGAAGTGGTCCACGGGGAAGATTTCTGGCGAGGTCTTACCCACTGTTGCGGAGGAGTCGCTACCGCTTCCGGAGGTTGTCTTGGGGGCCGGCTCAGCCTTCGCCTTCTTAGCCTTCACTGGCTTCGCAACTTCGCTGTCAGAATCGGAGTCGGAGGACGACGAAGAATCGCTGTCACTGCTGCTGCTAGAGTCGGAATCCGAGTCTGAGGGCAGAGGGACCGTCTTAGCCTTTGCTACTTCCTGCTTCACTGCTTCCGCTTCAGCCTCCGAGTCGGGGTCGGACGAGTCGGAATCCGAGTCGGAGCTAGAGCTGGAATCGGAGGACGAGGAAGAATCTGATTCGGAACTGGATTCTGCGGCCTTAGCCTTTACTTCCGCCTTAACTCTCTTGACCGGCCGGGAGGGCTCTTCGTCAGAAGAGCTAGAGTCCGAGTCAGAGGAGGAGGACGACGACGAGCTCTCGGAAGCGGCCTTGCGCTTCAACGACTTCGTAGCGGGTGCCTTCTCCACAGCCTTCGCTTTCTCCACAACCTCTTCTTTCTTCACATCCTTCTCCTTCTTTGCGGGCTTTGCCTTGACAGCAGGCCTCTCATCTTCGCTCTCGCTGTCGCTGCTGCTGTCGCTCTCGCTGCTGCTGCTGCTGCTGGACTCGGAGCTCGAAGAATCGGCCTCCACAGCAGCGTCCTCCATCTCCACATCGGCGCTTTCCTCCTCGCTGTCGGAAGACTCAGACTCGCTACTGCTGCTGCTGTCGCTGCTGCTATCGCTGCTGCTGACGGTCGTGACCTTCTCGACCGCGGCCTTGATGCTCTTTCCGCTCCCAGTGCTGCTCAACGATGTCTCCCATGTTTGGAAGACGTTGACCAAGGAGTGATGCTCCTTGGACTTCGACTTGCTATCCGCCTTCTTGGACGCGACCCAGCCCTTCTTGGCGCGCTGCTTTGCGAACTCCTTCTGTGCGCCGTCAAAGTTGTGCTCAGCGAGGAAGTTCTCGACGAGGTCCATAAGCTGCGCGGGGGGCTGCGACGGCTTGTCGGCGGCGGGGGCCTTCGACTTCTTATCTGCCGCACCGGACTTGGACTTCTTGCTCGGTACAATGGCGATGTTCGAGGGGGCCGAAGTGCTGTTGTTCGAAAAAAGCCAATTTGGAGGCGCTGACATGAGGAAAACCCGGGAGGCGCAATCCAGAGTCTAAAAGATCAACACTCCTGCTCCAATTGGAGTGTGGAGAGATAATTCGTGGCGGAACCGAGGTTGTTTCTCCTGACCAGAAAAATCATGTATCAAGGGAGAGAAAAATAAAAGCGGTCAAAACTTTCTGCCACCTCGTTCCTTGCAGGGGTAAGGTTGTGCGGGGCCTTCCCTGTCACAAGAGGGGCAAATTGGCCAGAACGATGATCGATGTCAACGGCGTAGATGATCGCCAATTTGAACCAGACTATATAAATGGAAAGATTGGGTGTTTTATGCGCATTGGATCTAGAAGGTGTTACCATTTGCAACAAAATTTGGGAAGTATGGGATCCCGGTGGTCTCTTTATTGCCCGCTCCGGGCCACTGCGTGCGTATCCTTAAGCTTGAAGGTTATTTTGGTCCAGATAAAGTAGTGCCCCGAGAAACATGAAAGAAGACATCGCAGTTCATGCAAAACTCCAGACAAACTCGAGGTATTTCGTTGCCATGTTATAGAGCCGCATACACTTTCCACGCGCACCTTGATGGCACGCACCTTCTTCATAGGAGCTCCATTGACGACCTCGAGCAGTGGCAGGAGTCGACTAGTACCGTAGTACCTCCTCCACAAACCGAGCCAGGGTATCTTCTTATTACGGGTACGGACAGTACAATCTACGCCTTCGTGGCATCCAGTTCTCTACCGCAACGCTCCCAGACTTCTAGACCCGTCAACCAGGTGCTACCAAGCATCAGAAGTCCCACCGTCCCTGGTGACACCGGAACCCACCCAACTACGGCGCCAGGTAACCCAATGTCCATCACATCCGCGACCAGCCGCCGTAGAACCCGACGAGACTGCTCTTCCCGTTTAACCTCCTCCTTCAACCACTTCTCCCTTTGACCATCCCCGCCCTCCCCCTTCTTCT
>Ga0247780_1000963_pt1 | contig 21329 bp, 30 predicted proteins | sample UWRJL079202R5_FD_179927 | JGI IMG/M metagenome (GOLD analysis project Ga0247780, IMG submission 179927) | Plant litter microbial communities from Arlington Agricultural Research Station in Wisconsin, United States - UWRJ-L079-202R-5 | ecosystem: Environmental > Terrestrial > Plant litter >... | reverse complement strand
GGGGGGGGGGGGAGGAGGGGGGGGCTGGGCGAAGAGGGAGGTGATGGCGCGGTTGGATTGTAGTTGGGCGAGGCGCCGGAGGGCGTCGTCGTAGGTGCGTGTGGCCATGGTGGTGGTGGTGGTTGTGTGGATGGGGCGGGGGTGCTGATGGAGGCTGAGAATGAGGGGCGCGAGGGGTGAGCGGACGGCGTGGTGATGAAGGCGCCCGAGGCGAAGCGACATCAGACGATAGCTGGTGATGCCGCTATTGGTAGAGAGAGGGATTTTGGGGGACGTGATGGTCGCTCATCCGCGCTTGAAGCGGTGCAACAGAGCGGGAGCAGGATCCAATTGAGGCCGGTTTCCGCGTTGTCGCGTCGATTGACGTCCGCGATAAGTTTCTAAGAGTCTCAGCAGTTAACAAGCGAATGCTCTTGGCTGCGCGATTGACGTACCTGAGAGTGGGTTGTTTCAAAACGGAAGTTGCGCCGTTTGTCAAGACCTGGAACCCTGGGTTGTTGAGATGAGATGTCGGGATCCAAACTTCGGTGTGAGCGACAATTGTGGGACAAAACTAAAGGCTCGAAAGCAACCCACCACGCGACAAAGAGCAAGCGAACTCACACTGGAAAAATCCAAACAATAAGGGGGACAGCAGGATTGGCCGTTTGAAGAAATGGGGCATCTATGATTGAACTTGCTTTCATGCTTCTTCGCGATTCTCACTCAACATATGCTGCTCTCACATTTCTATCGATGCTCAGACTCTACGATGCTCCTCCTCAAAACCTATGACCAAAACGAGCTCATAGCTCCTCTCCTAGTCCTTTAATCTGATTCTTCACATTCTCTTTCTCTCATCTAATTCCGACACGCTCGCTATGCCTGTCATGCTTAACCACCATGCCCTGAACCCAAAACCCCCTTCCCCCAAAACTACAACATCCCCAAATACCTCGTCTCAATCTTCGTCTCGGCATTCGCCCCCCTCACACTAATAGTCACCACCTCCCCAGGCACAACATCCACCAAGTTATCATCAAACTTGACCGCATCATCCTCACACTCCAGCGCAACCCCCTTCACCGGCACCTCGGCACTGATCTCCACCGCCGTAAAGTCCTTATTCAACACCGCCTTGAGCGCCTTCGGCTTCTGCAGGTGCAGATACTTAAGCGGCTCCGGCCAGTTGACATACCGCGCAATTTGCTTTCCGTCCTGGACGAGGTATGCCGCTACAACGGTGTTGTTCTCCTCGCCCTTTCCGGGGTTGAGCACGGGGACGTCGAAGGCGGAGATCTCGGTGGAGCGGTTCTCCGGGAAGGAGATGGAGGGTTCAGTTTTCTCAAAAGTGAGGGCGCCGGTCTGGACGTCCCAGGCGCGGTAGACGACGTCCACGGTGAGTTTGTCGAGGGTGAGGTTGGAGCCCCAGACTTCAATGCGCGAGGAGACGTCGATGTACACGCGGGTGTACTTGTCGCGCGGGTGACGGTGCTCGGTGCGGGTGATGCCGACTGATACGGGGGCCATCTCGCGCTTGACGGTGAAGTAGGCGTGCTTGGGGCGGAGGTAGAAATCGACAATGGACCATGAGGTGACTGGCCAGCAGTCGTTGATCTGCCAGACGAGCGCGCCGCCGCAGTACTCGCGGCCGGGGCCTTTCCATTGGCGCTTCCAAAGGCGGTAGGCGGAGGCGAGGCACTCGGCTTGCATGAGCTGGGTGGAGTAGACGAACTGCTCGAGGGGGTCGGGGGCGTAGCGCATGTTCTCGACGAGGTAGAGGGCGATGCGGCGCTCGTGGCCGTCGGCCTTGTTGTGGAAGTCGACGGTCGAGGACTGCGGGTAGCGGTCGGGGTCGTCCTTGCCCAGAGGGAGGTAGGCGTCGATGGTCTTGACCGAGGGGAAGGCCTCCATGCCGAATTCCGACACGAAGCGACCGACGAGCTTGTCGAAGTTTTGGTACTTTTCTTGCGTCCCGTGCCAGACGTTCCACTGGTGGATGTCGCCGACGGTTGGGTCGTGGGTATCGCGGCCGGCGCCCCATGGCGAGCCGGGGTGGTAGAATGTGCTGGGGATGAGGTCGGCGCATACATCGGAGAGGATCTTCTCGTAGATGTAGCGCGCGGGGAAGTCGGTCTTGAGCCAGTTATCGGGGTTCTTGTCCTCGTAGTTATAGGTCAAGCCCTCGCTCTCCTGGTACTGATAGTCCTCGTTGTTTCCAGCCCAGATGATGATGGACGGATGGTGGCGGAGGAGCTTGACATTCTCAACGGCCTCCTTCTTGATCGACTCCAGCATCTCCGGCCACGCCGGGTAGTTGCCACAGCCGAACATAAAGTCCTGCCAGACCAGGATACCATACTCGTCGCAGGCGTCGTAGAACGCTTGCTCTTCATAGATACCACCGCCCCACACGCGGATCATGAACTGGTTACCCTCAGCCACGAGACGGACCCAGTCATAATACTTCTCGCGGCTGATACGCGGGATGAAGTTGTCGGCGGGGATCCAGTCGCTGCCGCCGCAGTACAGGGGGATATTGTTGACCTCGAAGAAGAACGACGTGCCAGGCTGGTCCTTGAGCGGCCGCTGCACCAAATCCGTCCTACGCAGGCCAACCTTCTTCCTCACCTCATGAACCACCTCATCCCCAGAAAGAAGCGTCGCCCTGACCTGGTACAGGGGCTGCTTACCGTAGCGGACGGGATACCACAGCTCCGGCTTCTCCAGATGGAACGACACACTAGCCGCCCCAGAAGCAACATCCACCGTCTCAGACGCAACATCCTCCCCCTCAAGCGTGACCTCGAACCGCACCTTGTTGGCAGCACCCTCCACAGCCTCTACGCTCGCAGTGGCCTTGATATCCGCCGAGGCCAGGGACTTGTCCACGCTATTATCAAATCCGAGATCGGAGATCCTCGCGTCAAAGATCTCAAGCGTGATGGGCCTCCACGGGCCACACGTGTTGAGCGCCGGGCCCCAGTCCCAGCCCCAGTGGTACTGGGCTTTCCTCACGGCGAGGCGCGAGTTGTCGCCGTTCCAGACACCCCATTTGTGCTCGGGGTACTTCTCGACCAGCTTCCACCCGCGCAGGTAGGCGCTGTCGAAGTGGATGGTGAGCTCGTTGTCGCCTTCCTTAAGGAGGGACGTGACATCGTGGCGGAAGGGCGTGAACATGTTGTCCGTCTCGAGGATGACAGTGCCGTTGAGGGTGGCGGTGGCGAAGGTGTCGAGGCCGTCGAAGGCCAGGACCGCCTGGGCGCCCTTGGCGATGGCGGGCGAGGTAAAGGAGGTGCGGTACAGCCATTGGGCCTCGCCCACCCACTGCACGTCGAGCTCGTTCTTCCCGATGAAGGGGTCAGGGATCAGGCCGTTGGCCAGCAGATCGAGGTGCACGTTGGTAGGGAACTGCCCGACGGGGAGGAACTTGCTTTCTTCTTCGCTCTTGTCGGCCTGGCGGAACTCCCAGCCCTTGTCGACGGGGATCGCGGTGCGCGGTGCCATTGTGGACGGCGGGGGAGGGGTTGAAGCTGGAGAAGCTGGAGAAGGAAGGATGGAGGGGCAGAGAGAGGTGTGGCGGGGTACCTTTAGAGAAGGCACGACGGGAGCGTCTCGCACAGCAGCCCTCGTGTTACTGAAGGGCAGGACTAGAAAACAAAGTTGAGAGAGAGCTGGAGACAAGCCAGTCCTCGGCCAGGAGGAGCGTGTATTTAAGGCCGGCGGCCATGGTCGTCAGTCCTGGAGCTGCAGTGTTGAGCGTATCGACATCGGCGGGAGAACAAACCCCGAAGTGACGAATGGTAGCTGCGGAAAGGAGCTCCCCCAGACACCCCACCAGCTTTTGGAACCCCTGGGCTGGGACCACCCAGGATCTCCAACATTCGAGCCTCACGCCGCCTGGCTCAATCTCGGCATCCTCTTTTGCTATTTCTCTCCTATTTCCTCCTCTCTTTCTCAGATTCTCTCCTCCTTCTCTCTCCCTCCCCTCCTCCCCTTCCCCCCAAACCCCCTCCAAATCCCCATCCAAATTCAAAAAAAAGACAACTCCAGATCCCCAAAACCGTCACTAACACCTCCCAAAAATCTCCGACAGAGTGGATCCCCCAGACCCGCGCCCGTGGGGTCAAAGATCCCTAGGCGCGGAGCAAGGCCGTCCGCAGTCCCGTTTAGGCTAAACCCCTGCGCCGACTACGCGGCTGCTGCACCATTTTGTGGATCCGCACGACGACATACAAACGAACGGTACCGTACCGGGGCCGCATGCGCTTGCGCGGGTAGGTACCACCAAACGCTAGCACTCATATACATAGCTCCCTATGTGTGTACTAACGAACGGGTGGTGCGGCATTTTACTGGGGCGGCTAGTTGTTGGTTGGTACCTTGTCAGCACACTGTGGTCAAGGGGAGAATTGTTTGGTGTGCAATCGTGTCCGGTTGATGGTACTACATAGAGGCAGGCAGGCGGCTTGCTTGCTGCACCTACGGAAAGGGCTATATCGGCGTCGCTCCTAAGGCATCCGGGGCCGGGGGTACAAGGTGCCCTACATTGATACTTGCACAATTCACGCGAGATATCCATATCCAGAATGCAGCAGCATGTGTTTCTCTACCGAAACCGCAGCAACGTCAATCCTGTTGGATGCTGTGGACTGACTGGACTGACCCGGTACCCAAATACCCTACTGAGGTTGACGAAAATATCCCATTACACCATACGATATGCGCAGCACACCCTGCACCCCCAGCTACCATGGCTATCTCATCTCTATCCTGCTTACCTAGGTAGGTACTAGGTAAACCGCCCTGCCGACTCCATGCGATTGCTTGATAGTAAGTGAATAACAGTGCTTCGTGCAATAACCCTGATGCCCAAAAAGATAATGCTGAGAAATGCATACATAAAACCACCCGCCAGAATACGCGACGTATACAGCGGGGAATGTAAAGCACCCGAGTTGTTCCTCGCTCTTCGCCCTTCAGCCATGACCCCCGGGTCGGCCACCCACCTGTCTGACCAACTATCCATTCTTCCTCCATTATCCCTTCGACAGCCCTGATCGACAGGCATATGCCAATGTTGCGTAAAGGGAAGATAAGAAAAGAAGAAAGAAAGACTTTCGCCAGACTCGAGGAATAAATAAGAAATAGGTATGGTATCATAGGTACGCAACGGCAACGGCAACGCTCCAGTCTCCTTCTCTCCCACCGCTCAGGTCAACCCTCAGGTTCCTCGGTATCCCAGCCGGTGTCACAACTAACAACATCCTCTATTCCTCCTCCTCCCACTCAGCGTAAACACTTCCTCCCACTCCCTCAGTCCCCCTCCCTGCACGCCCCTCTTCTGCCTCCTCCTGCGCATCCCGATCCCCGTCCCCCCTTCATCCCCCGTCATCGTACTCTTGATGCTCCCCCCATCACTCGCATTCCCCGCCGTCCATCCCCCGCCCGCATCGCCGTACTGAATCCCACTCATCGGATCATCCGGGTCGATCTCCCCAAGCTCAATCTTTGTGAGGATTATCCGCGCCAGACGCTCAAACACCTCGTCTACGCCCTCGCCGCTGAAGGCGCTCACTTCCATTGTGACGGGTACGCCGATCGTGCTCGCCCAGCGGGAGGCTTCCGTCGCTGAGACTTCTCGTCCATCAGGGGCGACCGTCGCGCGGAGCTGGGAGCCGAGCCCGGGATGGCCGGCTTGCATGGTGGAGGTGGAGGAGTAGGAGCTCGGCTGGATGGGGGTGCTGGCGTAGGGAACGGAGGAGGCGCTGATGCTGCTGGGGGTCGGGGGCGGGAGGTTGGTGTCGATGAGGGAGGAGTCGGCGGCGAGGTCGAGTTTGTTGCCGACGAGGAGGAGGGAGAGGTTCGGCGAGGCGAGGGCGCGCGCGTCGTTGAGGAAGGGCTGGAGGTTGGCGAAGGTGTTGTGCGAGGTGATGTCGTAGACGAGGATGGCGCCGGCGGCGCCGCGGTAGTAGGAGCGGGATACGGAGCGGAAGCGTTCGGTTCCGGCGGTGTCCCAGAGCTGTTGTTGGCGAGAGGTTAGGGAGGGCGTTCGGATGGATGAAAGGGGGGGGAGGGGGGCTTACTTGGAGCTTTATTCGTTTCCGCCGCGCGCCAGTGCCGACCTTGATGATCTTGCTTGCGAACTCGACTCCGATTGTCTGCGATGAGAGAACCCGCCACTCATTCTTGACGAAGCGGTGTAAAAGGCAGGACCTGCGAGGAGGGCTTGTCAGCGGACGTCTGGTGAATCGTCTGCGCGCGGGGCTGAACTCACTTTCCTGTCCCGCTTGGTCCGAGCAGAATGATCTTTGCCAGGTAATCGTACATAGACCCTAGTTCCTAGAGTTTCACGACGCAGCACTAGTCAGAATCGACTCCCCCGCGAATCCCGGAGTCCCGGGGCCCCTCACCTGGTCGCGTGCTGCTGTGGCCGTGCTGTCCTCGCTCGCGGCCGAGGACCGCCGTGGTCTCGTCATAGCCGCCGATATCTTGGGGTCCTACGACCCTACAAACTCCCGCGGGTGGGAATCGAGCGCGAATCCGAAGCCGTAAATATCATTCGGCGGTGTTGCTCTGCGGGCTATAAATTCAGCTGTGTTGTCCGGGCCGCCGCAAGGTTGATAGACGCGTCGGATGGAAACTTGTGCATGCGATAGCGACTCGGTCGACGGTTCGACGTTTGCCAAACCTGGAAGCAAGCTAGCGCAAGGCCTATTGTGGATCGTCTCCCAAGAAGCGCGGGCGGGAGATTTGCTTGTGTTGTGTGTCTGGTGATAAGTTTCAATCGTCAATCAAACAACCCCTGTCGTTTCTTTGTTTCTGCTCGAAGGAGGGACGGTGGGTGGGCGACCGCTTATCGGGGTGATCTGGGGAGGATGACATTGGGGGACACGGGAACTCGGGGACAAGGGTCAAACCGCAAACAAAAAAAGCTGCAGGGGGGGCCTCGGGGTCTCACGTCACAGAGCAGCGTCGCAGCAGATTGCGGCACCACCCACAGCGAGCAATTGCATCAGCCAACAAGCCACAGCTGCAGCATGCACCAGCCACTGCAGGCGTCAGCGAACCGAGGCACTGCAACTGCCGCCGGTGCGATCTGCAGGGCGAAGCCACAGCGCGGATTGACCATCAATTGGGCTCTGCTTTTCCGAGAAGTCACCTGTGTCCACCATGTTATTATTTGAAGGGGATGTCCCCTGAACCACCCCGGATTTAGTGTCTCGTCCATATTTATGCCAGGACCTCCCAATACACCATGAAGATCGAAGGGCGAACGTTTGTTGTGTCCGGCGGGTGAGTGCTGGCCCCCTCTGGAATTGAGTATTATCACATGCTCGACGCCATTCGCTGACTGATGGCGATTCGCTCCGGGCTGCAGCGCATCCGGCCTGGGCAGGGCATGCGTTCTGGATATCTGCAGCAAAGGCGGCAATGCAGCCATTCTGGACATGAACGAGGAGCTGGGCGGCGCTCTGGTCAAGCAACTGGGTGCGTCGGCCCGGTTTTGGCAGTGTGATGTGTCCGACTCGGAGAGCATCGCCGTCGCCGTAAAGGGCCTTGCTGGGTGGACCAAGGAGACGGGGAAGCCCCTCGGAGGCATCATCCCCGCCGCCGGCGTGGGTAGGCCTGGCTTGGTATGGCGACGTTCCACGCCTAGCTTTCTCGATGCCTGGCTGACACCCGCAGATCCTCGATAAGAGTGGCAAGCCACTGTCCATGGATGCCATTGACTTTGTCCTCAACATCAACCTCCGCGGTACTCTGGATCTTGTCCGTCAGGTCCTTCCCCACCTGGCTTCTGCACCACCCCAGGGATCCGACGGTGAGCGTGGCATCATCGTGATGGTCGCTTCTGCTGCTGCATTTGAGGGCCAGATGGGTCAGGTCGCCTACGCCGCCAGCAAGGGTGCCGTCGCATCCATGACGTTGCCCATGGCGCGAGACCTCTCGCGTTTCGGCATCCGTGTTGTCACCATCGCGCCCAGCATGTTTGACTCTGCGATGACGGCCGTCATGTCGGACAAGGTGAAGACGGGATTGAAGAAGGCTATGGAGTTTCCCATCCGGGCGGGCAAGCCAGAAGAGTTCTCCTCGTTGGTAGTTCAGGCGATTGAGAATATCATGCTGAACGGTGTGGTCATTAGGCTCGATGGCGCCACGAGGATGCCAAGCAAGTTGTAGTGGTTCCAAAATGTCAAGATATGTTCACGCAAGTTCTCAAACATCCATTCTAGGTCTGAGAATGAGAAAGTATTTCTCATTGATACTCGAAGCATCCCTATCAGCCTGGCTCTGACTACAAATGCACCTTTCCTTTGTGCTCAGGGGTGAGCCTAGATGACTTCATGTGCAACCTTCCTATGGATGTACCCTCCGTGCAAGATCCCCCTGTCCGTGACTCCATCATGCTAACAGTATTATAACAACGCTCCATCAAGCCTCGAATGCAACATCAGGTCTTCATATCGTTCATGAACCTGCCCTGCGGAAAATTGAGCAAGTTAACCCCAAACTCCAGATCCTCCAGACAATGCCGCTCCCGAACAGAGAAGCAACGCAGCGCGATGATCGTAAGCGAAAGAACAGAACAAATGGTTGTACTTATACATGATGAATTCCCCCGGCGCATTCTCCCGGCGCAATGAACAATGCGCCTCCGACATTGTGTGCCTTGGCCATTGGCTGTACGCCCGATACAGGGAGGTCAAAGACGTGATGCCGAACTTGTGGGAAACAGAAAAAGGATGATAGATACCACCGATATGTGTGGTGTGCATCGACATGCATGTTCAACGCGTCCGTGGTTCGTAGTGGATGGCGATAGAGGGACCCTCACGGAGCCCTCACGGAGCCCTCACTTGTACTCGACATTCCTCTCAGAGAGAGTGAGAGAGACGAAAGGCATCCAATGTTGCCGTATGACACACCGCCCAGGATCGCAGCATGGGTCATGCTGCGCTCGAAGATTGTTCCGTTTGGCCCTCAAAGGCCTGGCTTATTGGGAGCATAGCGCTTGATGTAACCATTGTGGTCCCAACGACCGTCCATGGCTCCGCCCCCACGACGATCTTCGTGCGAGGCCTGGGCGGCACGAATGCCGCGCAGGACAGATGAGGGCGATTCCGAGACTTCCTGCTTCACAATCGAGGACTGGGACCGAGTGTCCCTGTGCCGGATCTCGCTGTAATTAGGATCATGACGGTCACGAAACGGGTGGCGCTCCTTGGCCGGGGATCGCGAGCGAGTGTACCGAGGACGGCTTCGGCCACCACCACGGTGAGTGCCACGACGGGTTTCCGCCTCTTTGCTGCCACCAGAGGGTTGATTGCCCCCGATGGCGGCTCCGGCAAGCCGAGAACCCACACTGAGGCCTTCAAGGAAGGCCGCAGCAATCTCCGGAGGATCCTGCGAGCGATCTCTGAGCTCACTTCCGTGGAGCTCCTGCAACCGCTTGAGAAGCTTCCGAAGCTCCTGTTGTCTCTCGGTGCCGCCACTGCCGGCTACCACACGCGGGTTGGTGGGGACCACCCCCCGCGTGATGCTTGCTCCATTGGAGCGGCCTGCCAACAAGGCTTCAACCTGAGGCTGCGCATGCGGAAGTTTGCGCAGTCCCTCCAGGGCCACCTTTGCTGTTGCAGTCTTGGCCTCTTTCTCCGAGTAATATCCTCCGGGGGACCGGAATGTATGGCCATCGGCAACAACGCTGTAGGCAAAACCCTTGGGATGATACTCCTGCTTCCACTCAAGGTTATGCTTGCGAGCTTGGCATGCGAGTGAAAGAAGCTCGGTAGGAGCTGCAATCGAGTCAAAGTGGGGTTTGGGGGCACTCCGGCCATCGCGTTGTGGCCGGTAGTACTGAGATTGTATCCGCTTCTGACGGTTGATGACGTCTGGAAAGACTGGCTGGGGAAGAGAACTGTCGGCCTGGCGCGGTCTACCCTCCTGCATCGGCTGATGTTGCTGGGGGGTGGGCTGTACTTGGGAGGGCCTGCTGGGCTGATAGGTGGTACCTTGGCGCGGTCCGTGAACCGCTACCCACTCGTTGAAGTTGGCATAACCCTCAGCGTTAGCAGACGTCGGTGTCGTCTTTTGTGGCATGGTAGATGAATTGCCTACGGATGCCGGTGCGCTGGGAGGCTCTTGTAGTCCTATCCGCGATGCCGGCATCCCCCCCATCGCCATGATCAAACCCGCCGTCGTCATCGTTCCCGGTCGGCCAGCAGGGCCGGGAAATTGGTGTGCGATATTACGCTCCATCAGCCTAGGCCGCTCTTCATGCGAAATGACCACGGGTATCTTCTTCGGTGATGCATCTCTCATCACGGCGTCAAGGATACAGGGAGGCACGCGAGGGTCGCCATCTATTCTCCGAGTCAGACCCAGAATGGAGCACAGCGGGAAGTGGACGACGAACCTGGGGCTTTACCTGCTGTAGGCTGCGCGACCGGGGCACCCTTTTGCTCGCCTTGCGATTTGTCTGTCGCAGGTAGTCAGGACCGAAATCAACCAAGGTAATGAAAGAAGAGATAGGGGAGCATACGGATGATTGACAGTAGCCTGGTCTTATGAGCGGCGTCAAAGCCGCTCATCTGGTTTCCAGGCATCGTGACCTGTGCAGGAAACGGCAACACTGTGCGCCAATGTGCAGTGAGCTGGATGAGATCGCCAGCGAGCCGAAGCGAATCGCTAGAAAAGAAGATAAGTAGAGGTTAGGTGCACGTGTATTGAGGAGTTGCGCTTGGCTGGGTTCGGCGGCGAGGTGCAGAAGTAGAATGCGGCGCCAGATGATGGAGGTTGGAGGTAGAAGGTGCGGGTAGAGGCAGATTGCTGGTTCCGTTTGTTTGCAAACTCGAGGAGACCCTGCCGTTCCCGTTCCCAACTGGAAGGAACGAGAGACGCGACCTGCAAAAGCGTGACTGATGGCTACCTGTTTTTCGCAGTGAGTTACCAGATGAACATCCACATTGATAACTGACCAAAAAAGACTTTGTTTATCCCATGGCCTGTTAAACTGTGTGCATATTGTCTCTTCATTCTCCCATGCCTGCTCTCATTATGTGGTCTTCTGGCACCGACTCGGAACGCCGAAATTGGCTCCCTTGACCCAAGCCATCATTCCGAAACATTTGAACTTGATTTCTAGCTACCTCAGGCTGCAACGCCACACCTAGGACACAATGCTGGCCAGCTCCTCCCCCTTCGCCCACCGCTCAAGATTCTCAACCTGCTGCTCATACCACCCCTCCAGCGTCGCCTGCTCCACGTAGCCTGTATGGGGAGTGAGCAAGACCTGACTGCGGCCATCCCGCCCCCACTGCGTTGTCCTCCACTTGCTATCCAGCGGCAGAGGCTCCAGCTCAAACACATCCAGCCCCGCTGCCCGAATCTGTCCCTTCTCCAGCGCAGCAAGCAAGTCCTCCTCCACAACAAGCGGTCCGCGCGACGTATTGACAAAAATAGCCGATGGCTTCATCACTGCCAAGTCTGTGGCAGAAATGCTACCCCTCGATCTGTCCGACAGGACAATGTGGACACTAACGATGTCTGCGGTCTTGAAAAGCTCTTCCTTGCTAACAACTTTGAACGTCTTCTCCCCATTGCTACCCTTAGCCGGGAAGCCAGCCCCCGTTGCCTTCTCATCTGCCGTCTCCTGCGTCAAGTTAGGGCTCCAAGCCACCACACGCATGCCAAACGCTCCGTGCAGAATCTTCGCCACTGCGACGCCCAGCCTGCCAAGCCCCACGATGCCGAGAGTCTTTCCGTAAAGGCTGATTGAAGAGGTTGTCTGCCAGCCACCTGTCTTGACCTCGTGGTCATCTTGGGCGATGTTGCGCGCTGCGGCGAGGATCATGGCGACGCAGTGCTCGGTGGTGCTGACTGAGCCCACAGCACCGGGATGAGCCTTGTCTGTGGCGCCGGCGACCGGGATGCCGCGCTCCTGGAAGGCCGGGAGGTCGAGGGCAAGGTTACGGAGTCCAGTGGTGAGGAGGAGCTTGAGGTTGGGGAGTCGGGCGATGAGATCCCTTGGAAATGGGGTCCGCTCTCTCATGGTGGCTGTTGGTCAGTCGATGTTGAATTATTTTCGGGGGTAACACTCACCGATGACAGTGAAGGGCTCAAGACGTTGTAGGAGTTTTCCCTTGACTTCCTGCGGCGTGTCTGGGTGGCCATATGGCAGGAGAGTGTCCTTGAAGAAGGAGACCTCATATTTGGCGGGGTCAAGAGCCTTGAACTTGGGCTCCGATATCCCTTGGTAATCATCGAGGACCGCGACCTTAATTGGCTCCATGTTGACGACGAGCGTTTTTTTTAGGGATGATATATAGCGGGGATGTTGGGGTTTTCAATGAAAGAAAGCTGAAAGCTCATAAGCTCAATCTGGATATTGCGAAGTTTTAAGATGGAAAAGTGGCTACTGAGTGAGGGTTGAATTGGAGTTGAGTCTCCGAAAGTCGGGCTAGTCGCGATGCCATCATTAGTAGCTCCACTAGTGTGTCTCTACCCCGCAAATCCGGCCCCGACCCGTCGGGATTTACGAATGTCTCCATTATCGCCGATATGAAATGTCACGGGCTCAATTTTACAAGTTGTTTTGAATAGTCTCGTATTTACAGGCGCTGAGGGCTATCAAGCAGTGGGATTTGCGCCTGTGTTTGTAAGGTACGCTCCGGATTTGGAATCAAAGGTACATACTACAGCCGTAATTCCACTACTGAACTATACACCCTCCGCTTCCTATTAACAAGTTTCCGGAGCACCGAGGCAAAGGACCCCCGAGATAAGATCTACGCCTTTCTCAGTATCAGCAAGGAGCTTTCTCTCTTCTCCTCGACAGCACACCCCAATCACGGTACTGCCCTAACGCCCAGCTACCAGAAGCCCGTCCTCCAGGTCTTTCTCGACACGGCACACTTCGACATTAAAAACACCCAAACCCTCAAGATACTCTCCCTTATCCAATCCTCCTAATACCGCCAGATACCCAACCTCCCCTCTTAGCTCCCCGATTTTAGCGCCCCGCCCTACCCCAACTCGCTCATGTCCTGCTTCCCCAACTTCACGCCCCCCTGGAGCGCCTCCCTCGGCCCCGGCACCGCCCAGCACCACCTTCACCAACCCGCCCGGCACCACCCTCCACACCACCAGCCTCAAGATCGCCACCATCGTCGAAACCGCCACCTACCACAGCGTCATCATCCCGCTCAACAGCCCCCTAGCCTCCCTACTAGATAGCCTGTCACCCACATCACCCATCGCCTCCCCACCCACCACCCCCCGTCTTCGCACTTACATCCCCGAAAGCCACCCCAACGGTGGGCATGACTCTTCTCTGCGCTCCCAGCGCACCGCCGCCCTCCCGCCCAAGGGAACCCTCCTAACCACCACCACCTAAACCTAAGCTGAAGTGTACTAGTACACCCTGCTATGCGACTGTATCTGGAGATACTACCCCGCACCGAAGGCAAAATGCTGGACGGCGCTTAGCTACCTTGTTAAAAAAGCTACCAACACCCCTAGTGCGCATATTAAAGTCAGTAAAGAGGATAAGAGGTGGGCGGAGGAGATAAGATTTAGGATGGATGTGAATAGCTATCAGAGGGGGATGTTTCGGACAGATAGGGGGATATTAGGGAATAGGTTTAAGGATATAAGGAAGGGGGATAAAGTGTGGATTCTAGTAAGGGCGTCGATACCGTTTATGTTCAGGGGGGAGGGGGAGGGGGGAAGCGGGGAGGTATAAAGTAGTAGGGGAGGCGTATGTGCATGGGGTTATGCATAGGGAGGCGGTTGGGGGGAGGGAGGGGGCCGTTGTTACATTGGTTTAGGTTCCTTAGACGTGATTTGGACATAGAAACTGGAATTTTAGTTAGATTCGGGAGTACTTATCGGTAACAAACACGAGAGATAATTACCTAACGATACGTAAGTCAACGTATATTTTCATAGATGAAGAATGATAAGGGCCTGAGTCATGTGATTGAAGCGCAGTGAGGCTGAAGTTGAGCATGAAGTTGAAGCTTTGATGGCCCCTGAAGCCAATGCCCCAAGTCATTAAACCTTAACATTGGAATGGAATAACATGTCCCTACTTATGCCATTTATAAAATAAACTTGTTTCCCAGCTTTCTATCAGCAATAACCTTTTTACTCCTATAACAACTTTATCCAAACACCAACTTCGCACTAAATCATTATACTAACTCGGGGAAATCCACTCAGGTGGATTGCCCTTGTGCTAAATCACCTGTGTGGAGACCTCACAAGTCCGTGTCAAAAGGAGGATGGATCAGTTAGCTTGAGATTCTAGAGAAAACCAACATCCTTTTTCTACTCGAAAAGGTAAAACATTCTTTCCACAATATGATTTGCAGCCTCAGGCCATTCTTCCCTTCCTCTTAGTGATGGTCTCTCTCTGATTGGAGGGCTAGGGACATTTCTTTGCGGACTTTACAGTAGGAAAGGAGCATAGAGTATATTAGCCACCACATTAATCTAAGCACCCTCTTACTTAATTGTGGACTTTCAGTACGTCCTGTATTTCATATCTTCCTTTACTCCCTTTATTACGTATATAATATTAGTAATAACGATTATAATCTGATTATAAGCAGCTGACGCGGATGATGCATGACGATAAGCATGGGACTTACGCGGTATTTCGAACCCAGGATGATCTATACCCTTCTAAGCCAGAGGACTTCAGCCTATAGGAATGGGCTACGAAGATGCACATAGCCTGTTACACTCGCCTAGGTGGTGCCCGTAGCCTCGATGCCAGACATCTCTTCGAGTTCGGCCTTTACACTCGAGAGACTGTGTTGAAAAATATCCCAATTATCGCAGCGGCCTTGGGCCCATGGGGGTCCATCGACGTCGACGCTTTCGAGGAGGCTCTTTCCTGTGCCATCATGATGTGCCGTCACTTTCAGTCATGGGATTCACTCGCTCGCTTGAAGAAGTTGTGGACGTGGCTCCACGCCGATTCTCCGGATCAAGATGCCACAGCTTTCGCCTTCTCTTCGCTTAGGGCTCCGTTACGACAACTGATTTGAGATGGCGGTATTGAACCCAGGGCTCATGTACCGTACGGGGAAACACATAAACAGGGGAAGCAGGGTATGAAGCGCCAGAGGCCGTGCCGTTCAGAAAGTGATGAAAAATAGCCGGGTTAAGTACCTAGCCAAACACTACCTCTACTATGACAAGAACAGGTATCAGAACTCGTCGGCAAATTCAATAGCCCAGATTCCCATCCCCGCACCCACGGCGGGCTTGCCGAACTCTTCAAGGTCTTTCTCGGCTTATTCTGTCTGCGACAGTTGTTGTAAGAAACATGGGAGGTCAGATCGTCATGGTGGTGTTGAAATGATATGCAACGAACAGGGCCTCCTGATTGGCCGTGGTTGAGCTGAGGGGATCATGTGGAGAATGCAGGCAGCCATGTCCGCCTTGGACAAAATTCGTCCATGGCTCCTTCTCACTCTAGGAACAACAAAGTCGTAGCCTGACATGCCAGCGCCTGCATCAGCAAGGAAATTCATCGCAATCTGTTTTCTCTTCCACGGCACAATGAGTTCAAGTGTGTGCCAGGCATGCAACAATCTCGTCGGCGGGGTCGGAAAACCGGGTACATCGACATCTACAGGCGTGCGCTCGAAGGCTGTCCCGGATGCTCAATTCTCCTGGCTGCCGTTTTGCACTTTGCCGGCCCCGGAAAGCGCAACATCACCCAACTCCAGCTTCTTCCAAACAAACATCCCGCGACCGAGACTTCGCCTCTGGTTTTGAAGATCGACAGCGCCGATGGGGTGGAGTCTGCCATTGAGCTTTTTCGCCGATTGCCACCAGTGTCTGGATCATTCGAGAGACAACAACCCGACCCGATAGCGTGCCAGAGACAAAAGTGGTCAGAGATCGGATTTGCTAGAGTTGTATCTGATCTTCAGGCGGGCCTTCGTCCATCCTCTTCCCTCACGACACCCAGTCGACGACCGCGATGCTTTGAACCAGGTCCACGGGCCACTTTACAAGGAATCTGGTGGCGACCTGACAAGCACTGTTCAGCTGCACTGGAGCCTCGTCGTCTTCGAGTTCACAGCCCGAGCGCTGACATTTGAAACTGACCGTCTGGCAGCTTTGGCTGGCATTGCCAGCCTGCTTTGCCGGCGCACCGCGCAGCAATACTACTTCGGGGTGTTATCCGGCCACGCTGTGCGATGCCTTCTCTGGCGCAACTCACCAAAATCCCGCAGAAGCCGTCCAAGCAAAAGGTTGGCTGCAGGCTTCGCGCGCTCGTGGTCTTTCGGGTCCATCACCGGCCGAGTCAGCTTTGAGCCGAATCCGGAGAGATTCACTTTGTTTCATCAGACCGCCCATGTACATCACATTTCTCGAGAGCTTGCATCTAACGCGAATCCCTCTGGGTCTGGGACGGGGACCATGGATATCGAAGGATGCATCATTCCGGTCCACGTTGAAGATCGAAGACACTTAGCGGCAAGAAAGGAGGAGCTCGTGCTATTTTTGGCTGATGACGGCTCTACTGAATCGAGAGTCGAAAACCCTCCCTACGACTACCCGCCCCACCTTCCGCAGGGTTACTTCCAATCTGACGTAGATGGTCATGAAGAGGAGGTATACCGGACAACAAGAATGTGTCTCTTGATTCTGGGATGGTGCGGCGTGGTGGATAAGAAGGGAGAGCAACCATTTGGCCTGATGCTCTCTGAGGGCACTGGGAGTAATGGAAGCCCTGTGTACAGAAGAGTCGGCATTTTTACTGGCGGGGGTGGATTTGGAGGCTACAGCGTGAGCAGATGGGCCGAGTTCGGTTCCACGAAGCTCATTTGTTTGGTATGACAGATGCGGAACTGCTTGCAGTACTTATGCTTATGTCTCGAGAATTTAAGACACCCGAATAAAATCAGTCAACAACTTGAAATGCAACCAGTTTTGAGGTCGCGATGCGAAACATCCTTAAGGAGGAGACGTAACCGGGAGGCTGGGTTGGATTCAGGGGCTGACAGTGCGAACTCGCTCTTCGATTAATCTGGTGATCTGTCGCCTGTTTGATAATGTAACTCTCGCCGACCGAATAATGATCTTGACCGCAACAATTGAAAGAGACTGGTGCGCACTATACGAGACGCAGGTCTCAAAGACACGGGGTTCGCCTGCCCGGCTATATTCAGCCTTCTCGCTCACGAATCCTTCTTGGGAGGTGACGGACGAGATTGAAGTGACCTTAAGTGTATGCAGCTTATTTATTTCGGACGCGCTGCCATAAAGAGCGTTCTTATGTTGTAACCGAGCCAGATACAGGGCCCAAATGGGCGTAATAAACGGGTGGCCATCCCACCTCCGCGATCCTCGCAACCCCTTTCCCCTAGTCTCTTTCCATGCCTCCCAGTTTCTACCCAGTGTAATTGCTACAGAAATTGCGTCTGCCCAAACTTACCCGAGATGTCTTCTCTCCCATCTGGTCTTTTTGTTCCTTGCTATAGATTCAGCTCCCAAGATGACCTGTGTCGCTTCTTAGGCATCTCTTCCCCGTTCAAAACCTGCGTTGCTAGCACGCTTGCGTCTCCGAACCCAAACACCCATCTATGCTTGCGAGAGGTCAGCAAAAAGAAAAGAGACAAAGCCAGTCAATTGCTTAGCAGCCTGTGCAAGACTGGGATCCCATCACCCGGGGTCGAAGACGTGCTGAGCAGCCTTTTAACCCATGTCCTGTGTGGTGTCACCGGCAGGCACTAAGCCCGATCAGGCGATGTCTACCGTCAGTGGTGTGATAAGTTGTGGACCGAGTACCTGAGATGTAACGGCTTTGATCCCGCAGGCTAAAAACTGGTAATAAGGCCGGTGTGAAAATGGGAATCTGAGATCCAGAAGCTTCGAGATCAGGAGGCCCAAGACGTTGAGGAAGCGGCTCCTTTTCAATATGAGGATGAGTTGTATGCCAGCCCTAGCGATGGTGACTCACTGGTAGGGGACTTAGGTGAGGACGAAGAGGGAGATTTTAAAGAAGATGTCGAAACACCTCTTACCGACTGGGACGAGGATGAAACCACACTCTGTGTCGAGGTGCCCGGGACGAGTGAGGAGAAAGAGGGCTTAGAGGCTGACGAGATCGCTGAGAGCATACTTCCTCCCTTTAAAACGCTGAGCTTGGCGGACAAAGAGCCTGATATTGAAGCACTCGATCCCGTTAGCCAACATCCATCAATAACCCCCGTCGCCGCCCCACAAATTTGTCCCCTACACACCCACGACGACCCAGCCTTATATCATCCTTACCAATTTCTTTGAGAGAATGCAGAAACCCATCCGCCAGGGCTCCCGCCACTCCGGCTTCCTGTACATTATGCGCCGCGCCGACATCCCAGACCATATCAAGATCGGTCACGTCAAAGCGCAGTCATCCTTCTCCCTCGAGAACATAGTAGACAGTAAGAAAGAGGAACATCCAGTCTATAGACGCTGTACCAAACTCTCCCAGAAATGCAAAGCTGCGTATACGGTCATCTCTGAGGTCTACATCCCCTGTAAGGTAGTTCAGCGCATGGAGCGACTCGTGTACCTGACGCTGCAAGACTACCGGATTGAGATAGAATGTAGCGGGTGTGAGGTACAACATAACGAGTGGTTCAACATTGAGGCTGTAACAGCCACAAAATGGATTGGGACGGTGGCTATATTTGCGCGGCAGGTGCCGTATAACGAAGGTGGGGAGCTGGTTAAGCCGTGGTCGAGTAGTGTGGATTATGCGCTGGCGTATGAAAAGCAGAGCAATATGAAGAAGAAGAAGGGGAGAAAGCGTAAAGGGAGCAATGCGCCAGTGATTACTGGTGGTTCTGGTACCGCCAGTATTAGGGTTACCGTGATGAGCTGGCTGGAGACGAACGTGCCGCAGCTGATCGGCTCCAAGGATTTAGACCTGTTGGACGGAAAGCCGCAGCTGCGTAGGTCAGTGACTATGTAGATATCGTATTTTGCATGGACCGAATGGTTACCTCTCTCTTCGATGGCAAAGCCGCAGCGAGTACCTCCTGATTAGTCTGTCTGGGCGAGGCTTACGTGTGTGATTTTGAGGATGGCAAAGTGTAGCGGAGACAGGTCGCTCTGATCAAGACAGTGAACAACGGGCAGAATGGTCGCTAGGCCGCGGTCCTTCGGTTCGTTGGCGGTATACACCTGGAAGGCCATACTCATGACGGACCGGCCCTGGGCGATCTCGAGGGGGTGGAATGGATCGGCGCTAGCTTGGAGGAGGTGATAATGGAGAGATCGCGGTGTTCGATACTTGCGCTGAAGGCCCACCATAATCCCGGAAACATGCCATCACCGTAGACGTCATAGATGTCGTAGACAGAGGCAGCGCCAGACCGAAGCAACGACTTCACACCCTCGATATCAGCAAGCTGGATGCATTGGCCGATTCCTCTAAGGCCCTAGGCCTCATCGATGTGCCGGCGGTTGTACACGCGCAATACTTGGGGGCTGCCGTTAAGATTGGTCAAAAATAATGTTGATATCGTTGTGCGAGCCAACCAATCAGGGAGGTGGTACACGATGCGGACGTCGCGGAATGACTGTGTCTGACCTTATTGCGAATCGCGACACATAAGGTTGGTGCATGGCTGTGAGCGACACCCAGATATCGCAACAGCCAATGTGCCCGCGATCGACCAGAGGAGTGTAATGTTCCACCAGGCGCTGGTCAGACGGTGGGATGTGCAGACGCAGCTTATGTCGCAAAACGGGGCGCGCTTGGCGGGGGGGTTGATCGGAGGAGGCGTTAATGGCCCTAATGTGTTGTCGTTGTTGTCTCTGGACTGGGTTTCTTGGCCGACGGAAACGATCATGTTGCTTTCCATGACTCGAAAGTGGTTGTGCATCCGTGTCATGAGTGCACCCTGCGATTGAGACAACTCTACTACGGTGAAGCTCGCAAGGTCGCCACTACCTCATCACGTGTTCGTTTTCTGATCTAGGGTGAGGCCTGCGACCAGTTGACGTCGTAGACAAGGTGTTGTTTTACCCTAAAATTGCCCTCGCCAATCCCTGGTCACCCACACCACCCCTCGCCACCTTGCTCAGGGGCTGCTCAGGCGATACTCAGGACATAATCAGGGAAGCCGCCAACGTAGTTCAGACGAATAAGCAGTGCTCCGTAACTCAGCGGAGTTCTAGAAACTGAAATGGCAACTCTTCGCGAGCGAACAGTTTTAGGCCACCTGTGTCCCAAAACTGGGACCACCTAGCCTCCCCCCCTTTTTTTTCTCTTCCCTTCCCCCTTAGGCTCTTATAAAACCCAGCCCACCCCGTGTCCATATTCGCGTCCTTATCCGTGTCGGTGTCGGTGTCGGTGTCCGCGTCCGTATTTATGCACATGTCCGTGCCTGAGGTATAAAGGCAGTGCCTCTGTAAAAGAGATTGCTACAGCGGACTCTGCGCTGTAGAACAAGAGGGATACTGAAGGCAGTGCCTTGTGGTATGACTGAATGAGTGGTGTGAATTGCTTGCTTATAGAAGGCTAGATACAGGAGAGGAGAGGGCTTTTTGTAGGCTGTGGTTGGCTTCCAGAGCCTACTATCTACTAATACAGGATTGGAATAGTAGTCGTAGGCCACGTAAGTGCGCCGCTGCAGGGTACCCACTGGGGCTAGAAAACTAATAATCGACATCCGTATTCCCGCGCAAAAAAAAAAACCCTGGAAGTAACGGCATGAGGCCTCTTTGCCCAGACATGGACAAGCCACGCAAGAACATTTCATGCGCTACTATCATCTCCCGTCCCCGAATGGAGTAAAAAGCCTTTTATTTGAGCTGTGTTTCTATTAGCCTGACTCTTCGGGCCTAATGACTTCCACCCTCTCCCGTCACAAGCAACGGTGTGAATTGAAAACTAACAGCTCAATATTCAGTGCCACACCCCTGAATTACTACTACCTCTTTCCCAGACAAACCGAAGAGACAAAAGATTCAACTACCTCGATCAAAAGGATATCAAAAAGAAAGACCCGGTACTAGTAGTAGTCCACTAGGGCAACTTGCCCGCCTCAGGGGCCCCAACCGGCGGGATGATGGCGGTGCTAGTCTCGATTGGGGGCATTTCCGTCCCCGGTAAAGGGGAGCTCAAGCTTGTCGACACCGAGGTGCTCGCTGTGCTGCTACTACTGCTGGTACCCGGCACCTCCGGCAAGGTGTGGTTCTGCCACGGCGCGCCCTCCGAAGGGATGTTACCGTGAGTGCACTCTCCCTTGTGGCCGCACGGGGGCTTGCCGCTGGGGCTGGGGCTGGGGACGGGAGCCTGAGATGACGGGTGGCACTTGGACTTGGTGCAG
>Ga0247780_1000961_pt1 | contig 21374 bp, 16 predicted proteins | sample UWRJL079202R5_FD_179927 | JGI IMG/M metagenome (GOLD analysis project Ga0247780, IMG submission 179927) | Plant litter microbial communities from Arlington Agricultural Research Station in Wisconsin, United States - UWRJ-L079-202R-5 | ecosystem: Environmental > Terrestrial > Plant litter >... | reverse complement strand
CCCCCCCCATGGTCACGGCCGAGAGTCGTCGAGGCCACACCAGGGCACAGCCCGTCACAAGTGGATGGTGTATAGTTGAGGTGATGAAGCGAAATACAGTGTGAGGGCTCGTGTTTAACAGTTTTATGCCGTCGGTTGGATAGATTTTATCGTTGCCGCGGCTCACGGCCGTGAGTTAATTCCAGCCGAACAGAGGTCATCGACGTTATAATGAACTGGTGCGATGGCGCAACAGGGAAGAAACCATAAAGAGAACCACACCCACAGAACATCGCAGTCGGCCTGAAAGGCCGACTCCCAGACTACTGGTCCTCCGATCGGAGGGACACAAATGCAACTGACGTAGAAAAACAGGTACGTACCTAGTATGGAACAAAACCTAGTATGTGACGGTGCCTAGCATGGAACGGAGCCTAGCATGGAACAATAAAGGAAACGCGACCGTGGATTAGGTCATCTTCCTTTGATCGAAGGGCCAGAATTTCACTGGGCTTTCAATGGGAGGTCTTCGTGGTGAAAATCGTCAGATTGATGATTGTTAAAAGAAGCACGGTTCAAAGAACCGCGCGGCGCGGCCCCTTTTTGACGGTGGCACGCGCCAGAGAACGCATCGCTATGTACATAACCGGCTACAGTAATATTACACACAGAGCCCAAAAAGAACGACAGGGTCGGCCTGAACAAACGCCCCGAGTCACTATTATAATAAGTTTAGAAAAATAAATAACTCAACCTAGGCGCAACGGGTTTAAAGACACTGGAAAAGATCAAGAGCAACATTTCAAAATCCAAATATAATATACATTATTTATCAGCGTGTTAAAATTACAAGTTTTTTCTTCTCCTGTTATTTTACCCTAAAGTTGCCCTCACTAACCGCCGGTAACCCACACCCCCCACCTTGCTCAGGCTCTGCTCAGGCGCTACTCAGAACATGATCAGAGAAGTCACTAAATGTGGTTTAGACGAGTAGACGGTGCTCTGTAACTCAGAAAAGTTCTGGAAATTCAATATGACAACTTTTCGCGAGAGAACAGTTTTGGACTATCGGGGTCCCAAAACTGAGACCCCTTCTTTTTCTCTTCCCTCCCCCCAGGGCCTTATAAAACCCAGTTTATGTCCCCTATTAAATTTCCATTTCCGTCTTCTTATTTTAGACAGTGAGTAAATCTCGCCATCTCAACATCCGTGAATTTAACACCCTAAGCGTCGAGAGAAAAAGGTGTTAGATCGAATACGACTTGCAATTAAAATACTGGCCTACGGTATGTAAAGAAGCTTTACATGCCAATATCTAATTAAAAATAAAGAGCCGCGAACTAACCAATATTGAGTTCAACTCGATCCAGAAAGTCCTGGTCTCTATACCCTATATACTCACATCTACAAACCGCTCTCACTGGAGGATTGCAAGGACCCAGCCGCCGAAACTGCCACCAAATCGACACGTGCCCGGTAGAGTTATGTGAGAGGTGCGGGGCCAGCCCGCACCCCAACCGCAGCTTGCCAAGCCTACCTCCTCATCTGCCAGGAAGGAACATTTGCTATTGGTCACCCCACCTTTTAGTAGGCAATCACGCATCCTTTTCACCACTCTTTCACAACCGCCCCACTTTCTCATCCGAAGAAATCCCCTCCTCACCTCCACTCAATGTCCGCCTACAGCTCCCCAAAGTCACAACGCTACTGCTCGCTATGCCGCGATACCATCACTGTCCTCTTCGCCAAGCTCAATGTCCACATGCCTGATGGCTTCGCACAACAAAACATCACGCCAGAGGTAGAACCTCGGCCCGATGGACTCTACGAAGGCTTCGTGAACAGAGCAAAACAATGCGACCTGTGTCGCTTGCTTCTGAAGACGCTCCAACGCAATGGCCACTTCAAGGCCTTTAAGCGTGGGATTCAGAAGCAGCCGGGGCCCGGGGCTGACTTGGGGGCAGTCATGTATGATGAGAACGGCGTGTCGGACCATGATAGGAATGTGGATCGGCTTTTCGTTAGGATCGGGATAGGTCTAAGGAAGGAGGCTGGGCGATACTCTGAGTTGGTTGTGAACTTTAATGTTTCTGCTAGGAGCCGATATCGCCAGAAGGCGAGGATCGATGTCCCGGAGCGGGTGTTGATGTCTGTTTCTTATGGTGAGTTATCATAAAGTCTTGCCCACTCTGGAGCTGATGGCCTGTAGCATCGCCCTCTGTTCCGATACGTCCGGATTGCCGACTTGGGAGTGCACAGAGGCTTGAGAGCTTGCGCGACTGGCTTGACATTGCGCCTGGTCCGGCATCACAACCACCCATTGATCGGCTCCCTGGACGGATCATTGAGGTATCAGGGCTTGTCGACATGAGGGTGCGGCTGATCACCGTCCCATCCTGGTTCCCGGAAAACCCCGGCGACAGGCTCGAATATGTCGCATTGAGTCATCGTTGGGGGAAGATTGAACAGTGCATTACTACAAATCAGAATGTGACGGAGCGGATGGTGTGGTTTCCTGCAAGCAAATTGCCACAGACCTTTGTCGACGCCTGTTTTGTCACGGCATGTCTCGGTTTCAGATACCTCTGGATCGATGCTCTCTGCATCCTCCAAGACGGCCCGGAAGACTGGGATGTGGAATCTCTCAAAATGGGCGACGTCTTTCAGGCTGCGCAGGTCGTGATCGCCGCCCATGGAGCCCATGACGCCGCCGAGGGCTTCTTGGAGAAAGCATTGAGGCTTCGCGAGGAAGACGAAGCAACACTGCTAACTGAGCCCGTAGTCTCACTTCGTCTTCGACCTAACTTTGACGCTGATGTTGTGCGCAGTCACTTGAGCATGAGAGGATGGGTGATGCAAGAACGCATGCTGGCGACGAGAACCCTCCATTTTGCCCAAGGACATATCTATCTGGAGAGCCCCCGAGGCGTTTGGATTGAAGGAGACTCTGAGGCTTCAGCCCTTTTTTATGGCGGAGCCCAACATTTTTCAGACGGCAAGACTATGACAGGAGCTGTAAACCAACTTCTTCACCCAGATACATTCCCCCGGACCGCAGCGGCACCCGAGATTTTGGGCCTTGGCTCCGACAATCTCTCAACACAGTGGGCAAGCCTGATCCAGCTATATAGCAGCTGCGGGCTTACAAAGGAGGAAGACAAACTCATAGCCATCTCTGGAATTGCGAATGCAATCCACAGAATCATAGGTGGTTTTCATTTCGCCGGTCTATGGTCCCACTGTCTCACCCGCGGCCTTCTTTGGATACGCCAAAGTGAGCAGCTCACCTTTCCGGCCCGGCGGAGAGCGCCCTCATGGTCCTGGGCATCCGTGGATGGCCCTGTGCAGTATCCCGCCGAAGCGCATTCCGACAAATGCGTAGCAGAATGTTCCGTGTTCGTCCAAGACGATCCCTTCGCCACGATAGCAACAGTCTCACACTGGCTACAAAACCCACCCTCCATTATTCTGCAGGGGCACATGGTCAATCTCGGGCCCTATCTCCACAATGGCAGCAACCCCTGCCATAACATGCCCGTATGGCTTTCGCCGCACTCCAGGTCGAATCAACAACATCATACCTACGGCTGGTCCCTCCCGATCCCAACGCTACAACACCCAGTTCTCCGGTTTGGAGTCGTCAACGAACGTGCAGCACATATCGACCGCGACGAGGTCATCATTGGTTGGTTCTCGTTGGATAACCACACGAGGAGGGGAGAAGGAGAGACCGAGGTTGAAGAAACACTTCGAACGTGGGATGAGAACGTTCTTTTCGCTCAGGTGGTACAGCATGCGGACGGCATGTCACTGGGGATACTTCTGGCGCCTTGTAAGGGGAAATATGTTCGCATTGGGACGGGACAGCTTCGATATATAAGGTTTGAGTGGGAGGTGAAAGAGGTGGAGATTATCTGAATGGAGTAGGTTGGGCTCAGTGAGTCAATTGCCCCTTTCCTTTACATTAGGGTGTGAATGAAGACTTCGTGCCAGTCCATATTTGATCTGAAAGTGCAGTCCATGTTTTGGGACCACCAAGCTACCGGTACCCCGTATGACCGAGAAATTGGCCCCGGAACTAAGTGCGGGCCGTGATCTGGGCTCCAGGTTAAGCAACTGGGTAAATTTGTCCTCACCGCCTAGGAAGAGCTCACCGCTCGCCTAACTTGTACGGCTTATCGTTTAATACTCACCGCCTGCCTAATTTGTACAGCTTATTGTTTTAACCTTTTACTGCTTGCCTAGTTTGTATGGCTCCTCGCCGTTACATGTAATCGTCGGGCTCAGGCTCACCGCTTTCAGGAGCTTAACTCTCCCGGCTTCCTCAATATGTCCATAGTCAAGAATGTTCTCTCAAAACTACCAACTTCCACTGAGAGTCGGAAACTTACAACAGGAATGAGAGATTAGGGGTTAGTAACAGTGTAATAAAGATATGTTTGATTAATAAGAGTGGATTAAGAGGTTGTTTAATTATATTGTAAAGATACCAGAGTCAATGAAAACACCACCGCAGGCTTTTTGGCAAGGCTGACCCTTGCAACTGGTAGTCCACTCTAATTTGGTCTGTCTCGCTTCTCTTGCGCTTCCTTCTCCCGCTTCCCATCCAAGAGTTTTTAGAGTACTGAGATGTCTTCACGCCTGTAATTTACAGTATCCGTTTAACTAGCCGAGATCTGGGCCTAGGAGTTAAGCGACTGAATAAATGTATTCCTCTCACCGCCTCCTTAACCTGATACATTACTGAGGCCGAGATCCAGGCTACAAAGTAAACAGCCAGTAAATTCAGTCCCTCGCCACAGTAGTTCACCGCCTAACTATTTTATAGGATAGCTTACCGCCTTCGAACTTACTGCTTTAAGGGTTACTGCCTACCTAATTAGGTCTGATAGTCAGGATGCCCGTCCAGACCAGACTAGGAGGTTCCCAAGACAGATTATAGCGCGACGGAGAACGACTGGGCTGTAGCGGAAGGGTGATCTCTAAACCACTATACCCCTGGACAGGAATATTAATGTTAGAGATGGTTATATAGCGATTAGCCGGCTGCTCATATCTTTCAATCTCCTCCTGCAAGAAGATATTGAATAACGACCTTCTATAAGTAGTTCTAGGCATACGACGCCGGAATCATTCTTCGAGAGGGCAATGAGATTCTTAAAGCTCCAAAATGAAGAATGGGCTGGAACTATCTCCGTCCCTTCCCGTACTCCAACTTCAATCTAACGTCTAGGCAGCACTGCATGCCAGTGGAATCCTGTTTAGCAACCAGCCTCACCGCTGACGTGGCCGCATCTTATACGGTATGGTTAGCATAAATTCAGAAACCGGGAATGCACCGTATCTCTGGATAGCAACTTTAGTCGAGGCACCAAAATTGCGCCACGCGGCTGTGCAGGCTAGGCTCAGCCATAGCTCACCCTAGATCAGGGCATCTCAGGGTCACGCACAAACATGGAAGCTGCTGAGGGCAACTTTGGTGTAAAACATGTGGCTGTAGTTGGGGTGAAAGAAAGCGCAGCTAGGCGGCGGTAGAGGTCCCAAAACTAGGTCCTCGTAACTCCACCGCCATTTTAGACCCGTGGCAACTGTAGCCGAGGCAGCCCAGAACTGTGAAACCCTCGCTCAGTCTAGCTTAGTCTAGCTCAGGCCAAGGCGGCAACCGCTCAGTTCCGAAGAAGGAAAGGGAAATTCATGGTGTCGATTTTAGGGTCGTAAACTGGCTGTTTCATTTGCGACTGATAGTGATTGAAGCAACGAAGAGTCACAAGCGGTTTGGCATGGCAAACCAGAAGTGTTAGCTCGGTATTGTAGCGTGGGAGTTGCGCCCCTCTATTAGATCGTTACTAGATTAGGACTAGCGTGAGAGGGCCATGCGCCCTGAGAATATTCTTAGGCGTGGCTGCGGCCCCCCTCACAGTTTAGAACAATCAACCATCCTTCACACTCGTTTCTCAGTGTCTAGTGCGCTCTTAGCCGAGCCATCCTCGGGTAGGCAGCTTGAGTTGAAATAGTCCCTGCCTATCGTCTTTTGTCAAAAGGTTAGATTGCAGTGGCGCCTCTGTGTCTGATTTAGCAAGCAGCTTAACTCCAGTATTCTTTTCCAAACCGAGCGGTAGATCGAGGAATTTGCTGCTCGCAAATGTTGCATCCATGCCGCGAATCGTCCTCAGCAAATCGTCAGGGCTGACCACGTCCCAGGCACTCCTCAAGTGCCGGGGCCACAGCCACAGTCAGTGCCGAGCACCAAGCGGAAATCGAACCAAACCCGACTGGTTCTGTCCCACCCTTGGGATATTTAACAACCTGGGATGTCAATTCACCGCCAAAAACTTGAATCACGAGGCATTCAATGTCATTGTGTTTTGACAAAGAAATGCAAACATCGCTCAGGTAGGTTCCTTTCAGGCTTTGTCTCGACTGGCCTTTCGTGTTCCACCGCATTTGAGAGACAAAGGAAGATCAAGACCCAAAGGAGTACTTAAATACTTTGAGCTGCACAATTGAAGAATGCTATTGACACAGCCCGCATCGACTCATCTAGATCTTGACTCAAATTTGTCCATTCAAGTTTGCTCCTGGATTGGCTGCCCATAGAGTCATCACAAGTGACCGTCACCACTATAGTCACGATCCAAATACCAGCTATAGCGGACATTCATGATACCTTCGACATTGATTATGACGTCGAGCGCGGCGAAGGTCCACCCCTTTACGGCTCGGACTCACAACCAACCTACACTGAGTCACACGAAGATTGGAGCCAGTCAGATGGACCCGGGGAGGACGAGAGTTTCAATGTGGACGGGTCATGATCTCCCACGTCTTCAGCTCGCAAGGCAGGACAATTGAAAACATCTTTCTGTTCCACGACGACAGCCCCATCCTTATGACCCCTTCCGGCGAGAGCACCTTCCCCAACAGCGACTACACCAATGTGGTCGCCTTTGACAAGCGCTAGTGGCACAAGTAGATCGACATTGCTTGTCCCCGCACCGTAACGTATCACGGCCGTCTGAACGAGCCTGATGCCGTTCTCAAAACACATACGTGATGCTCCCAGCGGAGAAAGCTTCCATCGTCAACGGGACGAAGATCGCCTGCGACCTCACTGAAGAGCAGAAAAACAGGAAGGAGATCAGGAATCTGCAGATGAATGTCGCCATCTTCTGCACGATCCTCACTGGGTTTGTGCTATTCCTGTGGGCTCCCTGGGCTTGAGCAGCCTTGTCTCTGATATGGAATGTATCACGGGAGAGGGACGCAGCGATTTATAGCAATCAATTGAAGACACGGTGAGAAAGACCCACGAATTGGCGTGCCACTGTGAACCCTAACCCGTCGTTGCGATGTGCCCCACTTCCCCAGATTTCTCGCTTCGAGATGGTGCGACGCGTTTGATCACCATTTATCCCACGATCTGACGTCCGGAATTTCCTCATCTGAAACCCCGGCCACGGCTGGGAGTGCCATTTTCTTGCATCCTTTTGCGGCTTTGCAGCTGCACTCTCCACTTGTTCCCCCTAAGCGATCATTCCCACGCTCCCAAGGATGACGACAGGTGCGCCGATAGGTGCACATTCTGCCCGTCCAAACAAACCCTGCATGAACTACCGCTCCCGCCGGAACGGGCTGCCAGCAAGATCCGAGAGTCAGGATCTCACCCTTCCTCCTTGACGTATTCCCAAGCGAGAATCCCGTACAAAAAGGATGGTGGCGGCTCTCCCCCGCGATCGGGCGCTGTCCTTTGCAAAGCCCTGTCGTTGATCGATTCCGTTTTCGTTCGTCCTGTCTTTTCGTTCGCTACGTTCTCGATAATCCATATTTTTTGTAATAATTCGTCTCTTGGCACTCCATCGCTCGCTTTTTTTTTTGGAAAGGACAGGTCCCCTCCACAACGTTCAAGATGCCTTCGACTCGCCTTTCTTTCGTCTCTCTCTTCGCTGCCCTGGTGGCCGGCCAGGTCTGCGATCTGCAGTTCGATGCCCGCGTCCCCGCTGATCTTGGCGTCAACGGCTTTGACAACGTCAACGATGTCTTTGGCAATGCCAATGTCCTCGGCGCAGGCCTCAAGTTCAGCCAGCTCGTCCAGTTGCCCAACATCGCCGAGTCCCTGGTATGAACTCCGTCCCTTCAAGGCCCTAACCGCCACTAACACCCCCCAGTTTGACGTAGAGAACACCGTCTCCGTCGAAGTAACCATCAGCGACGACTCCATCTTCAATGGCCAAACCGCCTTCCGCCGCGCCGAGCTCATCCCCGCAAGCAACGACGGCGCCGACGACTCGACCGTTGGCATCAAGTCCGTCCACTTCAGCGTGATGAAGTCTAACGCGCGCCCTCTCAACCTATCGCACGAGTACCAGCTCGCCTTCCTCGAGACAGCTGACTTCAGTGCAAACCAATTTGTGCTCAAGACGGGCACGATCCTGGGGCAGAACACCGCGGATCCGGACACACTGCAGCTTTTTGGAAACACCAACGACAACCTTCTGCTGTTCAGCGCGCCGTTCACCGCGGGTGTGTTCCACAACTTTGCGCTCACGCTGGATTTTGATGCTCTGTGTGTTTTCTTGCCTACTTACATATGCCCCTGACCATTGCTAACTCAAGAAAACAGCACAACCCGTGTCTTTTACTCCCAAGGCAACGCCGCTCTCAAGTCCATGGGCCAGGTCCTCATCAACGACGTCAGCGGCCGCGGGCAGTTCCACTTCGGCGTGCTCAAGAAGCCCGTCAACCCTGGCGCAGACATCACCAAACAGGGGGACCAGCCCGCGGGCATCGACGAGGGCATCATCTTTGGGAGCATCTTCCAGGAGGACACGATCGTTGGCTGCATCAGCCTGTCACCATAAGCGCTTCTGCCTGAAGCCTGGTCTGATCTGATTTGATAAGTTTGATGATATCCCATTCCATCTAGTATTATCTATCTCATCCCCCTTTTGTCCAGTAACTATTAGATGCCCTCAAGTGCGTGCCTCGGTCAAGAGCTTGAAACAGGCATCATATGTACAATTATTATTTTGCAGTTGAAACAAATGATAGTTCGCAATGACTCTGGTGGAGTTCCCTTAAGGGACCCAATGAAGACTGAGGCACCTGCCAGTGGAGAGGAGAGGGGAAGGGAGACTGGATTGGACCTGCTGCCAAGAGACGCAGTCCGCCCTGTCTGCATGCACATCGTGTCGAAAGGTGCAAATCATAACAAGCCATTATCATCTGATTCTCCTGCGCTTTGCTGCAGTGTATCAGCCCAGCCTGCACCCAAAAACGCCACGTTGGGTTGACTTGGCACCTTTGCCGATGCACTCCTCCAGCACGGAGATTTTCAATTCAGCGCTCCCTCCGTTGCGACCAACGTTATCTGATCCCACAGAACAGGAACATACGCGTGGCATCCACAGCATCTACACCTCCACAGTCGGACATGGATGGGATCTTTGAGAACGCATCGACCAGTCGGCCAGCGACGTGGAAGCCGGAGCCTTACGAGCGGGGTACGTTTGGAATCTTGTCGACATGCATCATCACCCTCGGCCTTTGAGTGTGGACGGCCATTCACCTCAATGTTCCGGCTCGCAATGGGCAATTGCAACAGTTCCTCCGGAAAGTGGCCTGGATGGTATTTGGCTTCCTGGCACCAGAACTGGTGAGTAGGTACCTGTTATGATCTCCTTTTTTCGCCAAACTTGCCTGCTTGGGAGGGAGCTTTTTTTCTGAAGGGCCGCTGAGTACCGGCCTGACAGGTCGCGTTTACCGCTTTCCAGCAGTACTCGACCGCTTCGCGGCTCAGCAAGAAGATGGCTGGGAAATTTCCAACCGAGATTTGCTATGGGAGAGTGGCTGGGGGGCATGATCAGGGTAAACGCAGCGCGGGGTGTCGTTTTTGGCGTTGGAGAAGACAGGCGGTCCAGGATGTTGAGGTGAGTTGTGTCTCCTGGAGATGGCTTTCATCATGTCTAATTGCAGTCGCTGTCGATTTTCAGAGCCAACCGGCTGCCGAAACATCCGACAAGGAAAATCCATGGACGTTTGTTCACAGCCAGTTCGCAATCATGGGTGGATTCGAGATTCTGTTTGCGAACCGTGAGCTACGCAAAGCATTACCTCGTGCATTGCGAGCTCGGTATAAGGACGAGAACGAGCCGGTCCATCTGACGCTGACTACCGATGGGCTTGCTCTCCTTGCTGAGAGGGCCTTGAAGGTCATTCCGGATCTTACAAAAGACGCCATTCAAGACAAAAGCAAAGGAAGTGCGTTTGCGAAAACTCTGGTTTGCTTACAAGGTGTGTCGAGCTTCTCATTGACTAGTCTTTCTTGCTTGCTTTACATGCATCGTCTTGTCAAAGTGCATTCACACGTTCTGTCTCTGACATGCATCTTTCGGGTGGGGAAGCATGCTGGTTCTGTGTTCAGTGCCTTACACGTTTCGGTCAGCACCTGGGCATAAGTCTGCTGGAGCTCAATGTCTTCGGGCATGCCGTGTGTACCTTGGTGACGTATTGTCTGTGGTGGCACAAACCATTAGACGTCCAGCAACCGGAGCCAATTGTGATAACGGAAAAATCGGATGCAGAACTCATTGTTGCCATGTCCCTGTTTGGCAAGTTCGGCAACTCGGCCCCGGAGTCGGCCCGTCTGCGACGGGATGAGGGGCAGCAGGGTTCTTTGCTACGTTTTTCCGTGCAGGTGGATTGGCCGTCAGGTCACAGTTGGGTTGTCGGGTGTGGCGAGGAGTATAGCATTACCAACGGCGGCGGCCCACGCTTTTGGCTCCTAAGGTGAGTCGGATGTCTCAGGCTGCAATGTTTCTGTTAGTACTAACATTGGCTGCCAGGAAAATACTTCGCCGAAAGAAACTCCGGCTAGATGTTGAGAGAGGTGCTAAATTGGAGGAACCCGTTGGTGAAGACGTCAAAATCAACTTGGGGGAGACCTCTAGTGGGTTACGGTTTTGGGAGCGCGTTGACGATCAGGAGGAGTTGGGAGATGAGGACGGCCCCGACATCAACGCAAGTATCACCAAGGAAGATAAACGCGACGAAAAGGGATTAGTAACTACCGATGGCCGGCCAATCGACAACAGACATGATCTGGAGCCCCCCGCGAACATGTCCTCCATCACGCCAGCTGCAGCAACACCACCCCAGGCCTCCTTGAGACTAGCCCCTTCATTGTGGCATCCCGCATCGCCAGGCACGCCATTCATTCCGCTTGCCCCATACCAGTCGGATATCCGCCGCTGGGGGCTTGCTTTGGGCCTCCTGCCCTTACAAGACTATCGCCAGAACACGCTTCTTCTGGCCGACCACGTGGGCAATCTACCCCGATTCGAGGGAGTCGCTGGGCAATGGCCCATGTACTTTGCCTTTGCCGTGACGGGATTCATCTACGGGGGGCTGCACTGTCTAGCCTGGAATGTCGCGTTTCCAACCGAGTTGGAACGGATGTTCTGGAGGCTGTCCAGCGTGACGGTGTCATCGACAGGTATCTTGTTGGTACTGGTGTACACATGGGAGCTGATGCCCCCCATTTGGAGCGATTCCCTGAAGTTCTTTGAAGTTTTGGGCACGCTCCTAGACAACACGCGTCGCTTTGTCGCCAAGCTTCCGGTTTCAAAGAACAGGACCTCGATGAAGGAGGCCAGATTCCGGTCTCTTTTTCGGCCGCTGGTGTTTCTGCCGTCTGTTTTGCTCGGGCTTCTCAAGACCCTCTACGACATCTCGCTAGTTGTGTTCATGGTATTTTATTGCTTTGCGAGACTTTATCTCGTCGTGGAAAGCTTCATTAGCCTCGCTCACCTGCAGGACTCTGTTTATCAACTGCCAAAGTGGTCGCAGTATATGCCGCATATCGGCTAGAACCATGCGGTTGTCGGACGCAGAGTTGCGTTGTCATGTGGTATCCGGGTGTACAGTAAGATTGTCTGGCCTAAATAATTACAATAGGGGGTAGCATTGATGGGCTGCACTGAGGGCTAAAGCTACGGTCGCAGCAGGGCAAGCAAGCTACATGGACGAAACATCGTACAAGACAAGGAAAGAGAAGTACAGCCTTTGGGGCACCCCAGGGCAACACGAATATGACAAAACTTTTATCTCGCATTGAATACTCATGCAGTCATCTATTCTCGTTTACATGCACCATAGCATGTACTATATTACTTATTCAGAACGAAGAACGAAATGATATCCAGTAATCACCCATGGATTCTGCTCCTGAAAGTGATATCACCCTCTTGAGGGCCAGAGAGCCTATGTTATGATGACTGACCCAAAACTAAAGATATTGCTATACCCTGATTGAGCCCTCCCCAACATGGAACCCAAGAATCTTTTGTTAAAATTCAACGGCGATGGTGCTAGGCTGCGGCTTGAGCCTAGTGGCTCCCGCCTCCCACGTGGGGGGAGCCGTGTAATCAATCTTGCATTTGGCGGTCCAATACACTTCCTACGCCAACTTCAGTCTTATTCCCCACACAAAGGGGGAGTAGCACGAGATTCTGCCGACTCACCCTTGCAAACATGGCATAGCTGTCGGCGTTATACAAAGCTTTGGACTTTTCGTCTCCAGCGGCGAGTCTCTAGACGAAATACGAACCGTACGCAGGAACCATTCCTAGATTCTCGGCATCCGGATTCTTCATTCGCTGGTCGATGATGGGTTGCCCATTGAGCCCGCTCAGACTGCACTGTAGGTCAATTACCACGGCTGAAACCCGGCCGCTCTAGATGAAAATGTTGACACTTACGTCGGGATCATAAAGGAGGTGCGATGTCTGCTGCGCAGAGTGGGTAAGTAGTTGGACGTGAGAACCTCCCGTGTTATTTCATGAATGGGCGCAGTAATACAGAACAGTAGAGGGAAAACTCACATCACCTCATGTAAAACCGCCTCGCCAAAGGTCCCCATCCGCGCCGACATCTAGCACGTCTTATTTTCAAAGTCTTCGCAAGTCTCTTCACACTTGATGCCTCCCAGGTCGAGAGCTCCCACCTGCCACATCTGAGGGCACACAACGATGTAACTCGGCAGTGCAGCATCGTGGAACGTCACCGGCGTGGTATACATCAGCGCCTCCTCCCGCCAGTCACAGACCCCGTGGACATCAGTCTTCGAGAAGTACACCTGCTCTAGCCTGTCGCTGCGGCTAGATACCCCTTCCCCCGTGATCGACATAAACACATCAAGCACGACATCTGCATCGCCGGGCGCGAAATACTTTGCGAAGAGTTTTGAGTTTGTCCTTGCGTGGTTGGGATTGCTGGCGTTGGTCAGCTCGGAGACCGCGGCTGAGACGAGGGTTATGGCGTCGGCGGATGCGCTGTGCAGTTTGTTCATCTCGGCGGATTCCCAGGCGGGAATGTCGGTTGGGACCGTGGGCTGAGAGATGTCTGGGGCTTGGGCGAGGGACAGCTTTGCAGCCAGTGCCAACGCAAGACAGGCGAGTGTGAAGGAGGGTCGCATGGCGGTAGCTACCTTAGTGTTATGCTGTGGTTCGTCGTGGGTTGCTGGTTGAGGCTATTGGTGAGGTTTGGTCTGGAGATGAGCGGGGTGCTTGGTTGCGCTGGAAAGCAGGAGTGCAGGAGAAGTTGCTCGCCTGTTCATCTTCCGCCGTATGGTTGCCGACGACCCCGCCAAGGCGTGGCTCTTCAGGCGTCGGGTTTGCAGACCTAAATGAACACTGGCGACTGGTTCGAGAACCAAGCTGGCGGATTCGGCGTCAAAGCCGAGCACCTTTGGCGACAGGGTCAAAAGCCTGCTAGCTCGCAAAAACCAACACGGATATCAAGGGCAGCAAGGGCAGCAAGGGCAGCAAGAATAACCAAGATACGTGAGGGAAGGCTGGAGGAGTGCTTCAGAACGACACAATGCCATTCAACGATGAGAAATATGCCCACACGTCCAAGACAACAAAAACATGAACATAACAAAACTTTTATTCCAATTGAATGCACCATGCAGTCGTCTATTCTCGTTTACATGCACCCGCCCATCCTATGACAGAACCGCCAAGAAATCATTAAAGTCATCAACGGTCCCCAGCCCCGTCACACAATCATATCCCTTGACGGACCTCCAGCCCACCGCCCTCGTGTTATCCGGGAACCAGCACCCATTGCTGCGTCCCACCGTAACATCCCTGAGCACCTCCCGCACCTTCGGCGAGTACAGAAGCGGGTTGATCCACCCCAAGCTAGGCTTCCCCGCCCTCAACCGCTTATCATTCACCAGCGCCACCATCGCCGCAATGACGGGCGTGCTCGCGCTGGTACCCAGGACTTGCCCGAGGTTACCGCTCTGATACACCTGGAACGCGCTGCCTATCGCGCTGATGTCCGGCATGGCGCGCCCCGTCCAGTTGAACAATGGCAATCGCTCGTCGTTGTTTTTCACCATGTTATCCACGTACGGATCGACCACGGCGCGCTGCCAATCCGGCCGCGCGAAGTAGTTGCTGAAGCCGCCCGAGCTGAAATCCGCTCCGGACAGGGGTGGGGCAATGTTGGAGACGGCGCCCACGCTCGTCACGAAGGGGCAGCTTGCTGGGAAGGTGGGGATGTACATTTTGCGATGGAAGCCGTCGTTGGACGTGCATTGCGTCTGACCGGTGCCGGCCGCGCCGCCGTCGCCTGTGGCGGTGAAGATTGAGACGCCGCGGGCGGACACGGCGGCGAAGAGATCGCAAACTTTGCGGGCGTAGAGCAGCGGGATGCCGATCTCGTCGTCGGCGTAGCTGACGCTGAGAACGTGGGGTAGCTCGTCGTCTGGCTTGGCGAGGAGAGATTCGAGGAACTCGAGGTAGGGCTCGTTGTCGCTTTGCGATTCGGGGAGGGCGGTGCCGTTGCGATCAAGCTTGGCGCCGCGGCCGCCGGTGACGTAGTAGGTTACTTCGGATGGGTAGCCTAGTGCGAGGGCGTACTCTACGTCGAGAGCGGCTTCGATGCCGGAGGAGATGTACTCGGGCTGCGGGTTGGTGCCGCCGTGGAAGAGCTCTACGGTGTAGTTATGCGGGGGGTCGAGGTCTTTGATTTCCGGGGCTAGGGTGTTGACGAATTCGATCACGTCTTTATGGTGGATCCACTGCTCGAGGAAGCCCGCGACTCCGAAACGCGCCGGTGATGGGGCCGTCTCGTTGTACGTGATGTTGTACAGCTTGCGGATGCACTCGGGGTAGGCCCCTGTCAGGCAAGGATAGTCTGGCTCTTGGTCTTCTTGGGTGTGGTTGTCGTTCCACCAGTCGTCGTCAGGATTGAGCGTCAAAATGGGCCATCCTGTGGAGGTGGACGAGACTGGCGTTGCGGAAGGGGCAAACGTTAGTGAAAGCGTTGATTCAGAGGAGGAGGAGGACAGGCTCTTGAGGGAAGAGAGGCTTGTCTGTGAAACGGTTGAGGCCTCAGAAGAGAATGAGGTTTCGGGGGACGATGAAAGCGTCGGCGCCTCGGAGGACACGCTGGTGAGCGAAAGCGTCTGCAAGGAGGATAGGCTCGACTTGGGCGGTACGGTAGATTTGGTCGACTTGGACTTGGTCGACTTGGCGAGCGTAGAGGGCTCAGCAGGCTTGGTGGGCTCGGTTGGCTTTGTGGGTTTGGTAGGCTTGGGACATGCTGGCTTTACGTTTGCTGGCTTGCCCTTGGCTATCTTGCTCTTCCCCAATTTTGGTGCATGCTTGTTGTGGCCTCCCCGCGGTGTGATGAAGTTGGTGAGTGGATAGACAAAATCGATGTTCTGGCGCAACAGAGCAGGTACTGTGTAGTTGAGCGCCCGAAGGAAAGGCTTGCCATCCTTGCCGTGGGAGTAATGCGCCAGGTCGGCCTGGAAGAGCGATTTCACGGTCCTCACAGACGCGACGAAGTTGACGAAGCTCCCCTCTACCCGGACATCGCGGACGCCGCTCGACTTCAACCAAGAAGTCACGGAATTGACCACTTTCGCGTCGGGTTTTCGATGCTGCTGTATCTCCTCCCGGCTAAGATGACGGCCGCCGAAGTCAGGATGGTCGGGGTCACCGGACCGGCGGAAGAGTTTGGTCTTGAGGGCTTCGATCCCTGGCTCCTTGAGCACAACGGACACGGCGATCGTTTCGAACGCCTCTGCGTTGCTGCGGAAGACCCATCCTGGTGGCAGGCCCTCCGTCTTCTCGAGGACTACCGAACTGGCCGCGTTGACGGGTGCAATGGGCAGTCCAAGCAGGACCAGCGGAAGCCAGCACCACATCGTCGAGTGGAGGCGAGATCAGGGGTCGTAACGAGTGGCAGGCGCAATTGAAACCCCCTTTTCCAATTGCATCCCCGCGAACGATAGGTGACAAGTAGGTATAGGCAGTGGGATGGCAAAAGCAAAAGAAATCCGGGGTATAAGAACCCTCGAGGTTCTCGCGCCAAAACTGTGGATATTTGCAGCCGGCATGGGCGCCCAGCGTCGCATACTAGAACCTGGAGCAAGCGGACAGGTGTGCTGACCACGTTCCACGATAATTAAACACACCCTACCATCGCTCCGTCCCTCCTCTTCTCTGGGATGATCCCGCGGTGCATTCCGAGAGAATTGGCAGGGGTTGCGGTCCACTTGGCACAATCAATACCACCCTGCACTCGGAATATAACCCCGGCGCTCCATTTGGGGTAAGTCTGGCTCAACCACCGCAACCTTTAAGCGTTGAGCCGCCTTGCCAAAGGTCACACTCCAATTCAGCCGAGATATGGACCCACAAAAACAGCAGGTTGCTGTTGTAGCCAGCCAGCATCCAGCAGATTTCGCATTACTGGGCAACAGCGTGTTCTTTGGGAAGGCTTCTCCCTAAGATCTTGGCTCTTAATGGCTCATAAAACAAAGGCTCAGCCCGGACAAATTCGAGCCATTCCAAGAGTTCCAAGATTTCCAAGACGGAGGACGGGCTTGAAAGACACTTTCCCGTTGCGCTCTCCGCTGGAAGGCCACCGATGCACGCCCGCTGTGTCTCCACTTTCTTGCCACTGGACCTCCCAATGTCGCCGTCGGCGGGGATCCTGGTTCGAAGCCGCGATGAAGGTATCCTCGATCCGATCAGAGAAAGCGACGATTTGGAGATCGTACGGAACCAGGTTGGTGGATACCAAGCGTAGGGCGGCGATTGGCACGGTAGTAACGCATAACACAATTGTACGACTGGCCGCTGAAAATAGAGCCACATGGCCGCTAGCGTCTTAGCGCGAACCGTTGCGGCTCTCGATGCTCCGGGGTGGGCCTCGAACCCGGAAAGGACCTCACTGGTCTCAGTCACGAGAGTGCCGCGCGCTGGTAGCGATTCTAGGCAGGTCATTTGATGAGACGACCATGCTCTTGTTATCCACACTTTGCTCCTTGGCTTGTACTCCCCATCGGGGGTCGTCCGCGATCTCGGTTCCGATTTGCCTCAATAGGATTCCGACAGCGACTGGACCGATGATGGTGTTCAGTACAATCGCCCAGATACCGATAATGAAGGCCTTCTGAGACAAATACGACGTTTCGTTGAGCCCAATCTGTATGATGAGGAGCCCAATCTCACCGCGGGCGACCATGGCCGTCCCGAGGAGTGTCGCTGAGGCCCAGTTTGCGACACGAACACCCGACTTGTCAATTGAAACTCTCGTCTTGCGGTTCGTAAAGAAATCCGAGATCGGAACGCACATTCCGACGACCAGCTTTGCGCATAGCATCAAGATGCTGAACACGACCCCTTTCCAGATCATTTCGCCCGTCCACAGTTTTAGGAACGGGACGGAAAAGCCGATACTGGCAAAGAAGAGGGGCTGGAGGATGTAGCGCTGGGCGTCCAGAATGTATTTCTCAAAAGTGTGTAGGAACGTGGGTGTCTTGTCGGGCGAGCTTTCTCCGTGCTCTCGACTTGTGACCACGAAGGGTCCTTCGGAGTGGCGACTCGGCAAGCTGCTGAGGACTGTGCCGGCGAGAAACGAGCCGAAGAGAACCGATGCTCCGGCGTACGCTGCAATCGCCAGGAAAGCACACAGGATCAAGACCATCAGCACTATGTTGGACACATGCTTGAAGCGGGCGAACCTGGCCTCGATGCATCCGCGAAACACCGGGCCAAGGATAAACTTCGCAATGAGTGGGGTGAGGACGGCCATTAGCCCGCTGGCCAGTATTGGCCTGCCGATAATCCAGCCCAGATTACCACCGCCATCAGCGAGGCCGCGGAGTTGGTGGATGACGCTAACGAGAACCAAGCCGCAGACGTCGTCAAGAATGGCAGCACTGATGAGGACGGTCCCTACACGGGTCTGCGAGAAGTCGACATCCTTGGAGGCGCTGTTGATGACAACAAAGGTGGTTCCGAGTGACGTTGAGCACAAAGCCGTTCCGACAATGAAAGACTCGATGGCCCCTGAAATCATCAGCATCCACCCGGTGGGAAGGCTGATGGGAGACGTACCATGACCGAAACCCGCGTAGAGCAGAGCAAAAGACAAAGCGATAGGTGTCAGGACGCCTAACAGAGCAGCAGTAACGCTAAGCACGAAATTTTGTCTAAGGAGGTCCAGACGGAGAGTGAGACCGCCTGCAAAGACGCACCGTTAGTATTTGGGGGAGGGGGGGTACTTAATCAATAATGAGACCAACCTTCGAAGATGATTAGAATCAATCCGATATAGCCCAACGCGAGGAACGTCTCCTGCCAATCGACGGCCAAAATGTTGCCAATGGGTGATCCGTAGATGAGCCCGACGATAATCTGTCCAATCAGGCCAGCGCTGATAATTTTATCCGAAATCCATTCAGCGATAGCCAGGAAGAAGAAGAACGAGATGAGAGTGAGGATGCTGATGACTGTGAGCACCGATCAGCGGGTCTTCAGGCGGAATGCACGGTGCGCATATGACGTACTGCTGGGCTCATGGTATTCGAGAAACGGGCCGCTCTCCTCGACGGCCATTTCGAATGGTGCTACAATGCAAAGATGTTGGCCTGAGATTATGCGCGTGTCCGCGAAGAGCGCATCTTGGGATTGGGAGGAAATGTGAAGTTGCATGCCGAAGAATTTGAAGCTGGCGGCTTGGCAGGCCCAGGCACCCCTGAGCTAATTGCCAAGACGCGCGGGATGACGAAAGACCAGACGATTCGTCACCTGGATTATGGACCCTCTTTCGACGCTAGAATTGCAGTGCTCTTACCTACAACTTCGCGCATCGGTCCCTAAACCACGACACATCTTCACTTCCCTTCTCCTCCACCCCCCTTACACCCGTCCCTGTCCTACAGCTCGACGGCGGCGAAGGCTCTCTTATCCTGCGCCCTCTGCCACTCACGTTACCGCCCGGCCAGCAGTATTTGGCCTTCCCCTCTGCTTCATTGCCTGTTTTTGTTGCGGTTTGGCTCGCAACTGGTAATGGGAGCTCGCGATTCTGAGACTGAAAGAGAGCGTGAGAGAGCTTGCCGCCTGTCGCACTTCAGCTCTTCGTGAATGGAGGCGCTATGTCAGCTCAAGGGGTTGTGTGTAAAGTTAAGGGTTGGGGTTGGGGCTTTGTGTTAGGGGGGCAAGAGTAAAACCCAATGTTGTGAGAAAATCCGGTACTTTGTTACTCGTCTCAAGGGGTTCCTTAAACAGTGTCAATTATAGCACCATAGGTGACCCTGAGGCCTGGCCTGCCAGAGGAATGCATTCAAACAAGCTGTACGAGGACTCTAGTTAAGAGATAGAGTCTCCCTTCTCCATGCCAAAATACGTCATGAGAGTCCTCACACAATTTGTGCCGGAACAGCAAGGCCTGGCTGGGGCTTACTACTTTACACAACCTTTTTGTTGGCCCGAGCATTCTCTGCCCCGCAGTATCATCAACGTTAGTCTCGTTTCCCACAAAAAAAGCAAGAATTAACTCCCCTCCCCCCTGTAAACTACAAGACAATTATCTATGGGTATCCTATATAACTTGAAGCCGTCTCATATCCCTCATCCACGTATCAGCGGTACGCGATCATTAATTCAACTTCCCAGACCATCTCTAGCTTCCATCCTAGAATCTCAACCTCAGATTATCAAAGTAGAAGCATTGCCGCGACCGCCCAGGCCGCCAGACCTCCCATAGTCATCCGCCCAGCTCCGCTAGTCACAACAGCCGAAGGCGACGATATCGTGCCGTTGCTAGGTGTCACCAACAACTTCGGAGGATCGTAGGGTCCAGCGGTGTGTGGCGTATCACCGCCGCCGCCGCCGTAATGGTCTCCGTCCTTATCAGTGTAATGCCCTATGGGACCTCCGGGATAACTGCCACCCCACTTCGACGTCGGGTAGTCGCCGTGTTCCTTTGTCCATGTACTAGAACACCCAGCTGTGAGAGTGACACTGACAGTCGAGTATGCAGTGATGGTGCTGACACCCGGCGGGACACTGGTGTAGACAGTGACCGATACCGTTTGGGTAACAGCCGGTCCGGTCACGGTTACGACTGAGGTGGCGGTTCCTACAGTCTGGGTGGTGGTCGTAATGACGGTGGCCGTTCCTACCGTCGTTGTCGTCACGCTGGTAACTGTGGCTGCTCCAACCGTCGTTGTTGTCACGCTGGTAACGACGCCCCCGTCAACTGTCTCGGTTTTCGTCGTGGTGTAGGTCCCGTCAGTTCCAACTTTTTCAGTTGTGGTCACCGTGTATGTGCCATCAGTACCCCTGATCTCTGTCGTCGTGGTTGTCCTTGTCACGGTCGTTGTGTGGCCATCAGAGCTGCTCGAGATGATTGAGCTCGAGCTTGAGGGGAGGGGATCAACGCCACAGTCCTCTCTGCTTTGGCCCTTCGTGAGAGTTAGCAAACCAGACTCGGGGGCGGGTGAACTCCTGCGCTTACATTCTTGCAGCACCAAACTTTGCCGCCAAATGTGTTCCAGGCGCAGTAAAATCCGTTGTCGCAAGCCCCTGGTGATGTCTGTCAGCTCAATGCAAACCGAGCCTCCACAAAACCACACTTACGGCCTGATCCGTTCTCGCAACACGTCTGATTGAGCTGCACTTTGTTGTAGCAAAACAACGACAGGTCTGTTGAGGCTTTGCAAGACAGCCAATCCCCTCCGCAAGCGTTCTCACAAGTCGTTCCGCTGCCGCAGGTGCCAAACTCGGGATGGTAGCCGGGCGGAGGTGTCTGACGGCGGGCGAGATCTCCCTCCTCGAGTTCTGGAGACGACCACCTGTAGAATTGGCGGTGCTGCGCTGAAGACAGGGGTAGCATGCATAGCGCAGCCAACACCAACACCCCGCGCAAACTTGAAGCCATGCTGGTGAGTTTGCGACAATGGCACAGAACAAAGAACTCTGGCAAGATCAAAGAAATCCGATCTAAAACTTTTTTGAGCACCAGGATGGGGAGAGCCTCCAAGAAACAAAAACCGGGGGAACGGGGGGGGGGGAGCTTCAACATAC
>Ga0247780_1000960_pt1 | contig 21391 bp, 19 predicted proteins | sample UWRJL079202R5_FD_179927 | JGI IMG/M metagenome (GOLD analysis project Ga0247780, IMG submission 179927) | Plant litter microbial communities from Arlington Agricultural Research Station in Wisconsin, United States - UWRJ-L079-202R-5 | ecosystem: Environmental > Terrestrial > Plant litter >... | reverse complement strand
TCTCCCTCCCCAACCCTAACCCCACCCCCAACACCGCCGTCACGACCTCGATGTCCAAAGCCTTCGGCCTCCCCGGCATCCGCCTCGGCTGGGTCGCCTCCCCCAACCTCGCCCTCCTCCGCCGCATCATGTCCAACCGCAACTACACCACCCACTCCGTCTCGCAGCTCGACCAGGCCGTTGCAGCTTACACCCTCTCTCCGGCAGTCTACCCGCAGATCATCGCAAAGAACCTCGCCATATGCGCAAAGGGGATCGAAGTGATCGGTGAGTTTGTGGAGCGGAATAAAGACAGGGTGGAGTGGATTTCCCCGCAGGGAGCGGGGGTTGCGATTGTGAGGTTTAAGGGGAAGTGTGGGAAGGCGGTGGATGATGGACGGTTTGCGGAGGGGCTGGTGGAGGAGACGGGTGTGATGGTTATTCCGGTGGGGAGGACGTTTGGCCAGCCAGAAGGGGGGGATGAGGGGTTGAAGGGCTATGTGAGAATTGGGCTGGGGGTGAGGGAGGATGTGTTGAGGGGGGCATTGCGGGAGGTGGAGGGGTATTTGGGGAGGTTTGAGTAGTTGTCTGGGTGTTGATGGGGGTTGGTGGTTGTTCGTTGTTTTATGAAAAAGGGGAAGAGGAGGAACTGTCTGTTTGTTTATCTGAACATTTAGCCCTTCTCAGTAACGGGATATTGGGGGGCAGAAGCAACTTGAATGTAAGAGTTCTGTCTGAAAATACCTTCCTCCTCCCAAACTTAAATTGTATGCATTTTACAGCGCCCTCTTTTCAACCAACCCAGCAGGACTCAACCCTCACATTCCTACAGATGCCCGCATCTCTTTCCTCCCCTCCTACTTCCCCTCCTTCCTCCCTCACAACACCCCCTCTACCCCCTACGTCCATCACTATCCGTAACCAGTATCTTACTGGCATCCTTACAAAGCCTCCTCTCACACACAACATAGCAGTTATCCGTCTTCGCCCCAACCTCCATCCTCTCACAGTCTCTCACAGTGAGAGGGCCCTGCCCAATAGTTTCCCGCCGTTGGTTCTCGAAAATAAGCCAACTGCATGGCGTATAGGACACAGTTGCCGAGAGGAGGTCGAAACATATACAGCAGCGGTTTTCCTGGGCTGTTGCCTTGCACATCTTCCTAATGAGACTGGGGTGGTGTTAATTGAAGTCCTGAGTTACGTGGTGTGTATTGGCGAACCTTCTTGAGGTGTGTGAATTTGCAAATGAAACTTGGCCTCAAAAGTCATAATAGATGTGCCAAGAATGTTGGGTGGGTATCCTCACCAGGATATGAAAACCTGCAAGGCCGAAGACAGACCCCGAGTACCTGGGGCCGCTCATTAGTTATGATTTTCTTTCCATCATCTGGGAAGAGTCAAGGACACTTAGACGAGCCTTTCTGATGATCAGGTGTCTGTCTCGGCTTACATGCCCCTTAGTATCTGTGCGCCTCGTGTGGTTTGATGTTGAGAAACCGGTCTCCCGGTTGCCAGTAAGATTTTCTTCTCTGTTGTCCACTTGCGAGTTGTCATGAGCGGGTTGGTCGACATACTGACGACTCATGCAGACCCACACTTTTGTTTGGAAATAGTGGGCACACGGAGTTCCTCTCCTGATAACAAGGTTCTGAACCCGATGAGAACAGAAAACACAGAACTTGACTTCAAAGCCAGGCAGCAAGCTTAACCAACAAATGGTAGTTGATAAAATTATGTGGTCTAAGCGCCTCGAGCAGTTTCTTGCTTCTTCATACACTCTTTATTCATAAACCTCAGACGCCGCTTTGTATCCGGCCATGGTCGTCTCAGTGCGGACAACGGATTGCAAAAACCACATCATGATCGCATCAATCCGCCATGTTTTACATGCCCATACCCAACGCCAATGACGCCCCGTGTCATGCAATCAACCCAACCCTTCCGCTTTTCATGAGCCGTTACCTGTTGCGATTGGCCGAAAATCTTCTGACCATGACCTCGCGGATCGTGTACTTTTTCAGGGCCTCGGCGATGCCTCCTTGTTGCATAGCCTCGTCAAAAACAGAGGGGGGAGGAATGTCAACGTAGACCAGAACCAGACTTTTGAGGACGTGCGCCAACACACGGTTTACTCCCATCAACCACGACCAAGACTTCTTTGGCGCTTCATGTTCGATCTGCTTCCATCGCCCATCGGAGAACGTTGGCATGACCATTACGCCAAACTCGCTGTGGTCAAAGACAGGACCTCGCTGGTAGAGAATGAAGTCGACTCCAAACTTGATACCATGTCGAGGGACCCAACCGAGAGAACGAAAATGGTGATACACGGCGTAATTTACAAGAAAAGGATCCTGGGGCTGGAGACTCGCCAACGGCGAGCTGACCTCCCGAGGAGGAAAATAGGAATAGGCGCGGAGCAAATCCAGGAGCTTGTCTGTAGGAATTGGAGCCAACGTCACAGGATCAACGACTGAGAGTACACCAAGAGCAAAAACAAGGAAGAAAGCTTCTTCCGGGGCGAGCTGGAAGTGCTCCTTGTTCGTTAACTCTCCAACTGCGATGGGAGTCTCAGGAGTTGAGCCAGACACTAGTTCCCGGGTTGTTGTTGCAGGAGAGGCAGGAGAGGGAGTAGAAACTGGCTCTGTCCTATCGTCCCTATCCGTCAAGGTGGAGGGTGTGCTTCTTGGGGGGCTGCCGCTTGCTGAACGTCTTGGACTCGGGGGATCATGGTGTTGAAAGGTGGTTGATTCGACCTGAGGCGAGAACCGAACACTCTTCCGTCGTTTTAAAGGTTGCTTTTCCTGGGCTTCATTGGAAGCGGGCTCAACGGACCCATTTGCAGAAGATATAGAGGGAGGAGGCGAGACAATTCCGTTGGCTGGCCCGTTGGAGAGCGCGGCCTTGGCCTCATTCAGGAGGATGTCCACAACGGAGGGCGTGGTCGAGACACTCGTCTCAGTTGCCGGGATGTCGGCTCCGTCAGCAAGACCGTTTGGACGGGCGTGCCCGTCGACAGGCTTGCCATTTACGTGCCCATTGGCCTGACAGGAGTGTCTCGAGTCAGGTGAGAGGAAGTCCATAGACTCGTCCTTCTCATCGTGCGCTGTGACAGTTCCCGAGCCCACACTTGCCAAAGAGTTAGGAAGCGCCAACAACTCGGCAGGGCCAACTGGAGACTTGTGCGCTTTCAGGCTGTTCACGAGGACGGGCTTCGCTACTAGACTGACCAACGTATTTGGCAGGGCCAGTAGTTCCGCTGGGCCGACTGGAGGCCTTGGCGAACCTGGTGGCGTCCTCGGGGGAGTGTCTTCAACAGGCGCAGGGTGTGGTGCGGCGTGGGACTTGGTCTCGGCGGGCTGGGTCTCTGCAAACGTCGCCTCTACCAGCCTAGCTTCTTCGAGTTTGGCATCCTCTAGCCTTGCTTCTGCTGCCCTAACCTCCTCGAGCCTGGCTTCCTCAGCTCTTGCTTCTTCTAGCCTCTGTTGCTCGATCGCCTCAAGTTCTGCCTTGGCTCTCTCCCACTTCACATTACGCCGCTCCTCGCGCCTCAAGTCTGTGCGGACCTCGCTGACAGTGCCTTCTTGCCCTGTCCCAAGTCGACCAAGCTCCCGCTTCAGCCAATTCGGCTCGCTGCGACTAAGACTTCCTTTTCCAAAGAAGCCTTGCTCCCAGAGAGCGCGTATAGACTTGGGGTCATTGATGTGGACAGAGCGTGTGTCAGGATCCCAAACACCGACATGGTCAACAGACGGTTCAGCGGCCGGCGGGGACACAACCTGACGCAGCCATGTATACGCGAGGTGCAAAAGAGATATCGGGTTGTTGGGGTAGAAGGTTGGGAGCGGGAACGTTCGTATCGGCGCAGGTAACGCATAGATTTGCCACAGCGGAACCCTCGGCGGGAAAGGAGCAGTGTGCGCTGGAACGGTCGCATCCGGCGTTGACACTACTGGTTCTACGGGCATAGTTGCTACCTCACCGGGAGGGCTCATGGTGATAGTTGCTGTCGTAGCCATTGTGGGGGCTTCGGGTCGACCTGCTAAAGGGGTGCGTTAGTCAGAGACCACGATCCATCAATGCACCAAAATAAATATGATGTCAAAGCTTGCTCAGATACCGTTGTAGTCAAAGTGGGCATTCACCGAGCATGCACTGAAGCATATTGCTCTAAGCACCAAAGTGTATGGTTGTCATCATCGCAGCTGGGGAGGGGTGTGCCAGAGCAGAACAGCTGCTGGCCGCAAGGGGAGGAAAATGGTGAATGGCGAGGTAACTTACTCAATTGCGGGATATTCCCAACAGAAGCACAGGATACTCGGCCATCCAGGGCGCCTGGAGGATCACCGGAAGGTCAAAATTGCCATGAAGATGCGAAGACGCTTAGGTTGAGGTGGCTTCACATCGAGCAGACTTTTCCTCGAGTTGAAGAGTCAGGACGGAAAAGTTCGGCTGCGGCAAAAAAAAAAAAAAGTCTGGGCTTTGTAGCACGGCAGAAGTGGGGCGGCGGGCCACCAGAGCTTCGGGAAATCCGCGGCAGAGCTTCTCGCTTGCTCGCTCGCTTGCTTGCGGCAGGCATTGCCTGGTGAAAACAAGCTAGCAGCGAAAAAGTATTGTCATCTTCCTGGCTCACCACCTGCACGACTTCCGACGGTTCCGCTCCTGGCTCACCGGCGCAGCCGTCGACGATCAAATATGTGCGGCTCCCACCTGTAGCGCCAATCCTCCCGCCTGGGCTCATCTCTCGCTGCTGCATCGGACTGCGCACTGCTGTCCGTCTCCGTCGCCGCTCTCCGTCGAGAGTATCCGCCGAGACTATCCACCCGCCCCAAGCGCCAATGACGCCTAGCCATGTGCCAACGGCGCTGGTCCTCCAGGGCGTAGCCTTGGTATGCCTCGTCTGGAGCCTCTTCATCTACGTGGTCCAGATCATTGGCATTTTCCAAATGTGAGAAGATCGCCAGTACCCGACTGACCCATTGCACCTCGGCCCACTAGCTTCCATTCGTTCCTGCTGACCGCGTTCGCATCCCAGCTTCCGATACCACTCCGCGCCTCGTCCGAAGCCTGTCTCGCCGACGCTGAAGGAGGACGATGTCCCCCATATCACGATAATACGGCCTGTCAAGGGCGTGGAGATCGGGCTCTACGAGTGCCTTGCCTCAACCTTCCAACTCGTGTACCCGCGATCGAAGCTCACCGTGTACCTCTGCGTCGCATCCTCCGACGATCAGGCGTATCCCGTGCTCCAGCAGGTCATCGCCGACTTCCCAGGCTTCGATGCCAAGGTTCTGGTCGAGGAGGACGACCCGCTGCTCCACGGAACTCGCGGCCATGTCAACAACCTGGGGCCGAACCCCAAGATTAGAAATATCAGTCGTGCCTATCGGGAAGCTAAGGGGGACGTTATTTGGATCGTGGACTGCAACATCTGGACTGCGAAACACGCTGCCGGCAGAATGATCGACAAGCTCTTTGGCTTCCAGCCAAACGGTGGAAAGACAACGCCGTACAAGTTCGTCCACCAGCTGCCGCTAGTTGTTGACGTTGATGCTTCATGGAGTGAGGAGTCGCAGAACCTGCTGTCACCCGTGGAGGCAGGCTCGTCCCAATGGCCTACGAGAGTCCTGAGCCGCGGTGGGCGCCTGGAGCAGATGTTCATGGCCACAACACATGCCAAGTTCTACAGCGCCATCAACACCGTCTGCGTTGCGCCCTGTATCGTGGGCAAGAGCAACATGTTCCGCAAGTCGCATTTAGATGCCTTCACCGACCCTTCGCTAAACCCGATCCTATCCGATTCAGATTCCTCCCGCGGCCGGGGAATCGACTTCTTCTCGTCATATATTTGCGAGGACCACCTCATCGGCGATCTCATATTCCGGTCATCTGCTCCGGGCTTTTGGAATCACGGTCTTGTTTTTGGCGAGGTTGCGATTCAGCCCATGTCGGGAATGTCTGTGTCGGCTTACATCGCGCGCCGCGTTCGTTGGCTTCGAGTCCGGAAGTGGACCGTCCTGGTTGCCACATTGATCGAGCCCGGCGTGGAGTCGTTTATGTGCTGTCTTCAGTTTTCTTTTGCCCTGACCACACTTCCTTGGTTCTCTACCAAACTTGGTATTCCACCGACATGGAGCATGATGGGGGCTATTTGGCTTTTCATGGTCACCGCTTGGATGATTGTCGACCGTTTTTTCAGCCGGAAGTTGCATATGTGCCAAAGCATCGAGGTGGATGAGGACACGCCGACGTTTGCCCGTGGAACCATTCGCCAAGGGGGCCCAAAACAGAAGCCCTTCTTCGAGTGGCTGGCCGCCTGGCTTGGGAGGGAGTTGCTGGCATTGCCCATCTGGATCCAGGCGGTGCTATTGGGCACGACCGTGTCCTGGAGAGGCAGGAAATTCAGGGTTCGCATGGATATGAGCGTAGTGGAGGTTGGAAAGCCGAAAGTCGCCCCGAGCGCCCCGGCCGCAATGCTCAACGGGTCCAGCTCGCCCCGATCACGAAGTAAAGACCGTGTAGACTAATGACACTAGCATACCTAGATCATAATACCCTGTAGACTTAATGACATTGTAGATGCATCACACAACTCAACCAGGCATTTTTATGTAGGCCATGACAACATAACAGCCTTATTTATGGAACTTGCTGTTACCCACCTTCCCGTCTTGAACAAATGCTCCAGCAGGTGGTGATGTGCCCCGGCGGCAAGCTATGCTGCGCCGTTCAACTGCATCAGAACTAGCCCAGGCCTATCCCAGGCCCTCTGCGTATGTGAGCTGCCAACCGTGTCCGTTCTCCTCTGCAATGCAACACATTCCCTCGGCAATATTCAGTGGATGTTGGGCAAACAAGCCCAACACTCAACCGCGGGGGGACTTGACGACCACGGCGGATACCTTTGAACCACACTACCTTACGGAACGGTGTCCAAGCAGCCACATCCCCCACACGATGAGGGGGTTTATTTACAAGGTTTCTTTTTCAGTCAAGGTTTATCATCATACGAATAAGGCCTGCATCGCTAGAGGCCAGACTGGAACCGGCCGCCCAGCAGGTTATGAATGTCAACCAACGACGGGATATACTAAAGTAGGTAGTTGATACTGAGCTACCGATGTTTGATACAAACCTGACTCAAAGGGTCTGTCGTGTAAAATAAGCCTCTCGGCTTGGAGTCAACGCTAATGTATTCGTAACGAGCCTGGCCCTGCTCTTCCGACATAGGTGTGAGGATGATTCCCACGACGAATTCTCGCGCGGAGAACTTGAACAGACCGGGCCTTTCTTACCGGAGCATTCGTAGCTGTCCGTCGCTCCCGTAGCTTGCACTGCCAAGCCTTTTTGTTCTCTAAAGGGCGTGGCCTGGGATAACCGAGTTCTGCTGCATGCGCTGCCGTCATATCGGCATCCTTCTCAACATACCTATCATTTGAAACAATGCCCAACTGTGCGATCTGCCAGGTGTGTCTGCAGGGAGTTTGAGCCTATCTTGCACTTTACTGCCGTTCCACGCAAGCTGCAAACATCATAAATTCCATATTCAGCTTTGTCAGCATCACAACGGCGTAGTCCATTCCAGGCTTGGGCTCCCGAGAGACGGCGACCCGATCTGAGCCGATGTTACAGTTCGCCCCACCCTCCGGTTCCGACCTTCCGCTTCGGGCGAGATCCTGCACCGGGATGCGGCAGAGACGCCTTCTCCCTGCTGTTTCCCCCACACTGACTGGCTCCTGGAATGTCGTTGGCTCCTTCGCTCATAGTGAAGAGACGTCAGGGCCGGTCCCGAGAAAAAAGCTGAATAAAGTAGTGCCCGCGGCGGTGTGACTCCCCAATGCTGCTTCGTCTGCGCGTTGCGTAAACGGCCTCCACGCCACGCTGCTTCGACACGCGTCGCACCGCGACGCATGCCTTCTGCCCTTGATTGATCCCGTTGATTTATGAGTCCCCCCAGACATCCTGTCTTGCCTAAGGTGTTGAGCGCCAAGATTTCAAGACCTAGCAACGCAATTGCTCTGTAGCAGCAAATGGATTTCACATCATGTCCTAGCGACGAGCTGTTCGGCCCAGCCGTTCAGGGCTGCCGGGGCGACTTCGACTTCACCATCAAGTTCGAGAAGATCTTCTTCTCTTTGCTCCCGGGATCGGTATTCGCTGCCATCGCCCTCACGAGGGTTCTCTATCTCGCGACAAGCCGGCCGACTATCATTGGCGGAGCGTGGTTGAAATATGTAAAACTGGTGAGCACGCTTGACTTGCACCTGAAAACCGGCAACTGACGGCGGGTCTCAAAGTCACTTATCTCCGTATATGCAGCCCTGCAGCTTGTCTTGCTAGTGCTCTGTGCCACTAAGCTTGAAAGGTTTGAGACCTTCTTCATCTCATCAGCCGCAGTGACTTTCGTGTCAGCACTCTGCATGATCCCGTTGTCATCTGTCGAGCATTCGCGATCTCTGAGGCCATCGATCCTTTTCAACGGATATCTCTTCCTTACGATACTTTTAGATGTTGCCCAGACGAGGACGCTCTGGCTCGCATCTGATAACTCCGATGAGCTGTCCTTCACGCGGCTGTTCACTTCGGGCGTCGCTGTCAAGGCCCTCCTTTTAGTGCTCGAGTCTGTCCAAAAGACCAGATGGGTAATCTTGTACGACATCAAGGACCACTCTCCCGAGGAGACGGCAGGCCTGTTTGGGCTGAGCGGCTATATGTGGTTGAACCGACTCTTCATCCAGGGATACAACAAGATTCTCACCATCGACGACTTATTTCCCCTGGATCAAGACCTGGCCTCAGAGAAGCTGTACGCCCAATCGGCCCCGTACCTTGCCCCGTCGAAGCTGCGAGGCCGGAAGCACGGCCTGGCACAGGAAATGGTAAAGAGTTTGGCTGTACCACTTCTTCTTCCCGTCCCAGCAAGGGTTGCCCTGATGGGTTTCAAGTTCTGCCAACCTTTCCTCATCGAAACGTTGCTTGACTTCCTCCACAGACCAGCCGAGGAGACATCGCCCAACCCGGGGTACGGACTCATTGGTGCCACACTCATCGTGTACACGGGCATGGCTGTCGCCAGTGCGCTTTACTGGTATTTCCAGATGCGGGCGATGTACATGCTGCGCGGCGTACTTGCAAGCGCTGTGTACAGGAAAACGACTGAAGCAAAAATCGCCGTGGCCGACGATTCGGCTGCGATAACTCTCATGAGCGTCGACGTTGAACGTATCATCCGAGGCTGGCAGTTTGGCCACGAGTTCTGGGCCAACCTGATCGAAGCATCGATCGCATGCTGGCTGCTTTCTCGGCATCTAGGCGCCGCCTCGGCAGCCCCTATGGTTGTCGTATTCCTATGTGCCACGTACACCTCCTTCTCGGCGAAGTGGATTGGGCCGGCGCAGAAGGTGTGGATGGAGAAGATTCAAAAGCGCGTCGGCTTGACCTCGAACGTCATCGGCCAGATGAAGCAGCTCAAGATCTCCGGTCTGGCTGGCCCCGTGGAGCAGTCAATCCAGACGATGCGATACGACGAGCTGAAGGCGGGGAATAGAACCCGGCGACTGATGGCTGCGAGCGCCGTCTGCTCCTATGTTCCTGTCACCATCGCACCAGTTGTTACATTTGCTATTACGACCCAAACGCTGGACATCGTCACCATCTTCACATCGTTGGCGTATATCCTCCTCTTGTGTGCCCCATTGTCATACCTCTTCCAGGCTGCACCGAGCTTCTTCGCCTCCTTCACCTGCTTTACCCGACTCCAAAGGTTCATCGAGAGCGACCCCCGCGTTGACTTCCGCAAATCTGCAACGCCTCGCCCAACAGATACTCCATCGGAAAAGGAAACCGAGGGCGACGGCCGCATACCTGCCGGGATCAGGATTTCAGGGGGGAGCTTTGGGTGGGAAACAGGAAAGCCAGCCCTCAAGAACATCGACCTTGAAATTCTGCCTTCGCGTCTCACGATTGTCGTGGGCCCTGTCGCATCGGGAAAGTCCACACTCTGCAAAGCTCTCCTGGGCGAGTCTCCAGTATCGGATGGTTCCATTTTGATAGGCTCTGTCCCCTCCCGCAAAATCGGCTTCTGTGATCAAACACCGTATCTGTCCAACGCCACGATTCGGAAGAACATCATCGGCTTTTCTCCCTTTGATTCCAAGCGGTACAATGAAGTTGTCGAAGCAACAATGCTCCTGCCAGACCTTGCGGTGCTACCCCAAGGGGACCAAACGAGAGTCGGGAATAACGGTATCAGTCTAAGCGGCGGCCAGAAACAGCGTGTGAGTATGGCTCGGGCACTGTATCTTGATGCCAATATTCTTGTCTTCGACGACATCTTGAGCGGGCTCGACGCCGACACGGAAGAACAGGTCTTCCGTCGTGTGTTCTCAACTGAAGGAGTTCTTCGGCAGAGAAACTCAACTGTTGTCCTTTGCACACACTCTGTCCGACACCTCCCTGCCGCCGATCACATTATTGCGTTGGGCCAGGACGGGGCTGTTGTTGAGCAAGGCACCTTTGCACAACTCGTTGCAAACAAGCAATATGTGCATAGCCTCGGAGTCAAGGAAACCGACAGCAGCAGCTCTAATGAGAGTATTACACCTGCAGAGGACAAAACGGCGAATAACGCGGGCCTGCATCGTATCCTCACGGAAAAGACTGTCGATGACGGTACCGGCGACCCGGAGCGCATGCTCGGCGAGTGGGCTGTTTACAAGTACTACTTCCAGCGCATCGATTGGTACTTCCTCGCTGGTTTCGCCGTCAGCGGCCTTAGTTGGGGGTTCTTCGAGAATTGGGTGACTGTCTGGCTGAAGTTCTGGTCTGTGGATGTGACGTCTGTGCATCCAGAGCACGCCAATTCGTTTTATGTCGGCATGTACGCCTTATTCCAGGTTCTGTCCCTGGTGTCGCTCGGGCTGGTCGCCTTCATTTGCTTTACCGCTGTCGTCACGGCCTCGGGATCAAGGCTTCATCGTGAGGCACTGTCGACTGTAATACGGGCCCCCTTGAGGTTCTTTACCTCGACAGACACCGGCGTCGTGACGAATCTTTTCTCGCAGGATATGACCCTCATCGACGGCGAGTTGCCAGGCTCCCTTTTGAATATAGCGCTCAATCTCTGCTCTTGTATCGGAATGGCTGCTGTTGTTGCCACCGCCTCTCCCTATCTCTGTATCACGTACCCGTTCCTGTTCTTCATCATGTACGTGATCCAGAAGTTCTATCTTCGCACATCACGACAGATGCGGTTGCTGGACCTCGAGGCAAAGAGTCCGCTCTAGTAAGTCGTTTCCTCGTGCTTGATTCGTTTCGAGACCTGGTTGCTCACAGATATACAGCTCTCATTTCATCGACACCATCAAGGGCGTTGCCACATTTCGCGCTTTCGGTTGGGTTGCCGCCAGCATCGAGCTGAACAACAGCCTGGTCGACAGGTCCCAGAGGCCAATGTACCTTCTCGCCATGATTCAGCGGTGGCTCGGCTTTGCCCTGCAAATGGTCGTTGCGTTTCTCGCGTTTGCGGTGGTCATTTTGGCTACTCAAACGAAATCTAATGCGGCTCTGACAGGCGCAAGTCTCATCACATTGATGAACTTTGGCGATAACTTGACGTATCTAGTCATGACCTACACGCTTCTCGAGACTTCCATTGGTGCTATCGCGAGACTGAGGAACTTCAGCGCAAAGGTTCTGCCGGAGAACCTCGACGGAGAGGACGTAAGGCCGCCGCGCGAGTGGCCGCTGCGGGGGGGAATTCGAATCGATAACGTTTCGGCATCTTATGGGTAAGAAGCTTCTGCGCTCGGTTTTGCGAGTGATGCGTTGACCGATCCTTGTTTAGTGAGCTCGACGATTCAAGCCGCGAAGAACCTAGTAGCGGAAGTGACGCCGGACCTTCCGTCGACAACCGTCAGCTCGCTATCAAGAACCTGACGCTCGATATTGCCCCTGGTGAGAAGGTGGCGCTATGCGGTCGCAGTGGGAGGTAAGCCACAAATTCCTGTTGTTCTTGACCCAATTCTTCTGGTAGCTAACTGTTGTTCTCAGCGGAAAATCGTCCATCGTCCTCATGCTTCTTCGCCTGCTTGACCCTATCGAATCTAGTGCCCAGGGCATCACCATCGATGAGACACCCCTGCACAAAATCGACCGTGGTGTCCTCAGGCAGCGCATCATTGCCGTCCCGCAGGACGCGGTCTTCCTGCCCGATGGGACTTCATTCCAGGCCAACTTGGATCCCTTTACAGTCTCTACTGAGCCCGAGTGCAGGGCGATACTCGAGACAGTGGGTCTCTGGGCGTTTGTTGCTGAACGGGGCGGCCTAGCGGCCGGCATGACCGCTGACTCGTTTTCCCAAGGGCAAAAACAGCTATTCAGCCTCGCGCGCGCAGCATTGCGGCGACGGGTGCGTGCAAGGCAGCGGGAAGCCGAATTTGGCAAGGCGGTTGGTGAGGAGGACCGGGGTATCTTACTGCTTGACGAAGTGAGCAGCAGTGTGGATCAGGACACCGAACGGGAAATGCAGGCCGTGATTGCCGACGAATTCAAGGGCTACACCATCATCATGGTTAGCCACCGCCTCGATGTGGTGATGGGCTTTGATAAGGTCGTGGTCATGGACAAGGGTGTGATGCTCGAATCAGGCCGGCCTCGGGAGCTGGTGGAGCTTGAGGGATCGAGGTTCAGAGAGCTGTACCTTGTTGGGCATGCATAGATTGGAGCGCGGGAAGTGCCGCTGTCATCGCATGCCTAACAACTGCTGACGTGGGACCATGGGAGCCTCAAAGATAGGTAGAAGAAATTAAAATGCAAAAGAAAGAAAGAAAAAAAAGAAACAGGATGTAGGACGTCGGCGAATGCAGCTACCGAGCAGTTGGATAGGTGGGTTTTGTTAGGCCATGCAGCAGCTCATTGGCGGTTTGTGTCTCAGGGGGGAACTGCCACAATTCACGACCAGGGGCTCTGATCGGCAGGGCTTGCCCTGTGGATTCGCGGGACGGCGATGATGCAGATGGCGTCGATTCTTTTTCTCATCACACATAGCGACGGAGGATGCCGGTGTGTGTCGTGGACGAATCGCTGAGGTCGAAAATCGGTGTGAAATGGCGCTGCAACCCCCGCGTCGACGCTCCCCATCAGCTTCTGCCCAAAATGCCAGCTTTCCTGGCCACTGGGTGGCTGGCTCGTCCCACCCTTCCACAGCAGACCCCGCCATTTTGACAACCCAACGTGGGCGGCGGTCAGTGCTTCGGCCCTGAGGTTGACCGGCGCTCAATACGTTTCCCCACCGAGGTTGATGGGATATAAAAACCGGGAAAATTGAATCACGAAAACGCGCGAAAGGGGTTTTCTGCATGAGCCGGCTGGGAATCCTTCTGTCATCTTTCACATTTGCCCGGCCGATAAACGATGAGATGGAGGGTGGCGCTTGTCTCGTCGTGGACGGTGCTGCCGCAAAGCTTTCTGCTATGTGGGGTGTGGAGATTGAGGTCCGGCGTGGACGGGCACGGATGGACGTGGGGGTTTTTTTGGCGAATCTGGGGAAGGAGCCCCGCGGCTGGCAAGTGTCTCGTCCATGTCGAGCTGTTTTCCGTCGGCGCCATGCTGATCTGTCGCGACGTCCCCAACCAACAAGCGACCGTCCACCCATCTGACATTGCGCATTTTATCCTCCCGCCGTGCCGCGTCGCCCGACTCCAACTCCCATCGCCATTCACCCATCGTCGCATTTCTCACTCGTCCCCGGCCAGATGCCTCTCGAGCTGCTGAGCTAGGCGCGCGTAGCGACCTCGGTGTTCACTGACTGTCCCATCACTCACCCGACCTGGGGACCATGAGTTCGCGCTTTCCGAGTTTACGTCCAGATCCATGACGACCCCACAGCCTCATCAGAATGGCGACCCCGTCCCTGCGTCCGCCTCGCCCGGCGGATACAAGCGCGCCAGCCGAAAGGGGGCTCCGCGACGTTTCTCTTGCGGCTTTCCCGGCTGCGACAAGCTGTATTCGCGCGCAGAACACCTCGCGAGACATGGTAACTTTTTTCCAAAACCTCTCATATGCACGCCGCACTGCTAACAGGTCATTAGAACTGAATCGTGCGGACGCCCCATTCCATTTCCCGTGTTCCCACGTCGCATGCCCCGCACATCGTGCGCCCCCTTTTACGTGATGACTGAAGCTGACCGCCGTTCCAGATTCTCCAAAAGAAGTATTCCGATGCGACTTTTCGGGGTGTGAGCAACGCTTTGTGCGTGCAGATCTCCTCGCCCGCCATAGGAAGCGCCACTCCGCCACGTATGTTCCGAGGAATCGCGTGCCGAGCTTCAGTGGTGCTAAAGGCCCGTCGCCCCCGGGCTCAGTTGGCGCCGCCAGCGTGGTATCGCCCACGGTCGAGTCCCGGCCGACTTTTGCCAGCGTTCCGCACGACGCGGCGATACTGCTGACTCCTGACTCCACCACGCACCCCCCTCCATCGCTGCCAAACCCGGCCGCTTCCAGAATGTCGCATCAACCACACCAATCGCCTGGTGGGTGGAGCGCGCAGATGGCCGACATCGCCGCCTGCAACATCATCCGCCCGAAGCCTGGCTACTACCCCCGTGAAGGTCCTCGTATTACTGAGCAGCCCTCTGTGGTCTCGTATCACAACGTCGACTTCGCGCATGATGAGATTTCTCGGGTCAACTTTGCCGGCTGGCTCTTCAACCCACAGGCGACCTACGAGAACTTTCCCGATTACCAGCTCCCCTTTATCGATGGCGGCCTAGAGTCGACGTTCAACAACAACATCCATTATGACTATGAGTCACTAACAAGTGGGCGGTCCCAGCTCGAGACGCCGCCGCGGTTTGTTGAGAGCGACGAGTTGATCAGCGAGCTTCGACGCCAAGATGTTCTTCGATGGTTCCAGATGTTCCGTCAGAAGCAACCTAAATCCGAATCGCTCATTGCTAACCTTGTGCACGACAGCGGGGGCGATCTCCCGGCCCTGAACGTTGAGATGATGCGCGACTGCCTTCAAGAATACTGGGAACACGTCTCTCCTCGGCTTCCCATTGTTCACCAGCCTACCTTTTCGTGCAACAGGTGCTCGCTCCTCCTTCTGATGGTCATGATCGCGCTGGGCGCTGCTTCACTGCGCAGCAGAGACTCGAGCGGGAGCCTGTCAGAGTATGGGGGATTCGCAGATGTCATCATCCTGGGAGTAAGGTCGGAAATTCTGTCGGCAGAGGACGCGATGCCACCGGTTAGCCTCTGGGTTGCTCAGGCATTGTTGCTCCTTGAGTTCTACGAAAAGATGTACTCGTCTCGCCGTCTTCACGAGCGGGCGCACATCTACCATTCGGTCGCCCTCACCCTTCTTCGACGGGGTAGTCCCCTGATCGGCCGTTCTGGGAGCGAATCTCCCCCCGAAGTGGCGTCGGCGGATCACTCCCACGGCGTCGGCCTCGACTCCCGTACCTGGTGGAGTCGATGGGCGGAGACAGAAGCAATGCACCGTGTCGTGTTTGCTGCCTTCATGCTGGATATCATCCACGCAGCCATGTTCGGCCACAGTGCTGACATGGCTCCACATGAAATACGGCTGCCTCTTCCCTGCGACGACAATCTTTGGACGGCGTCCAACCCAGACACAGTGCGACAGCTTGACCAAAACCTTCGAATGTATGGCGTAAAGACCATCTCGTTCTTGGACGGCCTCAAGCGAGCACTTCACGGGAAAGAGGTTCGGACGCACTCTTTCGGTCGCATGATCATCATGTCCGGACTCCTCAGCGTCGGCTGGCATCTCAGCCACCGAGAAACGCACCTCAAATGGCTGGACCTGACAACACAGTCGACAGAAGTTCAGGAGAACTGGAAGAAGATCCTGCTCAAGTCGTTCGACGATTGGAAGACCAGCTTCGATATCGCCCAGGGCGCATTGGGCAGCCCGACCATTGCAGACTCCTCGGCTCAGGGGTCCGGCTTAAATGGTCCGATACAGAGCGCAGCGGTTCTTTATCACCTTGCGCATATCAGTCTCCATGTCGACATCGTGGACTGCCAGGTTTACGCTGGAGCGAAGCGCCTTCTGGGAAGGAAGGTGTCGGTTCGCGACTACACCAACGTCGTCACTCGAATGAAGATATGGGCCTCATCTCCCTCAACCCGCCATGCGGTCTTGCACGCCTTTAAGCTCCTTCACCGAGTGCTGGTCGATCCTCGGCGAAGCGCCGGTGAGCGGAAACGACAAGATGTCGGCGGTATTAACCTGCCTCCTATTGAAGTTCAGTCGTACTCTTGCCGTAACGAAACCGATCCTCATCGACCGTGGATCATGTACTATGCGGCGCTGTGCATATGGTCGTTTGTTCGCGCCATAAGCCGTCATGACTCAATGCAAGACTCCCCCGCCAGCCTGCATGGGCCATCACGCCCAATGAAGCCGGTGCCGGTCAACTATCGCAGGGTCGTTGCCTACCTATCTGGCATTGCCGACCTCTCCGAGCTGACGGAAGCCGCCTCTGTATCCTTGGGTGAGGGGCTACCGGATCTTCTCGATGCCTTACACTCGATTTTCTCCGAAGCACACTCCGAGCTTCTCCGAGAGGCACACGAGCGCCTCAGGATATGTAAGGAGACACTAGTCATTACCCCCGGCTAGGCGTCGGGATGCTGCCTCACAGAGCGCGCGCCCCTCATACGCCTTTTCGGATTAGCACAACGCCCTCCAACCCCAAGGAGAGTGCTGAGTTATGCTCCACGGACAAACGGAAATGTGAGATTTCCTACCCTTTTGCTGAGGCTATGCCAAAATTCTGGCGAAGTGCTCATTATATGATAGGCGGGTAGAGATCGGCACGAGAACGATCCCTATCTCTGTTCTTCGGTCCACCTGAAATTCGGTATGGCGATAGATAAAAAGTAGCGACTGCCTTTGTTTCAAATCGAGCTGAAGGTTACTCCTCTCCCCGACAGGGCGTATTCATGTGAACTTTTATGAGATATGCAATGCTGGGAGGTAAGTTACGGGAATAAATATGATCACGTTTCCCGATCCTTGTATATATGGATTATATGAGCTGCTCTAATTAGTGGCTAATACTCTATAGCGATCTGTACTGTCGAGTTGCTTATCAACTTATGGCCATTTCAGGACCAATCAAGCCCATAACTTGAAGTACCCCTTCCAGAGCTTCTGCAAGAGACCGTCGGGGTCATATTTCAGGGCAACCTTTCTCAGTCCTTGCAAGCTGGCCTTACCATAGCTGCCAAACACATCTTGAGAGGTCTCCGCATAGTTTATGTATACGAACCCATGATCCAGCCCTCTGTCCTTCGCGAGCTTATTTACCTGGCGGATGAACTCCCGTGAGCTTGACTCCACAGTCGGGTCAAGCGCTGGGCTGTTCCAAGTCGTCGTCGACTGTACAATGATAAGCGGCCCGGCCTGGGGGTTCAGCCCTAGCGCGTTCCCGCCGTTGACCTGCATCGCCTGTAGCACGTTGACTGGGATTGGCTGAAAGGTGAGATACGGTGTGAATGGGGAGCCGTTTGCCCTAGCCGCGACCCGCGCCACGTGTGCCTCGTGCAAAGACAAAATGTCTTGAAGCAGCGCAGCCGAAGTCCCTTTTACCGCCGTGTTCGACCACGACTGCCTATTCCCATACGCCAGCTCGATCGCGTGAAGTAGTGACGTGAGATTCGACATCCGCGGCTCGCGCACCATCGCTGGGATACGATTGAACTGCTCAAATACCACAGGACTGATGGCAGGATCGGTCGAAGCCGGGCTGGCGTGGAACTGGTCGCTGTAAATCAGGTATCCCTCCAACCCAGGTACCCGCACAAACCCAAAGTACGTGTGCGCCCCCGGATCAGAGGGAAGCCCATTAACCGTCAAATTCTGGAAGAGCGGAATCAGCGTCGTATTGTACACCCCGTCGAAAACGAGACTTTGCGCCCACAACGGGCCCTGCTCGAAACTAGCCAGGTCGAACCGCGTCACAATACCCAGGTTGGTCGCTGCCCCGCCGCGCAGCGCCCAGTACAGGTCCGAATCCTGTGTCGCCGACGCGATGATCACATCCCCCGAGGCCAGCACAACCTCATACTGCTGCACGTTGTCGCACGCCCACCCACGCTGCCCGGAGAAGTACGAGATCCCCCCGCCGAGAGTGAGCCCGCCTACGCCCGGGTCCGAGACGCGGCCGCCCACGACGGCGAGGCCGAGCGGGTCGAGGATCGTGCTAATGTTTACCCAGCGGTTGCCGGCGCCGACGGAGACGGTCTTGCGGTCGGCGGAGACGGTGATGGTATTGAGCAGACGCAGGTCGATGGTCACGCCCGAGGCGAGGTTGGAGCCGCCTGCGAAGGCGGTGTGGCCGCCGGACTTTACGGCGAAGGGGGCGTTGTTAGTGGTGAGGATTTTCATGGTGGTGGAGACATGTGCGGTGGTTTTTGGGGTCACGAAGCAGCTGGGGTGGACTTCGGACTGGCGCTGGGACCTGCGGGGTGTTAGTCTCGCTGTGGTGGGAGGGTTAGGCGCTGTTGGCGAACCAGTAGTTACTTGAGAGGGCGTATGAGGTCGAGTCGGGGAGGGCAACCAGCCCGGGGAGCGCAGAGGCCAATACATCGCACTGCGGGGTGTTAGCTTGACGGTTGCGTTCGGGGGATGAGGGCATTCGCCTTACAGCACTGGTTGATGGGTGTTTTGGGCCGTGCCAACCGCCGCGAACTCTCGACGTCTGCTCGCCGGTGCTGCCGTTGATAACTAGCGCGAGCGCCGAGAGCGCGGTCGTGACTCGCATGCTTTGTATGTTGGCTGACTGACGGGAGCTTGCGCTGTGCGGTCGAGAAAGCAGTCCAGGGTCTCGGTCGCGACGACGCGGTTAGGGGTCCCAGGTAATAAAGGCGCCAGCCGGGGCTTAGCCCGTCAGATGCCAAGTATCGCTTCTGTGGTGAATGCCAATAATTCACTGGCTATTACAGCGGTACCGAGGAACGGGAGGTCGCGGCTTGTGGAGCCATCCCGGGGGGTCGTCGTCTGGTCTGGTGGTGGGCAGGCAAACGGAACAGCTTCATCCGGAATTAGCGCGTGGTCGGGAGCCGGAAGACCAGCGCTCGGGCGTTATTATCGTGGTTATTGTGTAACACCAGCTGTGGGTTCACAGCAAACGAATCTTAGTTGCAATGCGATGAGACCCATGACATCTTGTTAGCGCAAACGTGACCGTCAAGACCCCGGGTTTGCGGGAGGGGAGAACAAGCGGGAGGAGCCTTGGTCGGACAAGGGGATCGGCAAGACTCGTGGCGGATGCTGGCAGACCCGAGAGTTTGGGTCTGGGCATTGTGGTGTTGACAAAGCCGATTGATCTGCTGGGCTGACGTGACCAAGGTACGAGACGACCTATCGCTTTCATCTTGAAGGGTCAGCTGACTGGTCTGAGATGAGCCTCCAGGAAGGTGTTAGTGGCGACCAGAGTTCAAGTTGGTTTCGTAAATACGTTGGGATGCAAGAATCCCAGCAGCTGGGTGGTGAGGGACCCTTGGGATGATTGTCATCATGAAAAGGGGCTGCATGCAAACACGACGCGCAGATGGGTATCATTCACCAATTTGATTCGAATTGATGAAGCAAACATTCACATTTGTCACCGGTGAGTGGGCGGGCAATTAGAACCGGTCAGCATGAGGCGCGGATGTTGTCGTTGCCGCTTCCACTAGCCCCTCCCTCATCACGGCATCACATCCCACCTTGGAAAGAGACATGGCAATCTTGCAGGAACTGGAGTCACTTTAGCTCTTATTAACCCGCCATGGTGCTCGTTTGTCATCCAACAGTGCAAGCTTACAAATATACGGTCCAGGTTTGTTTTGCGATGGAGGGAGAGTGTTGCTTCATTCGACCATTCTCTATTTTGAAGGTTTTCATGAAAACCCCCTGCTCCACTCCACGTTGCTGTACTTCGGATGTGTGGTATATATGCATTCCTGGTTGTGAGGAGTTGAAGTGGAGCTCAAAGTCATCTTCTTTTTCGAAAGCTTAGACCAAAAGAAACCTTGGGTCCCTGACCAGTACAGAAGTCACCTTGAGTTTCTTCTTTGACTGCTCTATAATGGTAGCTTTGAACTTCGCTTCGGCAAACTCTTCATCAGTTTGCTTCCCTGTCTGGTGTTTCCGAGCCCCTTCGGCTCCGTGTATGTGCTCCTGCTCCAGAGCTCCGAGTTTACCCATTCTATTGCTGCTATCGTTGTGTCTTCCTCACTTTCCTTTTTCCGCTTTGGGATTTTCGCGTGCATCGGATTTCGCTTGGTCTTCTCCTTGTCTCGTGTCCTCTAGGAAGATGCGCTGGTGGGTCCAATTTTCCTGTTTCCCGACGTAGCACTCGCCTCTTGGCGTGAGGACTCGATGAGAATTGGCCGAAACAGAGGAAAGGTGAGAGAGCTCCTAGGGGAGGGTATTTGTAGCCAATATGCTGAATTACATGCCGAGATCTGGGTAATGTGGTGGTACTTGACACAGAAAGTTCCCCTGTTTTGTCAGATATTGATTTGTCTGTGTCTCTCTTGGTGGCACGGGGAGGCATCCCGTCCCAGCCACCAACATGAAGCGACTCTGGTCATACATCCGATTGCGGAACGTGATACCCGCTTACTTGGCAAGGCTGAGCGGTTCGTACTCCATGATTCATGGTCTCCCTGAAAGCCTGTCAGAGCTGGAGGGGAACCTGCCGGTGTGATGTTGCACGGAAACACAACTGTTCGAGGGGCCACCGTTCCACAAGGTACCGTGTCCCGTGCCCATACTAGGCACAATTGGCTGCCTTGGGGGATATATCAAGCATCATTCAGCTCTTCCCTATCCCCCTCGAGCCGCGCATCAAGTAGTGGCACATGATATTGCCGCTACCAATGGCAAATTATAGTCAATGCTTCAAACTAATGGGGCACCGCAGTCGCCAGACCTCAAATGGCTTCCTTGCGAGCCAGAAGCAAGGGTCAGTCATTGCTGCCACGAGCGTGACTATTGCCTCGATACCGGTCTGTGTAGGTATGAATGTTGGTTATGGCAACAATCTGATCACCCTTCACGGGTGCAACGACGTTCGCTGGACTTTGCCCTGTAAGAAATATTGTAAGAACTTCTGTGAGTCACCCTTCTCTAACGACTCGACCCTGCCTTTGCTGATTAGATTCAATCCCAATCAGCCAACTGACCATCTGACGCATATCTCCCTCTGCGACTATGAGAACGAGGCTTGCTGCGGCCTGGAATGTTGCGATACTGGTCCGATATTGTCAAATTACGTAATCGCGCCTTGGCGCCACGGAACCGCAGCGCGGCCGAGCACCAGAGCTTCGCTTGGCTGAGAGGACGGCTCCCTGAATACAACAAGACTTGAGAGCGTTAATTACTGTGTTC
>Ga0247780_1000959_pt1 | contig 21408 bp, 19 predicted proteins | sample UWRJL079202R5_FD_179927 | JGI IMG/M metagenome (GOLD analysis project Ga0247780, IMG submission 179927) | Plant litter microbial communities from Arlington Agricultural Research Station in Wisconsin, United States - UWRJ-L079-202R-5 | ecosystem: Environmental > Terrestrial > Plant litter >... | reverse complement strand
CCGCCGCACTCTCCTGCCGCTGCTCCCTGCCATACCAAATCCCAAAGTCGTGCGCCCCATCGCCCCTCCACGCCGGCGCCCTCAGCGTTCTCAGGAACTGATGCACCACCAGACAGGCTGCCTGTCTCCTTGACAGACTTATCTCCCTGTGCGTATTATCTCTTCCCAAGACAGGGAGGGACCCTGAGGGGAAAAGGGTGGGCATCTCCAGCGCCAAGGTCGCGATGGCGGGCCATATGGCGGGGAAGAATGAGGGGTTTTGGTCGAGGGTGTGGTGGAGGAGGTCATGGTTTGTTGCCGGGGCAGTGGTGCCGGTTAGAGTGAGGGCGATTGTTTCGAGGGTGGAGATTAGAGAGGGAGCGGAGGTTATTGGGGAGGTGAGGAGGGAGGTTAGGATTGGCCAGAAGGGGACGGGAGCGGATGGGTCGGGGTACCCGAGTGGGGAAGGGGAGGAAGGAGGAGAGGGGGATAGGCTGAAGCGGTCGAGGCAGGTGAAGGAGGGGGAGGAGGGGAGGAGGTAGAATTGGGGAAGGGGAGACATTGCGATGTCAGGGCGGTGGTTGAGTTTGTCTTCTCACGTGTGGTGTGGTGTGCGTGAGATGTGATTGATATTGCGTGGTAGGTAGTTGTTGTTTTATTTAGGACTGAGGTTTGGGTGCTATGCACGTCTCAGAATCGGTGCCTGACTCCGTCTGATGCAGCTTGCACCAGTCGTTGATGACTCATCACGCCGCTTGAGTCTCAACTGCTAACCACCAACGGTCATGACAACCTAGACCGTTCTAAACGGCCCTCTCCTTCACGACTACACTAAGAGGCGCCTTTTCAATCAGCAAGAACGTCTTAAGGTCCTCCCAGACAACCCGCTTCTTCAGGTCCAGCGGCGCCTCGAGATCAAAAGTCCACAGCACCTTGGCCAGCACAAGACGCATCTCAGCCCACGCAAGATTCTGCCCGATGCAGACATGCGGACCAAGAGTAAAAGGTTGGGAGGCGTGTCGTTTGTCGTTGAAGAACGGCGAGTTGGGGTTTGATGTGGCTTCGGGTAGCCACCGCTCTGGGTGGAACGAGTTTGGGTCGTGAAAGGAGGTTGGCTCACGGTGCATTGAGGTGAATGTTATCGAGACCCGAGTCTGTGGCATGTTAGTAAGCCACACGTTGTAAAGACAGAATGGGTTTCTCCCAAAATTCAAGGCCAAGAAAGCAAAAGGGGTAAAGGGCAAAACTCACTCCTCCAGGCAAAACCCTCCCACAAACCGTCCCCCCTCCCTCCGGAACCCTCCTCGGCGGCATCAGCGGCACCGGCGGGCACAGCCTCAACACCTCATTCAGAACCGCATTCAAATACACCATATCCCTCACCCCCTGGACATCAATCTCCTCAAACGCCTTAAACCTCCCCCTGACCTCCTCCACCAACCTCTCCATCACCCGCCCATCATGAATCAGCAAATTCACCGCCCCCGACAGCGCCATCGCCGTAGTCTCACTCCCCGCCACCACCAGCTCCGTAAAACTCTGATTCACAATCCCAACCGGCAACGTCTCCTTCCCCTCTAGGATACCAGTCATAATATCAACCCTCCCCTCTCCCCCCTCCATCCTCCGCTTAACCTTATCTGCCACCAGCTGTGCATGCTCCTCTTTTGCCTTCTGCAACGACGCAGGAATGAGCTTCGCGAGAAGGGAATCAACAAGCGGGTAGAACCGCGCGGCGATCATGGCGCCGTTGAACTTGAGGTTGTCGAAGATCAGGGAGATCCACCCGTGGTAGGAGGAATTATGCAGGCAGGAGAAGGATTCGCCGAAGGCGAGGTCGCCGAAGATATCGAAGGTGAGGTAGTTGAACCAGCGCATTACGTCGACTTCGGCTTGGGGTTGGACTTGGGGGTTGGTGGTGGTGATGGCATCGCGCCATCGTGAGATAAGTAGGTCGGTGTACTGGTGGACAACGCCCTCCTGCACGGTGAGCATGCGCGTGGTAAACCCCGGCGAGAGCTGGCGACGGATAGCGGCGTGGATGTCGCGGTCGACAAAGGTGACGATGCCGACGGACGCGCCGGGCATGGGCGCCCACCACGTTGGGTCCTTCGGGAAGCGGGCGAGGAGGATGTCGTTCCATGCGTCGGGGTGCGCGTAGGCGACTTCGTCGGGGGCGACGCGCACGATGGGGCCGTAGAGACTGTGCATTTCTTCGAGCTCATGCGCGAGTTTGCCGCGGATGAGGGCCCAGAGGAAGGGAAGCCGTGAGGAGGCCCATGTTTTGCGGCCGGGGAGGGGGGCGAGGGGGTGGAGGGTGAGGTTGTAGATGGAACGGATGAGGGGTTGCTGGGATGTTGATTAGAGTCTTGACTCAAGTGAAGGGAAGCCAAATTTGACTTACGATGAGCAGCGCGAGGACAGCTGTGAAAAGTATCCCGCTGGTGAAGGTGAAGTGCCCCACCAGAAAATCCATGGCGACAACCGAAGTGCTGGAAGGATGAGACCTCGCCAAGATTTTGGTTGACGAGAAGGAGAGGGGCTCGTGGTCGGAAAAAGGGCCTGCGTTGACTTATGAGATTCCGAGCGGACAGGGGGCATAGCGCGTATAGAGTACTTGCATCAAGATCTGCCTCTCCGCACTGTATGCTTGGTTCTATCAATCAACACGGTCAGCGCTAGTACAAATCTGTCGTTAGATGTCGCCCTGGGTTGATGTCAGGCGTTGTCAGCTCAAAACAACTGGCACAATACCTTGACTGTATCCCCGACAGACAGGCTAGAGCCGAATATCGTGCATTGAGTGTCAACACTTCCCGCCCTTGGCTTACTACTAATAACAATTACAGGTGTCTCTTGAATCATTACCCCTTTTAGTCTTTTTCGGTCCCATGATCATAATCGTGCCATCATAAAGTTTCCGTGATGCCATGCTGCCGAACCCATCCTTTGAACAAAATGCCGCCCATTATCCATCATTGAATAGTCAAATCATATCCATAACTCCGAGTCAGCCAACGGGAAGATAGGTAGGAAACCCGACCGGTCAAAAACATCTATTCGATTGCAGGGGTCGTAATTTAACCCAGAGGATGCGCATTAGCACCCGAAGGATTCGTTAGGGGATGCGTAATCACGGCAGAAGCCGTGGTCGTAGAAGATGAGATGGTCGTAGCATCGGTGGTAGGGACAGTGGCTGAGGTAACCGTCGGGTCGATGGCAGGGGTAGCAGGAGGAGAAAGCGCCGCGGTAGAAGTCCGAGGGAGACCGGCCGGCCGTGGCTTGGACACCCTGCTCGTTGCTTCCTTAACACTCAAGTCTATTCGGCTAAGCATACAGTTAGCAAAACTGCTTGCAGTAATGGTACTCCGAGACTCAAATCAAACTTACCAGAGAGGACATGTCGCGGCGAAGTTGACCAACCACGGGTCGATACAGCGCGGATGAAAGATGTGTCCGCAAGGAAGTTTTCGAACATTAGTGCCCTTGCAAAAGTCCTCGGTGCAGATCGCGCTAATATCAACGAGTCAGTGAGTTTCTATCATGCGGTTCATGGCTGCAGCAACACATACCAAGCTTGCATCGCCAACTTCCTCGCCAGAACCTCTGGTGTCGGCCCGGGTATCTCCGATGGAGACACAGTGACAGATTTCTTGTGCATCCCCAACTCTTTGCAACCCCGCCCCTTAAACCGCACAACTGGCCATTCCAGCCGGTTGAAAGAAGCGATGACGTTCTGCAACAGCTGTTTCCTGGTACGGGCGCGGCCCTCGGTCGTCAACTTGTCTGCGCCGTCCGACTCGCCCCCTTCTGGGTCGCTGTTGAACAACTTCTCGTCGTATTTGACCACCGGCAATGACTGAAGCGATTCAGGCCCTGCTGCACCAGGTTGGCGTGTGAATCTGGGGACCACGGCGCGTGCTCGCTGTCGGATCGGTTCGAACCAGGGCATCCTCCTTGCCACGCAGAGAAATACCAGCATCAAGCTCGGCACCACCAGAACTAATATGATGGCGATGGTGGTCGACCCGCCGGGCAGACCCGTAGGGCGTGGTTGTGACGATGGTGCCATTTCGTCTAATGTCTTTTGTTGTTGTCGTGGAAGCTGCAAAAGTACCCGCAACAAGCTGGGTGCCGTAAATGGGGAAAGGGGGTTTTAATCCAGCAAATAAAAGAATAATACAAATTGACAGCGAACCAACAGAGTGGTACACAGTAGTGCTGAGGAAATCGTGTACAATAGTGGTTGCTCTGAGGTAAGCGTCGCAGATGAGCTGTCACATTGATAATCAGGCACCGGCATAGGGGGCCAAAACAGGAAGCAGTACAGAGCGTCTAACAACGGGTTATACTAATTAAATAACATTCCGAGGCGAGCATTGGTGATCTCGGGTTTGGGGTTTGGGCTGTGGGTGTCCGACCAGCGCATCGCTGTGACTGGTGATTTGAATTGCTTTGCTGGGCCCGGCACTGGTCTGCACCTGTCGCAGGTGGCTGGCTGCACTTGGGCTGAGCTTGACAACACTTCGGTCTCAGCTCGCCTCCGGCAGCTAAAATGCGAGCGGACCTGCTGGTGAGTGGCTGCACTGCATTTGCGGCGGCTCTGCCATGGCCTGGGACGGGCTGCAACGGCCACACCGCCCCCCGCCGACGCCGTGAGAGGCCAGGCCAATTGTGCTCCAGCCATTTAAATAAATTTAACGTAACCAGCAACCACAAACGACAGGTTGCCAGCGTGCCTTGAGCCGAGGGGAGGCCACCCGACCACGTCAATGGATTCGGTGATACAAAATGGATACCACACACACACTTGTGTCGTGACATTGTTACCTTGTATGGCGTTTGCATTCCCCTCCCGGGGAGCACCGGATTTGTGAACACACGAAACCAGTGTCTGTCAAATCGAGACGTCTTGCCATAGTGAGTGCCACGTAATATTAGCAATTTCAATTCATTCGCGAGTGTAGACGGAGCTTGGGTTTTCGTTACGATGATACTTGACAATGGTTCTTTGGGTCTGTAAGCAGTATGCCCGCCTTTGGTGTGTTTGAATATCTCGGGAAGAGCCGCATGATTTGTAGGTACGCAAGCCCGTTGAGCGTTTCACGGCCGGAGTCCCGTGATTGAACCTTCGCTTGCCGTTCATCGGGCGTTTTGGTATGGTCGATCAGAATATCTCGCTTTTCCAGTATTCGTTTGGCATCAGGCCAAGGTAATTTTCAGTTGAGACGATGAGCTCGTGAAGGCCGGTCCCGGTGACTGTTCCCGTAGTATTTGGCGATGGTCGGGGAAAGATATGAGCGTCGTTACACGAACAAGGCGATATCAATGTCGTGTGAAACTAAAGCGAATAGCGAAGAATCAGCATAAATTAACTGAGAAAAGTACTTGAGCTTGCCGTACATCTCCCGCCATTTTTATGGCGAGCGCCTGTTTGCTAGGAGCCTAGGAGACGGACCGTATCAAGCCTGAAGCCCAGAACAACTTTCATATGATCAGAGACTCGGGAGACCTGAGTATGAAGATCAAAATATAGGGAAATAGTTGAATAGAATGCTGAATCAGTCAGCAAACACGAGAGCTTTGTTGCAAATTGGATCCCATTGAGCGCTCTTGTGCTGGTACCGCCGGCTAAATTCAACGAACCAAATCACCATCATTACCACATATAAGCGCACCATTGTTGACAAAGAGAACGAGAGGCAGCGCCTAAGAAAGACTAAAAGCTGCCCAGCACAATTTCTGAACGGCTTCCAGCTGTAGAGCCGGATGATGCATGTGCGTTTTGCTTTAGGTGGCCGGACAAAGCGCCCAACTCTCGGCGGGTTTCTCGGCTGCCAAGCAGCGGTCCCATCCACTTGGATCCCCGAACCCACCGTTCCCAACCACGGATTGTCTGGCCGAGTTCAGCTGAGGCTGGTGGAGGTGGTTTGCCAAGGTAGGGTGCAGGCCAGCAGAACTCTCTGCGGACCCCTCTTTTGATGTGTGTGAGGGATTCCCCGGTTTGATGCTATGCTTGGAGCCCATCTGGGCATGTGGGTGACACGTCTTAAACCTCTGTTCTCTCACCGAGCTGATAAGCTTTCTCAGCCATCCTCCCACGCTTCCTGTCGATTAGTGCAACGTTAGCAACGGGCCAACCCTGAAACCCAAACGCGGCCCTGGCTGGACCAGCCCGTGTGCGAAGCAATCGCCGGTGCATAAGGAGGGTTAAAAAAAGTGTCGCCCGAGGAAGGGTCTCGATTCTCCGCGTCTTGATGTGAGGTCATCTGCATTGGGCGCCAGTCAAGATCGCAAAGATGTCCAAGCGGGGTGGTGCAGCCTCAAGCCCCGTACCCCACCTCAAGGGTCTGCAGTAACCCCACAGTAACGGTGGAAGCTGCTGGGGTCCGCCCAATGAGAAGCTCAGGTTCCATCGAAAGACATCGAATGTCCAGAGCTTTCCACGCGCCTTGTGCAGCCCTCCGCGACGCCGAACCGAATTTATTCACTTCAACCTAGCTCCTCTCTCTCACCTGACAACCACAAGAAAATCTTTCCAGATCAAAGACCTTGATACTAGAACGCAAGACTACACCGCTCCACGTCAATTACCCACGCAAGACATTAACCATGGCGACCGCTGACGAGCTCAAAGCTCTTGGCAACAAGGCCATTGCGGCAAAGAACTTTGACGAGGCTATGTAAGTTAGGCAGCCCGGAAATTTTGTCGCAGGTGATCTGGAATCACCCGGCTAACAGCTTCCGAAGTGACAAGTTCACACAGGCTATTGCTATCGACCCCAGCAATCACATTCTTTACAGCAACCGATCGGCTGCTTACGCTTCCAAGAAGGAGTGGGACAACGCCCTGAAGGATGCCGAGAAGACCACAGAGATCAAGCCTGATTGGCCCAAGGGCTGGGGGCGGAAGGGCACTGCGCTCTACGGAAAGGGCGACCTTTTGGGCGCCAACGATGCCTACGAGGAGGGCTTGAAGCTGGACCCTAATAATGCTGGTATGAAGAACGATTTGGCGTCCGTCCAGAGGGCGATGGAGCAGGAGGCTGGTGGCCCAGGTAAGCCGCCCCTGATCAACGCACAATGACAGCGCAACATTATCCTAACGTAACTGGTGAAGACGGACCTTTTGGCGACCCGAGTGGAGGCATCGGGCAGATGTTCAGCGACCCGAACTTGATCCAGAAGCTTGGCAAGAATCCCAAGACGAGCGCCTATCTCGCCGACCCCAGCTTCATGGCGAAGCTGCAGGCCATGCAGGCAAACCCCAAAAACGCACAAGATCTTTTCAGCGATCCCCGGATGATCCAAGTTCTTGGCGTGCTGATGGGTGTTGACATGGAGATGAGAGACGCACCCCCGACCGGCGCTGCTGGTGGGTCCGGTTCCAGAGTAGAGGATGAGGAGGACGTGATGATGTCCGATGCCCCGGCGTCGAAGAAGCCTGAGCCCACAAAGAAGGCTCCAGAGCCGGAGCCGGAATCGGATGAGGATGCCGAGGCTGCTGAGAAGAAGAAGGCCAAGGAGGCCGCCGAGAAGGAGAAGGCTCTCGGCACCGAGAACTACAAGAAGCGCAACTTTGACGAGGCAATCAAGCACTACCAGGCTGCTTGGGACCTGTACAAGGACATCACATACCTGAACAACCTCGGCGCAGCGCAATTTGAGAAGGGAGACTTCCAGGGGTGCATCGACACCTGCACCAAGGCAGTTGAGGAGGGCCGGGAGCTCTATGCCGACTTCAAGATTCTTGCCAAGTCCTATGCTCGCATTGGAACTGCCTATGAGAAGCAGGGTGATCTCGCATCGGCCATCGACTATTATAACAAATCCCTCCGCGAGCACCGAACACCCGACGTCCTCAACAAGGTTAGGGCGGCTGAGCGCAACAGGATCGAGGCTGCTCGCTTGGCGTATGTTGACCCGGTGAAGGCCGAGGAGGCACGCGAGGAGGGCAACAAGAAGTTCAAGGAGTCTGATTGGCCCGGTGCTGTCGCGGCGTACTCGGAGATGATCAAGCGTGCTCCCGAGGATCCTCGCGGCTACAGCAACCGCGCGGCGGCTTTCATCAAGCTGTTCGAGTTTCCCAGCGCATTGGAGGATTGCGAGGCAGCAATCAAGAGGGACCCTAAGTTCATCCGCGCGTATATTCGCAAGGCGCAGACATACTTTGGTATGCGCGAGTACAGCAAGTCCGTGGATGCTTGCGGTGAGGCGCACGACGTGGACAATGAGTATCACAACGGCGCCAACTCGAGGGAGATTGAGCAGCAACAACAGAAGGCGTTCACGGCCATGTATGCGGCGCGGGAGAACGAGACCGAGGAGCAGACACGGGAGCGCTTGCAGCGCGACCCTGAGGTATGTTTTCACTACAAAATAAGTTTTTGTCTTGGAACAAGGCTAACGCAGCTCGCAGATTATGGGCATCATGCAAGACCCTGTGATGCAAGCCATCCTCCAGCAGGCACAGTCGGAGCCTGCGGCGTTGGCTGAGCACATGAAGAACCCTGGTGTCAAGACCAAGATCCAGAAGCTTGTCGCTGCTGGTGTCATCCGGGTTGGCAGATAAACGGGAGGAAGCTAGGGATAACAGGAGGCGTTGAGGTGGTGACAGGTTTGACCCGAGTATTTCTCGATCGTCCTTAATGATCTGCATGAGACACGAATGTTTTGAGTTGTACTGTAATCGGTTGTATGGTATCGAGAGATCGACGAACAATACAAATTATTTACCTAGATGTTGATACAGATGAAGAATGCGCCTGCGCTCAAATCACATTGAAGAACACCGCCTACAGATACATCCTCCCAGACGTTGAGGCGCCCGTTGTCCTCCCACTCCAAGCTCAGACGTCGAAAAGCCGCCTCACCTCTGGCCCATCTTTGCTGACAACGCTCACTCCACCTTCCTGAATCTCAGCCTTGCACGCCTCCCACCCAGCCGAATCCACCGCCCTCGTTCCCTCCTCCACAACATACGTCGTAAACCCTTCAGCGTGCGCATCCGCCGCCGTACACCGCACGCAGTAATCCCCCGCCAGCCCAACAACATACACATGCGTCACCCTCGCCTCCTTCAGCAACTTCGCTAACCCACTATCACTCACCCGCGGATTCTTCAACGGGTCATAAAAGGCGCTGTACATCTCAACCCTGTGATCCGTCCCCTTCTCAATCACCTTGTCGAACAGCCCCGCGTCCAGCTCGTCTGCGAGCTCTGCCCCGCGCGTGTCCTGGATGCAATGGTCGGGCCAGAGGCGCGTTTCGTAGCTCTCGAGGGAGTTGTGAGGGTTGGTGACGGTGCAGGTGTCGATGAAGGGGTGCTTTCCAGGGTGGTTGGAGGCGAAGGAGATGTGGTTGGGGGGATGCCAGTCTTTGGTTCCGAGGCGGAGGGCGAATGTAGGGAGGGCGAGGAGGGTGTTGATTAGGGGGATTATGGAGCGGCCTTGGGAGACGGCGAGGGAGCCGGACTGTGAAGGGGGGGTGGTGATGGTTAGTTGGTTTGTTAGGAAGAGGGAGGGGTAGGAGGTAGGTGAGAGAGTGGGGAGCAGTGATAGACTGTGGTGAGGTATGAGGTATGGATGGATGCATGGAGGTCGTAAGCATGTTGTTGGAGGTAGTTGTAGATGATGGTGCGCAGCGTGCGTGTGCCCTGTAGGTTGGCTTATGTACTGTGGAACGTGGGGCGTAGTGAGAATGGACGATAGGATGAGCACTTGTGCAGCATGGCACGGCGTTGAGCGATGACGATCCATTGGTATACGTAGAAGGGTAGCGAAGTAACTTACTGGTGGGCAGAAGTCTTCTTGCATGTCTACCACGATTAGCGCGGGGCGGAAGCTGGTGTCTGGGCTGGCCATAGCGGCGGTTGGAGGCTGTCCTGCGGCTTCTTTGTGTTCTGCAAGCGTTTCAAAGTGTTTGATATGCTAGCTGGAGGCACAGGCCGTGGAATACGGGTGTTTGCTATTCACAAGGCCGGCGCATCGGTTGACGATTGATAGACTTGGACATTCCACAATCATTGGAGGGGCTGTGGGAGATAAGATAAGATGCCAGCTTAGTCACCGTACCTGGGGACCCCAGAGATGAGGCATAGGGCTAGCGGGTTAGGGTTGTATTGGGCGGCCTCTGCAGCGAACCGAAACAAGCACATGCTGCAAGCTACCACCAGGAAGGAAGGAGCCCAGTGGCGGATCTAGAGCCGATTCGCCTGAGATATAAAGCCATGCTGACGAGAGCTGCTTGTTCCTCTGGAATCGGTTTGATGCCCACGCACGTTTGTGTGGCTCGCTCTTCTCTCGTCCGATGTGCTGCTCAGCCGGGGCTGGCCCCAGCTTCTTGCAGGACCGGCTATGCCTGATAACGTTATCGGAGATTGATTGGACCCAGCCTCCGGTCACAGGTGGGGCAAGGTGACAGCGAGAATCAAGGGACAAGACTGCCGCGAGGATGCCATGTGCCGTGCCGTTTGATGCCTTGCTTTTGTCTCAATTGACCTGGAATCGGGCAATTGGAAAAATGAAAAGATGGACAGGGGGCACGAGTACTCTGAGGCCATTAGGGCCATCAAAGAGTAAAATTAGAGAACAAACGAAGACCGAAGAATAATAGTAAGGGAAATGGCGGGGACGGGTATTCGGCCCTTGTTATGAGTGGGTAGCCGAGTGAGGATCATGATAGGAATCCTGCCCCTAGGGATGAGCGTTGCTGACTCTGCTGATGTGCCTGTTCTCGGAGGGCGGGCTTTCGGTCAACACCTTCAAAAGAACGGCTCAAGAAAATGGTAAACGACAGCAAAAGAAGCACTAATATTAGCTAGGCTGTCAGACGATGAGTTTATGTATTGCTTATTGACGTAGTGGAGGCCAAATGGGGGCTTAAAAACAGTCGGGAGTCCGCTCTTTGAGGCCGTTGTCGGGACCAATCAGCGAATTTTGGGGCATTGGGAGGTTGCTTCCGATCGGGGGTAGTTGCGACTAGCTGTGAACCTGGCCTAAAAGAACGGTGGTGGCCCGTGTCGCCCCATCAAGGTGAAATTTCCCTCCTTTTCCTTTTAATTCTCGCGGAGCGTCCCGAGTGAAGTGAACTGCCCGTCGAGGTTCTACCGGTCACCCAATTCAACATTGTCCGCCTGTCCGCCGCACAGGAAACTTTCCTTCGCTCGCACCGGCGCTGGCTCTGACGACATTTCGCGGCACTGAGTACTCCGTACCTAGCACCCGCCACTTTGATTCGCGCATCCGACCGAGCACCCACACACCTTCCCCAACCGGGAAACCTCGTCCTCTGCTGTCGGTGTGGCAGACAGAGTTCTGTGTGACAGCTTGAGCTACAGCAGTGAAGGCTCCGAAAAGTAACGTTGAGGGAGGCTTGAGACATCGCCGCGTCCAGCTGCTCTAGCGGACCGCGTTACAACAGCCGCTACAGCTGCCAATTGGCGTTCGGTAGGTTGCCGTTCCATTTTTCACCCGCTTGCTTTTTTATCTTATCTTCAAACACCGTTGCCTGTTGCGGCGAAGCATCTGCAGTGTCACCGTCCTTGATTGTGCTCCTGACAATGACTGCGACGCTGCTCCGCCAGGGGGCTTTGCGATTCTCTCTCCCAGCCCCGAATGTGCTGGTGCTTGTGGCTCACTCGCTTCTCTAGGTCCCCGCCGACCCCCCATGACTTTCTACCTGCTGTAGTTCTTCTCGAAACATATTGCTAGCCTTCAACAATGGCAACCATCGCCTCGAACTTTCTCCCCTCCCGATTCCGGGGGGAACAGCCCGTTGCGCAAGTCGCGGCACCCTCGTGGCTCAACAAAAAAGTCACACCGCTCCTCCAGACGCTGTCGAAGATTACGTCGTCGCACCCGATTCACACGATTGTCGTGGTCGCCTTGCTAGCCAGCTCTACATACATTGGTCTATTGGAGGACAGCCTCTTCGATGTGACTAGGAGCGTCAGGAAGGCCGAATGGTCCTCCCTTGTCGAAGGAAGCAGGAGACTGCGCGCGGCCCCTGATACGGCATGGAACTGGCAGAGTTTCGACGAGGCCCCGATTCCTAGGAACGCAGACCATCTCGCTCTCCTGACCCTCGTCTTCCCTGACACCACATCTGCCGACACCTCCAGGACACCCCCGGTTCAGAACACTGTTCCCACACCCCAGAACCTGTCCGTCACATCGCTGCCTACCACATCAAACTCGTTCACTGCCTACTCCCAGGACAGCGCCCTGGCTTTCGCAGTTCCGTTCTCCCAGGCAGCCGAATTTCTCACTCTTGCGCAAGAGATCCCCAATGGCGTTTCCTCGCAGGAAACCGAGACGGAACATGGGCGCGAGAAGAAGATGTGGATCATGAAGGCCGCAAGGGTCCAAACCCGTAGCAGTATTGCGCGATGGATTCAGAACGCCTGGGTGGAGTTTATCGACCTCCTCAAGAACGCCGAGACGCTCGATATCATCATTATGGCGCTTGGCTACATCTCGATGCATCTCACCTTTGTCTCCCTTTTCTTGTCGATGCGTCGTATGGGCTCCAACTTCTGGCTTGCGACCAGCGTCATTTTCTCTTCCGTTTTCGCGTTCCTGTTCGGTCTCTTTGTAACGACAAAGATGGGCGTTCCTATCTCTATGGTTCTGCTCTCCGAGGGCCTGCCCTTCTTGGTTGTTACCATCGGATTTGAGAAGAATATTGTTCTCACTCGCGCCGTTCTGTCCCACGCCATCGAGCATCGCCGACCATCGGACGCCTCAGGAAAGGCCGCTAAGAACTCTGGGGCGTCCACAAGCGTGATCCAGTCCGCAATTCGCGTCGCCATTCGGGAGAAGGGCTATGATATTGTCAAAGATTACGCCATTGAGGCCGGTATTCTCATCGTGGGCGCCGCCTCTGGCGTGCAGGGTGGTCTTCAGCAGTTCTGCTTCCTCGCAGCCTGGATCCTGTTTTTCGACTGCCTTCTACTCTTCACTTTCTATTCTGCTATTCTCTGCATCAAGCTGGAGATCAACCGAATCAAGCGCCACGTCGAGATGCGGAAGGCCTTGGAGGACGATGGTGTCAGCCGTCGGGTTGCGGAAAACGTCGCCCAGAGCAACGACTGGCCCAGGGCAGATGGCAAGGATCAGCCAGGAACTACCATCTTCGGCCGACAGCTCAAGAGCGCCCACATCCCCAAGTTCAAAGTTCTAATGGTTTCGGGATTTGTTCTGATCAACGCTCTCAACCTATGCACAATCCCCTTCCGAAGCGCCAACTCCATCTCTAGCATTTCTTCCTGGGCTCGCGGTCTGGGAGGCGTTCTTACTCCCCCGCCAGTTGACCCATTCAAGGTTGCTTCCAACGGACTGGATATCGTTCTCGAGACTGCCAGGGCCGAGGGGCGGGAGACCGTGGTTACTATCCTGACTCCAATCCGATATGAGCTAGAGTTTCCCTCAGTTCACTACGATCTGCCTCGCAAGCCTGGAAAGGATGATGAGGAGTCTGCTGGCGAGTTCGGGTACACGGTGGGTGGTCGGATGGTTGGCGGTATCCTCAAGAGCTTGGAGGATCCCATCCTGTCTAAGTGGATCGTGGTTGCTCTTGCCCTTAGCGTTGCGCTGAACGGATACCTCTTCAATGTTGCAAGATGGGGCATCAAGGATCCGAATGTGCCGGATCATCCCATCGACCCCAAGGAGTTGGCCGAGGCCCAGAAGTTCAATGACACCGAGTCTGCGACTCTCCCCCTGGGTGAGTATCTCAGGCCTACCGCACGGGCACCAGCTCCTGTGACACCCGCCGCTACCGACGACGAAGAAGATCGCCCTGAGCCGCCAGCCAAGCCCGTAAGCGTCGTGCCACAGGATTCCATCGACATGCGGACCAAGGAGGAGATGGAGAAGATGCTTTCGGAGAAGCGGGCCCATGAACTCAACGATGAAGAAGTTGTTGCTCTCTCACTGCGCGGAAAGATTCCCGGCTACGCACTCGAAAAGACGCTCAAGGACTTTACCCGCGCAGTCAAGATTCGCCGGACTATCATCTCACGCACTAAAGCAACAGCTGATCTTACCAATGTCCTCGATCGATCTAAACTGCCGTATGAGAACTACAACTGGGAGCAGGTTTTCGGAGCGTGCTGCGAAAATGTGATTGGATACATGCCACTCCCCGTTGGTGTTGCCGGACCCCTTGTTATCGATGGACAGAGCTACTTTATCCCTATGGCAACGACTGAAGGCGTGCTTGTCGCCAGCGCGAGCCGAGGCTGCAAGGCTATTAACTCTGGTGGTGGTGCTGTCACGGTTCTGACTGCCGACGGCATGACCCGAGGCCCTTGCGTTTGCTTCGAGACCCTGGAGAGGGCTGGTGCCGCGAAGATCTGGCTCGACTCGGAGAAGGGACAGTCGGTGATGAAGAAGGCGTTCAACTCGACGAGCAGGTTCGCTCGGCTCAACACAATGAAGACGGCTATCGCTGGCACAAACCTCTACATCCGATTCAAGACTACGACTGGCGATGCCATGGGTATGAACATGATCTCCAAGGGCGTTGAGCACGCTCTCAGCGTCATGATGACAGAGGGCTTCGAGGATATGGACATCATCTCGGTGAGCGGCAACTACTGTACCGACAAGAAGGCTGCTGCTATCAACTGGATTGATGGTCGTGGAAAGAGTGTCGTGGCGGAGGCCATTATCCCAGGAGACGTCGTCAGGAACGTTCTCAAGACGGATGTCGATAGCATGGTTGAGCTGAATATTAACAAGAACCTGATCGGTTCAGCTATGGCTGGTGCCATGGGTGGGTTCAACGCGCACGCGGCAAACATTGTCGCTGCGATCTTCCTCGCAACCGGTCAGGACCCAGCTCAGGTGGTTGAGAGCGCCAACTGCATCACCATCATGAAGAAGTGAGTTTACATTGCCCAGAACGAAACGACTGTGTCAGTACTAACTATTGCGTCTAGTCTCCGCGGGTCTCTCCAAATATCCGTGTCTATGCCGTCGATCGAGGTCGGTACACTAGGCGGCGGTACCATCCTCGAGCCGCAGAGCGCAATGCTCGACTTACTGGGTGTTCGTGGCCCTCACCCCACCAACCCCGGCGAGAATGCGCGCCGCCTAGCGCGTATTGTGGCAGCGGCAGTCCTAGCAGGCGAGCTATCCCTCTGCAGTGCCTTGGCAGCGGGCCACCTCGTCCGCGCTCATATGCAGCACAACCGCTCGGCTCCACCCACCAGAACCACCACGCCGGCACCGGCGGGGCTTACCACGTCGAGCGCGGCCGGATCAACCACCAATCTGAGCGCGGCCGCCATTGAGCGGGCTAGGCGATGAGCAGAGTCGTCGATCGTTTTGTTTTCTTTTTAGACGATGAGTTTAGACCTTCTCGAAAGAAGTAATGTACATATATGCCGGTGTAGATGTTGAGAAAAGGCATTGCATCGCAATGGCGTTGCATGGAGCCGGCAAGTCATATACATTCCGCGTTGGGCAAGCGTTCGAAGAGCAGGCGGGTAGATGCGCACAACCCTGGAGGGCATCGCCTTGGATTCTAGGCGCTCGTCCTGCGATCCAAGTCAAGTTCATAGACAGGCATACATACAACAATACTTGTTCGGGTTTTGATGTTCGGGTGGGTGATTGAGACGATTCAGGCTACACGGGGCCGGCCGTCTAATCAATGGAGGCTGGCTCAGCTCCGTCTTACCTCCGAGAGCAGCGAACTAGTGCCGGCCAATGTCTCACCTCCACACTCCAGGTTAAGCCGCATCCAGGCGGGTGTCACAACATGCCGTCACCACAACAGCTCGCGACGCGAGAGAACCTAACGCGAGGGCCACCATAGAACGTATGGGAGATTTCGTAATGATCAATGTAACGGTACCTGCGATGTAACATTTTTAATACCGGATCACTTTCCGTCGCCGTTGGTTTCCGTTACAGAAGAGCGGATTGGAGGTTCTGGAGATGGACGGGAGGTAGCGGTAGTGTGCCGGAACTGGGTTCCGGAGTGGAGCTCTCCCTATGGGAAGTCTGCCGTCAAATACTGGAGGGGCAGCAGCAGATGGGTGTGGAGAGGGGGCGGAGGACGCCGGGCGCTGACGGGGCAGCTTCCATATTTGGGGGCCCCTAGCCGGAGAGCGGAGATCTCCTGAACGACTTTAAGCCCCGACCTTGCTTACATGAGCAAGCTGCTGCAGACTGAGGCATAGCTTATTAGTAAGATCTTCGACCAGATTGAGGAAGGGAGGGAATATAAGTATTCTTCACCGCTTGCGCGGGCAGCAGGCAGACAAATAGTTATGCAGGATTGGCGCACCTCGCACTAGGTACTGGGCATCAGTGTGGGTAGTCACAAGGCAGCGGGGGAGATGCAGTGGATAATGGAACCCTTGAGTCCCCCGTCCCGGTCCCGGTTTCGGTCTCCTCAATCAACTGGGCCGCGCCTTAGCTCCGAACTGTAGGCCACCGGGCTAGGCGATATGCAAATTACAGGGCGTGCTTGCTGGGTATATGTGCACGCCTTCTCCAGGATATGTGCCATCATTGCGGGATTGGGGAATCGGTTCTGCAAAGGATAAATTATTTCCATCGTTTGGAGAGCTTCACTTCGGAAGTTGCCTTCACTGGGTGACGCTCTTTGACGGGTCGCCTTCACCAATCACAGTTTGCCATTTTGTTAGTGATGATATCACAACCCACCCCCTGACCTGACGATTAGACTTCGATCTCGCAGCACACCTTCCGCACTCCGACCGCTGGATCAATCGAACCAAGGTTTGCCGCCCTATACCGCACTACCAAACTCACTCCCTCACTCGTTTAAACAGCTTTAAGCTCACCACCCGCAGCGCCACATCCAAATTCGACCTGCGTTACCATGCGGTAGACTGCAACTTCATCCACCAATCTGGAAGCATACATACACCTCACAATTGTGTCGATCACCTTCGGGTGAACGCAACGCAACGCAACACGCACTGCAGCTTTTTAAAAACGGCGGCCACCCGCAGCAGCGCTGACCCCATCCAATCCCTCTCCCCGGGTGCAGCGTGTTTTCCCGGGTCCCTCGTGCTTCCTCTCTCCTTCCCGTTTTGAGGCGGCAAATCCCCAGACGCCGCCGCGGTCACCCGGAAAACTTCAGCCGTTATGGCCTCCGATCGGGAAAAGAAGAAGGCGGGCCGCCCCGCAGCGCCGTCCGATGACACCAGTTCCACCATCACCAACGGCAGCATCATCAACCCCGTCCGCCACAGCTACCATGGCGACGACCTCAAGCAGAAGCCATTGCCGCCCGCCACCGGCGACACACCCGCTGCAACGGCGGCGACACATCGAGCGGAGGATGAGCTTGCCCCCGAGGAGCAGCGCACCCCGATGCAGACGGCGCTGATTGTCGGGGCGCTGGCCAGCGCGCTGTTCCTTGCGGCGCTGGATATCACTATTGTGACAGTGGCGATTCCGACTATCACTCAGGAGTTTCAGAGCACGGCGGGATATACGTGGATTGGGTCGGCGTATATGCTTTCCAGTGCTGCAATGGCACCGATGTGGGGGAAGATATCTGTGAGCGCTTTGTTTGTTAAGATGTTCTTTCCTCTCTGGGGTTGCTCTGCTCTCTTGGGGTTGAGGGGGAGGGAGACTCGACGCGACGGTACTGGGGTTCCAGATGGCGAACGTTGGCTGACACTGTTTAGGATATCTGGGGCCGGAAACCGATACTGCTCATCGCTGTTGGTGTTTTCTGGGTTGGGTCGCTGCTATGCGCCCTCAGCAAGAACATGGGCATGCTCATTGCCGTTCGAGCCATACAGGGGCTCGGCGGTGGAGGAATCATCATCTTGGTCAACATTTGCATCAGCGACCTGTTTTCGATGAGGAAGCGCGGAATCTACTTTGGTGCTATGGGTATCGTCTGGGCTGCCGCTAGCGTTGGACCTGTCTTGGGAGGAGTGTTCACCAGCAAGGTGACGTGGAGGTGGTGTTTCTACGTCAACCTGCCTATCTCAGGAGTCGGGATATTCGTCCTCGCTTTCGTGCTGAAGCTTCACAACCCACGGACTCCAATGCGACAGGGGCTCGCCGCGGTAGACTGGCTGGGATCACTAACGGTTGTCGGTGCCACTCTGATGATCTTGTTGGCATTGGAGTTTGGAGGAGTCACACAGCCATGGGGTTCACCGACAGTCGTTTGCCTTTTCGTGTTTGGCATCTTGACGGCCATCCTCTTCGTCATCGTCGAGTGGAAGATCGCCAAGTACCCCATCATTCCAATCCGACTCTTTAGCGTGGGCTCCAACCTCGCATCTCTCGGTACCACGGCCTTCCAGGGGTTTGTTTTCATCTCAGGAAGCTACTACCTGCCGCTCTACTTCCAGGCCGTTTTGGGTGCCTCGCCATTGCTATCGGGAGTTTATATCCTCCCCTATGTCGCCTCTAGCTCATTGGTCTCGGCTGCTTCGGGAGGTCTAATCAAGAAGACAGGGAAGTATTTGCCCCCTATCATCTCCGGCATGTTCGTCATGACTCTTGGTTACGGCCTCTTCATCGACCTCGAGCCCACAGCCAACTGGGCCAAGATCGTCCTCTACCAGCTCATTGCTGGCAGCGGCGTTGGCCCAAATTTCCAAGGCCCCCTCATTGCCCTCCAAACCATGGTCGAACCGCGTGACATGGCGTCGGCGACTGCAACCTACGGCTTCATACGCCAGATCTCCACTTCTATTTCTATTGTCGTCGGCGGCGTCGTTTTCCAAAACCGCATGCAGGCCCAATACCCTCGCCTCGTTGCCGAACTAGGGGTCGAAACCGCGAACCTTCTTTCGGGAGCAAACGCTGCCTCCAGCGTGGGCCTTGTCGCCCAACTCCCCGACGGACCACGCCGTATCGCCCAAGAGGCTTATTTCGACAGCATACGCATCATGTACATTATGTACACTGTCTTTTCCGGCGTGGGGCTCATTGTGTCGTGCTTTATTGGCTCCCAGAAGCTCAGCAAGGACCACACTGAACACAAAACGGGATTGGATTCCATGCGGGCATCGAAGACTGTGCCGGCCACGGATCTTCTGGCTAGTAGGTCGGCGGATGAGGAGAAGGTGGATGTCAGGCCGCTTGGCGGTCTTGTGAGTGCCAGGAAAGGAGAGGAGAAGTCGGCAAGGGCGAAGTCGAGGTTCTTCAAGAAACCGGCATTTTTCTTTGAATAAGTGGCGTTCGGATGGTCCACCTTACTGTCATCAGATCATTCACGAAGACAGGATATATCATCCGCATAGCTGTGCCCAGTCAGCATTCACACGGGGATCACAGGAGTCAGGAGCATGCGGCCAGGCGCATTCAACAAGGCTGCCTTCAACAATATTTGGACCACACCTGCCATTTGGATTTCAAGGCGTAAAATGTGTATATTTGGGAGTTTTAGCGAGTTTTTATGGGCATCTGTTGACAATTCAAAGCATTCTATTCACATTGTGATTGAACAAACTCTGTGAGTAGATCGAAATACCACGGGCATGAATTCGAAATCTCCGTGCCCCTCATCAAACACAGAAAAGGGGCCGTTTGGAAAGTCACGCAGTGTTGCATCGTGGCGACGCTAATTATTCAGGCAAAAAAAGGCTCCATTCCTTGCAATGTCTTCCCCAGTTTCGCTCAGGAGCAGCCCCACACAAAGCAACGTCGATCTTATTCTTGGAGAGGCGAGGTAGTATTGTCATTTTTGACTAGCATCTGACGGGCGCGTGGCCCGACTCGCGGTCAAGCTAGAAGCACACTTGCGGGAGGGTTCCCGAAAGTCGAGAGATGGAGACATCCGGAGCCTCAGCATCCGTAGGATCATCTGCCCAAGTCCAAGGTATATATCATTCAAAACCTACCTGATCCATAGCTAAGCCTTGGAAGCTTGCCATCTCCAGCAGCCTTCGTCCTCAACAAACACAATGAAGCTCTCAACCTGCCTCTCCGGCCTCCTGGCCATGGCCTCGGCCGCCACCGCCGCGCAACTCACCCAAGTCAACAACTTCGGCTCAAACCCCTCCGGCGCAAAGATGTACATTTACGTCCCCGACAAACTCGCCGCCAACCCTCCCGTCGTCGTCGCAATCCACTACTGCTCCGGCACCGCCTCCGCCTACTACTCCGGAACACCCTACGCCCGCCTCGCAGACAAGCACGGCTTCATCGTCATCTACCCCGAGTCCCCTTACTCCGGCACCTGCTGGGATGTCTCGTCCGCCGCTACCCTCACGCACAATGGCGGCGGCAACAGCAACTCCATCGCCAACATGGTCGGCTGGACCCTCGGCCAGTACAAGGGCGATGCAAGCCGCGTGTTCGTCACGGGCTCTAGCTCCGGCGCGATGATGACGAACGTCATGGCTGCGACGTACCCTAACCTCTTCAAGGCGGCGAGTACCTATGCCGGCGTCCCGGCGGGGTGTTTCTTCACGGGGACGACGGCAGGGTGGAACTCGAGCTGTGCGAATGGCAGAGAGGTTCATTCCCAGGAGGTGTGGGCGCAGACGGCGCGGAAGATGTATCCCGGGTATGAGGGGGCGAGGCCGAGGATGTTGACTATCCACGGGTCGGCGGATGCGATTATTAACGCTCAGGTTAGTTATGTTGTGCTTGGAGTTGGGTTGGTGAAAGGGGGGTTCGCTAATGATATGAGATGCAGAACTTCAACGAGACCGTCAAGCAGTGGGCGGGCGTGCTGGGGTATACCTACGGCTCGCCGCAGCAGACACTGGCTGGGAATCCTTCGTCGGCGTACACCAAGTACGTGTACGGCCCGAATCTAGTAGCTGTCTATGGCACCGGCGTCACACACGACGTACCCGTGAACGGCGACCAGGACATGGCCTGGTTTGGTATCACGGGGTCTGATGCTCCCGCACCGACGAACCCCACGACTACCACGCTTGTGACTTCTACCAAGGCTAGCACGACTGCGGTGGCGACTACTACGGCCCCTCCCGCTGGGGGATGTGTGGCTGCTCAGTGGGCGCAGTGCGGTGGTCAGGGGTGGACGGGATGCACGGCTTGTGCTTCGCCGGCTGTTTGCAAGTTTTCTAACAACTGGTACTCGCAGTGCCTTTAGGGGAGGGAGATATATTTTACATTCTTCGCTGTAAATATTTCAGTTCTACGCACATACCTAACTTTCAGTTCTAGCTATATACTTCGTTCTACGTACATAACCTTCAACTTTTACTACTCTTGAATCAAAAGGTCTCGAGTCCCTGGCTATTTTCATCAAGGCAGTCTTTTTCTCTGCAGAGTATCTTGCAATTTACCTCCGTTCTTGTCAACCGCGTGCAAAAGGTTTACTTGGTCACACGCACATTCACCATCCTCAACTCCCCCATCCCCTCCCCCTTAACCTTCGCCTCCACAAACACAGGCAGCTCCCCCTTTCCTTTCCCCTTCCCCTTGCCCCTTCCCTCAGGAG
>Ga0247780_1000958_pt1 | contig 21461 bp, 27 predicted proteins | sample UWRJL079202R5_FD_179927 | JGI IMG/M metagenome (GOLD analysis project Ga0247780, IMG submission 179927) | Plant litter microbial communities from Arlington Agricultural Research Station in Wisconsin, United States - UWRJ-L079-202R-5 | ecosystem: Environmental > Terrestrial > Plant litter >... | reverse complement strand
CTCCACCATCTTTCTCACCCCCTCCTCCCCTCCACAAGCAACCGCATCCGCCGCCCCCTTATCCACCACCAGTCCATACTCCCTCCCCATCTCCATCTCCGTAACATCCACAACCTGATACCCCATCTTCACATCCCCAAACTCCTTCATCTCCGCCTCCTTCCCCCTCTCGACCGCCAACGGCTCGTAATCGACGTTCGTGATGTTGGTGAATCCGGCGGCGCGCAGGTGGAGTTGCAGTGAGGAGGTACCGAAGCCGAGGTGGAGGATGGGAGTGGAGAGGCCGGAGGGGAGGGAGGTGAGGATGGGGAGGAGGGCGGTGGAGGGGAGGAGCCATTCGAAGTGGGATTCGGTGGTGAAGCGGGTGTGCCAGTAGGATTGGGTTTCAAATGCGGGGGGCATGATTGCGGTTGGTTGTGTTTGCTGTTGGCTGTGATCGTGGTTGTGGTGGTTGAGTAGCTGTTGTTTACCGTGTGATACTGGATGGTCGCGATTGTGGTCGTCGTGAGTTGGGGGCTTGAGGGAAATTTTAGGCCAAATTTTCGCTGCTTGGAATGCAAGTGTGGTGGTGATGTGGGGTGTTACACAGATTGGTGAGGCTGCCATGCGAGATCCTATTGGGTGGAGATAACCGGCCGCATGTCAGATGGAAGGGATGACCGTAAATTTAGAAGCTCCCACAAGTCCATCGGGTCGAGCGCCTGGCGGCTTGGGCCCGTTCCTCGCAAACGTGAGTTGTCTGCTTCGCCGTCGGCCTTGGTTTACGCGAGCAAATGCCGTTTGGCGGCCAAGCGGCTCTGGCGCCGTTGCGATCTCAGCATTGGCCTGCCGCTGGTGGTGATGTGGAAAGTTATCGGCGTTGAGGGGGTCGAAGCAGGATTTCACTTTATACAGGTTTGGATCCCCAGCTTAGCTTCACTTGTCCGACTTCGCAGGTCTACATCGTCCCCGCTGCGGGGACCACAGTGCTGTGTTGCCCGAAGGCAGGAACTGCAGAAAGTCCAGTCCATCATTTGCAATATCACAGGGCAGGGTGCAAGCAAGAGACCCGACGCTGTGGTGAAAACGACAGCTCTGACAGCGGCCTTTGCCAAAATGCGGTGTCAATTGCTGCACTTTCGGGCATTCTTGCAGCGAGCTGGAGAAGGGAACCTGTATCCGCGACGGTGATCAAAGCATCAACCCTTTGGGCGCAGTTCCGTAAGTGTCATGGAATGGAGTCGGTGTCTGGTGGTTTGGTGTTAAACTAGGTACGGAGTGAATATTTCTTCATCGACCAGCACTTCAGCAAATACAAACCCCACAAGTGCGAGTCCCACTGGCACACCACCATCATTGGGGTCGGGGTCAGGGGTCGGGATCCCACTCGCCCTCCCCTCAACCATGAAGCAGCCGCCCACGCCTTTGCCGAATCGGCTATCGCTCTAGATATAGTGTCGAAGTTATGCGAGGAAGCAGGGTCGCCTGTATGAAGCCGCATGAGGGCAAGTAGAGTATTGACTTGAGTTGCTGACATTGGAGTCGGCGGGCAAGCTTTGGGTTTGAAAGGATAATTTGGGCCCATGAAAACTTCCCATGGTTATCGCGAGCTGGCAAGGGCCGTGGTGGTAGTATCTTGTAGATGGGTACTTTCCGATACACAGTCTTAGTAAGCCCCATTCTTTCCTTTTCTTATTCGTGAAAGTGCCACTAACAGCAATGCAGGGGTCCGAGGACATAAATATTGTATGTGAAACACATCAACGCGTCCATCTCAGCCGGCACCATCATCCTTCCCCCCTTCAGCCCTGGGATTCAGCAGGGACACACTAGGACTCGGATCATTTGTGTCAGTCCCCCAAGCACTCGAGCTTGGGGCGGTATATCCCGGTGCTAGGATCAAGCTCATGTGTGGCCGTGAAAACGTCTTCTCGCGGGGGATCAGCGGTGTCAGTGATGTAAGAGTGACGAAGCGAGAGGGGGTTTGAGGAGGGCCACACAAACGGGGTCACATTTTTCTGCTTGTTAGAAGAGATCCTTGCCCACTTTCGTAGTACGACCTTGTCCTCATCAGCGAGGCAAACTGTGGCATGCTGCCTGTTTCACAGTCGGCCGCAGGTTTGTTGTGCGTGGAATCTCATTTCAGCTACACCACACGGGCGGCTGCCGTGCGGTGTGCGCAGCATGAGAGGCGCCGAGGTCCCATTGCAGACCAGGTTATAAACAAACATGAATTCGCTCCCCGACTCTGGTGAGGTCACACCATTCTCACCATCTTCTTTCGGACCTCCCGTCGCTAGATCAGCCTGAAATATGACGTCGCCGGAAGGTTACTCTTGGTGCCAAGGGGAGGGCATTCCGTCCGTACAATTTGGCTTCAGCTGCCCGAACACTCAGACATGCCAGACACTTGCCGGGGAAACCACCATCTTGTGCTGTCCTCTCGGCGAGGATTACGCCACAATCTTTCCAATAATGTGTGATATTTCACTGCAAGATCCGAAGAAGTACCCCCTGGAAATTCTAAAAACCATAGCGCTGAAAGACTTCTTGCCACAATGTAGGGATTTATGTTGTCCATTTGGATATTCATGCGAGCGTAGTGGTAGACATAGCGCCGGTCGAAATGACGCATGTACAATTGACCACCATGGGTGAGTGTCTCGGCGCGGATGATGCGACTTACAGGCGCATTGGTCAGTATAATCGAGCGGATGTGTAGCTAGCAACTCCGTCAGAGCGCAATCTTTGGAAAAGATTCGACGGCTCCTGCGTATGCCTTTGAAGAGGTCGAGCAAGAGCGCGAGTCAGACGACGGCGACGACTGGGATTCGGACATGGACCAGTGGGCTGAGGAGGGTGAGAAAAAGGGTTATTTTTATGATAGTGACTGATGAAGTGGAGGACGTGTTTGGAGTAATAACTGCCGGCCACAGATCGTAGCCATGTGAGTACATGAATAATACCCTGTCTTTTTTATTATACGCAATTAATTTTGGGTGAAATGCATGATGAGAATGTTTATTAGGCCTTTATCTTTGTCACAAAGGGGTCGGATAATGTGATTAACACCTATTGAAATGTATAAAAGGCGTTATACGATGCATTTAAGGTGTATAAGAATGTAGGAGAGGCTTAGCATAACGCTCATTGGGTATCGTACGATGTAGACAAGGCGTTGTACAATATAATTACGGTATACTTTAGCACAGACAAGACTACAAATGATGCAATTGAGGCGTATTACTTTCCAGCTAAGGCCTATTACAGATCAGAGAGGCCTGTAGCCTGAAAAATTCAGCCTATTCAGCTTGGTTGGTTAAGATGGAAATAGACATTATCAATGTCGTTACTGATCCTCAATCATTAATCTTAACGTCCTCAAACCGTTTGTTCTGCGTGCAAACGCCTCCGAACCCCCTAACTAACCTGACACGTCGGACAATACTGATCTCTCACACCCAAATACGTCAAACTCCCACACCCAGTCTGCACAAAACTCCCCTGCTCCGGCAGCGACCACACATCCCCAAAATACTCCAACGGCACCGTCCCACACGTGTCATTCAACCCCGGGGAGTTAAAAAAGAGCAGACTGCACCCCCCCCTCCAGCGATCCTCCCACTGGCTCACGGCACATCCCTTATTGTCAACACACAGCTGGCAGCAGGCAGGGGCGTCCAGACCGGGGATGCCAATGAGTGTGTTGGGGAAGCCAATGGGGAAGGTCCAGTTGTTTGGGGACACGCGGACCTCGATGCCGCGGCCGTCGCGCTCGCGGATGAGGTTGGTGGGAGCGCATTGGGCGGCAAGAGTTACGGTGGTGGGGGTGGAGGGGTCGCAGGCGACGGGGATGGGGATTGTGGTGTAGGCGAGCTGGTGGTTGCGGTTAGTGTGGGTTACGGTGTGGCGGTAGCGGGTGCGTGTGTAGTATTTGCCGTCATCGTTGATGTCAAATGTCCGGGTACCAACGGTTGTGGAGAGGTAGGTTGTGCCGGTGAAGGTAGAGGTGAAGGTGGTGGTGCTGCCGGTGAAGGTGAAGACTTTGTAGATGCCGGTTAGGAAGTAGTATGTAGTGACGGCGGTGGGCCAGGAGCTTTTGGTGATGGTGATTTGGCCTGGGAAGGGCGTGTACTCGCCGGTGTAAGTGGTCACGGTACTTTTGGGTGGAGAAAGGCCGTTGGTGCATGTGGTGGGCGAGAAGGTGACCGTTGCAACAGTAGGGTTTGTCCGGACGGTCTCTGTGGTGGTTCCGTCTACCGTCACGGTAGGGGGAGGTGTCGTTCCGGCGGTGTAGACCACATCCCATCGCGATTCCAGGGGCTCTGTTGCGACTACTGTCAACCAGGTCGTCTGGTTGATGTTTCTGCTTGCGACCGGTTCGTTGATGTAGGATGTCGCCATCTCAATGGGGGCGGTTGACGTCGGGACCGGCCTGATCGGCGTGCTGCCGTATCGGACTGTGATCGAGGATGAAAAGGCTTCGCTAATCCTTGTCGTGGAGGACCAAGTGATGATACTGTTCTGCGCGTGGACGGCCGAGAAGACGGCAGCCGCAAGGCTGGTCGTAGAGAACTTCATTTTTTAGCCGACTATTGCCATAGAAATCAACAGCGAAAATCGAAGAGCTCCCGTCGTCAGTGATGTATACGATCAGAGTGCTCGCCAAGACGCAAGCCCAACCCCATTGATGTTACGATTCCTATGTCTCGCAGGCAGCATGAATGACAGGTTGCATGCAGAAGTTGAACTGAGTGGAAACCGTGACATCTTATGTAGGTAATGAGCAGAATGCGCAGCTATTCTATTACCCACCCGGCAAGCCGATTAACCGCATCCTTGCGCTGAGCCGACTTGCACATCGACCAGATATTTACCGAGAAACGTTACATTTGCTGTGTGAACCGCACTAGGACTCCTGGAACCCTCAGTTCAAATCAAGTAGCCAGCGAAGCATGTAACATGTGGTTTGAAAGGAGTGGAGGGATAAGGAAACCGGACAGGCTAGTGCATGTCGGACTATCCTTAATCTCACCTGCAGAGCACTGCAGAGGAAGGAGCGAGTCAAACACGTGATGAGCCGATGATCGGCGGTGCAATTGGCCAGACAGCTGGCCAGAAGATTGCGGGCATCAATCTGTCGCGGCTAATCTGACTTGGGCGATATCCAGCTTTTCCGCAACAACATCGTTACCAAAAGCAAAGCTCGCCCGGATAAAATGCATCTTCTTGACGCGAGAACGCTGCGTCATCGCGAGTTCATCAACAGCAAGACTGTGGTGGCCTAAGGAACAACCATGTCACCTGTGAACGGCTGACGTCCAAGTACTCGTCCAGAAGTGTAACGGACACGACTGCTCTACGTCACTGACACGCCACTTTGAGAAAAGTCAGATATATTTCGTCATCTTTACGACTTAGCAAGACGCTGATTTGGACAGCGTGCCGATACCGTTCTGTTCTCAAATGCTTGCGTGGGGACCAATGTCCTAGGAAACGTCAATAAATACATGCACCCGGGAAAAGCGCCGCGGCATCCCCGCACCTTAAATTGAGGTCTAACGAATTCACAAGAAATTTGTGGGTTAAGTGACTTCCAATAGCTACGGAGGAGAACTAAACTCTTTGCCGTCCTCCTTTTACGCTCTCATCCATTCCTAAATTCAAATAACTACGACGTATATGTTCCCCAGTTTCGCCATCAGCTCCAACTCGTACTAGACCTTTCGCAACCCCAAAAGATGTCGAGTCGTTGACGCAATCTGTGTAGTTATGGCAGCTTACCCAATATCTATTATGCTTAATGCAGCCACCCCCGAAGTATCACCCATTTGTGGCGTGGCCCAATACCTCCAACAACCCAGGCCGCTCGTCTACTAGGCGGTCGTTGTTACGGGCTTTTGTCTCCGGCTTCTGTCGCCTCGACGTCTTGCTCTATTTCGTGGGATGACAAGGTTGCCATCTCGGAGGCGGCCAGATGTATGTCTTGAGGCACACACCTGGCGATTCGACGCAGAGCCCTCTCGACTTTCCTCTACTGCATCCGCGTCCTCCCAGTCAGTATCCTCCCAGTCCGTGTCCCCCCAATCCGTGTCCTCCCAGTCATCCGAGTTAGAGCTTTCGTCACTCGGACCGGGGGTGGCCGTAGGCCTCCCGTTTTGCTGTTTATTGGAAGTGCTAGATGAATCGTCGTGAGCATCCTCGCAGTGTGGCTGGTAGTAGCGGACGTCGGAATGGGCACCCCAATTTCGGGGGTTCGGCAATTTCACACGTATCGACCGTTTGGGGTCTTTGAGCCAGCGAATCTTGATACCCTTCAACCAGATGTCATCCTTGTGCTTCGCTTGACCAATCGGTTCTCGATTAATGCCTCCATTCTCGTTTGGAATCGGCGTCGGGATTGGCACCACTCGTGAACTGGAGGCTGTGATAGTAACCCTGGGGAACTGCTCTTTCCAAAGGTCAATCTGTGTTGAGATCCAGGGCCGCAGTTCACGCATCGCCCAAGTGCGCACGTTCTCAAGGATTACCCGCAACCTGACAAGGTCTAGTATCCTTGTCATGTTTCCTTCCCAGATACAGGCCATTTTCTGCAGGAAAGGTCAGCACAGACATCCAGGAGGCATAGTGAAGGGGACTAACAATTGTCATTCCAAGGTTGCAGGAATATGTCACCCAAATCCTAACAGCCTGCGCAACAGTAGTCATGACCACAACAGGTGGAATATGCGCGTCTGCGGACTTGCGAGGTGTGTACTTTGACAGCTGCCGAAACATTAACACCCCAGCCGATCCAGAATTGGCCGCTCGCACGTAGCATTGCCGTGCTTCCTCGCCTCCCTTCGCATGTTCGACAATCAGCCAAGGGAAGCAACCACAATCTGATGGACTCCTGACGTTGCTGTCCTCTCTTCGAAGGACGTCAAAGGCGCTAGACTCTAAGCCCCGCTGAGCCAGGAATTCCAGTGTCGCCCGAGAGAAATTTCCAACAGTGCTGTATCTTGGATGCCATTCTTCGGTAGGAGAGCCGGGTGAATCGGTGTCGTAAAAGGGGTAAAATGCAGCCCAGTCGGGCGCTGGCACGGTTAACCCTACACGATGTTTCGCCTGAAACGGCTGTGGGTGCTCAAAGAGAGACCAGGGCTGATCGCGAGCACTTGAGACTCCAGATCAGTTTCGTTCAGCTGTGAAATGGGGTTACCACTTACACGACCGTGGCTTCATAGTAAAATTTGGTTCGTGATAGCCTTCACAGTGTTAGCCGTGGTTCTGTTGGCACATTTGGTAGGCAATTGGACGTGCCCATTAGAGCTCCTCGGGTCCATATGTCTGACGTGCGCCGACTCTTGGGTTAGAGGAGTTAGAAAAACGCCGCGGAAAAAAGTCTTCCATTCATGTTGTCTGCCAAACACGCCTGCGCCGGCAAGTTGTTCGGCTCTCTCAACAACATCAGCGTAGTCTTTGAGGGTTTCGCTGACCCAGGCGCGCTCGAGATCGGGAATACCTATCTCCGCCGGGGGGAGCTCGTCGAAGCGACGAACTTGGCCATCGGACCAATCCGCAAGCGTATCAGCAGCGGACCAGTCGAAGTCTAGTATGGCATGTTGGAATGCCAATATATGCGGTGATCGGTGCCATGCGATTTCTATTGGGTTTTCTCGGATGAAAATACCATTTCCCTCAAGGTTGGATTGCTTCATTCGGGCGATGTGCAATCGATTTCGATAATAATGGATTGCTGTGAAGTTGCGGAGAAAATGGGTGCAAGCCAGGTTTTGAGGTTGAAGATAAGCGCCCTGCTTTCCTAAAATGGGTCTTGGCGGCAAGCTGAAACATTAGCTCAGCGGCAAACCTCTGGAGACTGGTCAGCTTATATGGGGCCGGTGGAGGCCATTTTGCGGAGGCTGCTGCCTTGGCAACCAGAGATGTAATCAGGAGGCTAGAGACTCTACAGGTTTTGAGAAAAACAACACAATCAATAGCTATTGCAATAATTAGCTCGTGTGCTAGATTCTGACAAGACTCTACGCGCAGCTGTGACGAACCTGCAGGTCACTAGTTGGGCCGGCACGCCGAGGGATTCCCCACACCGTGTACTGTGCGATAGACAGTGTGACACTAGCCTTTCACACTGTGTGCACTAATTGGAAGGTGTGCGAAGACTGAGAAAGCTATCGACCAGGGTCATCATGCGGCACGTGCGCCTACACCTGTTGCCAGGTGTGCTGATGGAAGCCGACTGCCGTCACATTCCCCTGCATCCCTGCACTCCTTGGCCTGCTCACCCCAGAATCGGGCTTGTCCCACGGGCAATTTCCATCCTAGGCTTGTACTAACGCTGGAACACATAAGTGCCTCTCTCGATAGCTCGATTGCAGTTGCCATCAGTTTTGCTGATGGACTTTCCAAATCCCCCGGCTTCTAAGGGCATCTTTTCCACCACGCCGCTGAGTTCTCTCAACATATTAGCGGCAAAGAGAATGCCCATGGCACTCATGACCTCCCAATATCCTCTTGACACCAGAGCGATCCTTCTCTTAACTCGATCCTCAGCCAGATAGCGCACCATGAATGCAGTCGTCGCTTCATAGCCGGAGGGCTCGATGGTCATACCGAGCTTGGGTCCGATATCAGCATATGCGGCCTGCTCAACGTACCCTTGAAGGTAGATTCAAACGCCCCGCAAAACTGGAAAAATGGCGAAAAGCGGATGCTCTCCCACGAATTCTCTATTGCCAGCTTTGCTGCGCCGAGTGTCTCGGAGCTCACTCTAGTCAAGTCGATTCCGGCCGAGCTCAGTCCTGCTGTGACAACATTTATCACGTCACCGAGAGCCGCCTCACAGTCTTGAGCCATTTAACTAACATACTCGTCGCTGTTTATGTACGTCGCGGCCATGACCTGTAGTCCGGCACACGCACCCTTGTCGACGAAGTCGATGATCTCTTCGATGTGGGCACGTTTCTTGGTGTAAGACTTGGGTGGGTCCGAAAGAAGTTGAAGATGTCTTCGCGCACTCCATGCTAGCACTAGCCACCCACAGCCGTTGTGGTGCTCAGCTTGAGGTCTTCGCAAAAACTGGACACAACATTTCGGAAATGGCCGCGCGGAGGCCCTGGTGTGTTTCCGACTTGCCGGCGGCCGACATTTCTTCGACCCAAGGCGGAAGCATCGGTTGAACGATGAGCTCGGCACTATAATCTTCACCCTGGTTGACCTCGCTGATCGGAAATTTGGCGTTGAGCGAGCCAGGTTCTCCAGAACAGCCTAAGCGCGAACCATTTATGTCTCATCTGAAGCTCAGATGGATCTCGAAAACCCGAGGTTTCTGCAAACGATTGTGAACAGCTTGCCCAGTCTCCTGAGGGCATTTGCACTAAGGCTGGGGTACGCGGGGTCGAGCATGGCTGAGAGGGAGGCCATGTACTTTGTCCACAAACAGAGAGGGTAAGTTGGGCACTGAAGAGGCTGACAGCATAGTTGTTAATCTTATTTTTGATAGGAATATCGCGTCTCGACTGCAATCTGCTTTCTTGGCGAGGTTCCAGAGCACGGATTCAGAATCTTCAGGGAAGCTCAGAGAGAAGATAGACATGTCTGCCATATACACCTCTATTCAGTCATGGCTTGACAGACTCGGACATAATCGGGAATACACACGGCATCAAGATACAACATCAATCGCAAGCGAGTCTAACGAGGAGGAGGATGACGACACGCCTTTACCCAATGCAAACAACTACACCGAGATTGTTTTCAACTCGGTAGCCTACCGATGGTTGACAGCGTCCTTAAGATGTATGCTTTCCCTCGCTCCGGCGCCTGGTCAGGAGGGGACGAGGGCCGGATCTATATCCAAATCATACAGGCTCTCGAAGTAGGCCGGAAGGCGGTCAGTGCCAGGCGGGCATCACAGAGATGCTCAATAATACTTGGTGCGCCTTGGGACCCGAGGTATTTTCTTCAGCAACAGTTCCCCAATTCCACCGAGTCCCTAGGGACTCTTCTAGCGAGAACTATCACGCTCACAGGGTCTGCCACGGACGCTCAGGCCCTGCCTTGTGAGATGTATCTCCACCAGACATGACCTGATTCTGGACCAAACCTTCTTTCCATCTTGAAGCATGCTCTAAATACGGATGGGAGAGGTGAAGGTACATCCCAAACCATGATTATTATGCCAGAGCACTTGGCCGTAGCAGCTAACACAGCATCACAGGAATGTTACCGGACAAGATCACGGTGGACCTGAAGCTAGAAAATGGGTTCCTCGAGGTAATAATCGAAAGATCTGTAAACAGCGTTGCTGAGGTGGCTGAGCAAATCGGATGGCTCGGAGCCGCTCTCAGGGGGCTAGACGATAAGAACAGTGTGGCTTTTTGCGTGCCAACAATCAAATTCCACTAGCCTGGGCTCCCTGGTCAACCCATTAGTGGCGGTTACTTAGGATTCTCCAATCGAAAGATTGCTGATACGACAGCCATCGGACAATGCTGGCACAAGCTGTTCCGGAATTCGGTCATCGTAGAGGGATATCCCATTACAAAGCGGAGTAGGTACGGGACACGCCTGGAACTACCTGTCAGCATGATGCCTACTCTGGGTGAATTACCGCGGATTCATCAGTTCCTGGGCAGACGGCTGCTAAAAGGATTTTCGACTGCAGTCGTGCCAACTGAGAAGCTGGAAGACTCCATCCTGTGGCATCTTTACTACACGGAATATGGGAGTAGACTTCCATATCCCGACTTCAAGAATATTTCTACTGTCGATGTTGGACTGGATGAGGTGATTAAGGGCGTCATATCTTGGGATGGTGTACTGAGGCCAGCCTTCATGCAGGTTAGTTCACCAGAAGTTGTTGACCACTCTTCCATCTCGTATTGCTAACGCAAAGCAGGATCAAAAGGTATGGACTACTCCATCAAAGAGTCCCGACTCAAAGCCCCAGGAAAAGAGTTAACTCACCCAGGAGCCCTCCTGCAACTCTCACCCCAACCAACATGGTGCCCCTAACAATAACCCCGGTCACGCCGGAGCCCCCAACAACTTCACCCACGCCCAACCACACCATCGTTGCACTGACCGCGCCGAGTCCCACGTCATTAGTGTTAACATTTGAAACGACGAGAAGCTTCCAATTATCGATCACGTCGCGCTTATCATCGACATCAATCCCAGTGTGGAGCTCTTCGCCAGCGTCATCGACCCAAGGCCTACAGGTCTCCAACAGGGTAGACATCAGACTTGTTGCCCCAATGGTCGTCTTATTTACTCTCCTGGTCATCGTGTCAATATGCGGATTTTGGTTCTGGAGGAAATCCAGGTTAGCGAACGCCAGCAAAGGCGAAACGCCCGAGTCGTCCGCAGAAGGCCCCCCAGTCCCCGAAATGGATGGTGTCAAGGATACTGGTATTCCACAGGACCTTAGCACAAAATCTCAGCGTCACGAGGTTAATGGGTATCAATCTGTAATTTCGTTGCTCTGCAAATTCTCTACTTGTTTTGGCCGCCTCAAAAGTGTGCGACTAAACAACTCTAAATCTACACCCTACCCTCGCCTATGCTACTAGCGCCGGCGGTTTATTTTCTGAAAATCTTCTATCTTTTACACCACTTTACTTAACAGTTAACCATTTATGCTTACTTATACTCTCCGTTCTTCTCCGTCTTATATGGCAAATCTTACGGCCGTTCCTCTTTACACCACCCACACCTTAAATAAAGGCGGTAACTAATAAAAAGCTTCATTTTTCGAAAACAATCTAATTTAAAAATAGCACTATCCTTTAACTAGTTCTAAGGGCCTAATCCCCGTCTAGTGTGCACTATGTTCAACAATTTGATGGCGTTTACGTATAAGGAATGAATTGCAATAACTGTAAACTGTATTTATAAAATAAGAAAGGGATCCCTGGCTATCTAGTTAGCGGAGCTGACTGATTGCTTGGCACTGCTAGAACGCTAGTGAGCCTCAGCCTCTATAGTGACGAAGCCTGAATCCTGCAGAGTAGTCTATAATGAAGGCTCTGGCTTCTAGCTAGAGCTAGAAGAAAAGAGTTCAACAAGCAATATAATCACGCATTTGCAACCCCTTCAAATGCATCAAACCAAGAGTGCAACGCTTCTGACAGTCTGGCTTGTTGTCTTCGTGCCATGACACCCTCCCACTAACCCACAACAGTACTGGATAGCCATCTTTCCTCGAGCTGCTTATGTGGGATCAGCTCGCCGATAGGTTGCAGAGCAGGAATTCCATCTAGCCACTTTACATCATCGAGGTCGAGTCGCCACGATCGGTAAATGAGGTGAAAGACGTGGCAAGGCTCTCGGTGTGCTGGCAGAAGGATCAGCGCCCGTCCTTAGCTCCGACTAGGGCCACTCATCCACTCAGCATCACAGAGCGAACGGTAAATGCATCCTTTCGGATTTATCTGCAGTAAGATGAAAATTAATTTCTCTCACGGTCGTTGTCTCACATCCCCACCCAACATCCATCTCAGCACAGACAAGTCAACTGCGGCCTCAAGTTGTTCTTAAAAGTCCCCCACCCAGCACAATCTCTGTTCAGACAGGAACGGGAGCAAAAAAATCCCGGATTGCCAACTCTTGGACAAGGCCCAAATCCAGACGTTCAGCTACAGTGCCGTGCCACTCGATGACCATAGCATGATATAGTTTTGGTCTTCTGGTCCATAAACCTCTTCAATCCAGCCCGGGACTCGTGAATCGGAAAGGAGGATGACCTCTAACGGATTCTCCGATTTGAAGAAGGTAGGTAATCTCTCATCAAAGCCGTCGAGACCCAAATACCCGCATTTCGTCCCTTTGTGCGATGAGTCCGACATCCGGCGACCCAGCAAACCCAAACTGCAACTTCAGAAAGACAGTGACTCGGGGCAGTCTGCACTCCTTGACTATCTTTCTGGTTTCTTTTTTCGGCCTAGTTTGTTTTTGATACCGTCTCCCATTGCGGAACAAACCGAGCCTCCATCGACCGCGACAGCCCCCTTGTCTGATTATCCAGCTTCTGTCACGAATCCGAACAGAGTGCCGCTAGGTCTCGCTATCACTGTCTACCTATTTCCAACCGCTAGACCACGAGTGGAGGAGACCGAGTGCACGCGCTCTATTTTTGAAACACTTCCTGGACAGCGGGGGTGTTGAACCAGTCTACCTGCGCCTTGCGGATGTCTGCCAGAGGTGTCCGAGTTAGAGATGGCCTTGCAATTGAGAAAGCATCCGGAGCATACCGTCATCTATCATGCCAGTGTGAGATTTCTGTATTTGTAGCAGCTGTCTCGACAACGGCGTGTACTTTGTCCAGATTTCGACTGCGAGTAAGTTTAATTAGACGGAGCTTCTGTGACTTTAAGAGTGACTGCCTACGCCCTGGGTTGCGGCTGTTTATAAAGTTAATGTAAATGTCCTGGTAGGCTTGGGCGAAGACGTCATATTCCGTGTTGTTTGCGTTCCCGAAAACGTAGACCAGATTGGTGCCGTGATAAACTAGCGCGCCGTGAGCTGAGGCCTTGAAAATATCTTGGAGCTCCCGGCCTGGCACCTACCGCCGAGCTCTCGAGTAACGCCCCCGACGGGAACAGGTTCGTTAAAGAAGTAACCATAGGTATCCTTCCCCTTGCGGGAGTTTTCCGTCATAAGGAGCTTCATGTGGGAGCTGAAGTAGGCATCTGTAAATATAAGAGAGAGGCGGTCAAATAGGGGGAGGCCCGTCTGGAATGTCCCTTTAAAAGTTGTATCGTTTGACGGGTAGGGATATAGGGCGTCTAGTTCAGTGAAGAAATCGTCCGACCATGTGAGGTTGTTAAGTTGCGTCGTGGCAAGGAACTTATTTGTGACGGTATCTTCTTGCCCAGCTGCTGGCGTGACTGTGCGCTGCGTCGCAGCGAAGACTGACCCATCTTGAGCCATGCGACCCACTGGATGCAGGGGTTAGAGGGCTTTTCCATTAGCATCTGGGGTGGAGATGGGGCTGACTGATTATGGGAAGTGCTGTGAAGTTCCCACTGCGGATCTTGACAGACGGCCGTTGATCAAACCGACTACGGGCGTCGATAATGACAGGGAACGCGTCTCCGGGAAGAATAGTCGCAAGTTTCAAGGTCATGTTGAACAGTGCCTAGGATGAACGGTCAGCATTTTGCTGGGTCTGAAACCCTCGGGTTGTGAAACATACCTGCTCTGGAATATTTCTGAGGCAGGTTAGCTTATCCGGTGCAGTAATACAGTTCGAAAGGCTTAGGAGGTTAATCCAAGTGCGAGGGGTGCACTCGGATATCGTAGTCGTCGTTTTCCTGCCCCTAGTTCAGCTCTGGACCCTAGGTCAGCGTGGTGAGAAGCACCCGGTACACTACTCACATTGGGCCTGTACAGGAGTCTAGGATGCCGGCTGATGGTTTAAAGTCTCTTTTGTTGAGATAGAGCATCTCCATCTCCAGCATTGTGGCTCCGTACGACTGCCCCCAGACGGTGATTTTGCTCTTGTCACCACCCAAGACCACGAGATTGTCCGAGATGAAGTCCATCGCAAAGAAGTGGTCGAGAATGCCGGCATTGAGGTCCTGCGGCGGAGTATCGGGTCCGCAAAGGAAGCCGAACACATTCAGGCGGTAATTACTAATTACACATTCCATTAGCATGGATCTCGTGGGTATACGAGGCAAAGGTAAGAACCTAAGGTGTGAGAGACTTACGGCGCGACGACCATGACAGGCTGACCTATCTGCACGCTGCGCTGGACGAACTTGGTAAAATCCCAGGTACTGGCGCCTAGAGATGAAGTGAAATGTTCAGGTTTTCTCGTAGGCGTCTTTGCCAGATCGGAAGATAGTCTTACAGCCCCATCGAAAACCTCCCGACTGGTGCCAACCGTGCACTGTTAGCACTATTGGGCTGTTCAAGGAGCTCCTGCTGCTGCTGCTGCTTGAGACTCACGAACGGCCAAACAACTACTGGCAACTTCCCGCTGATGCCTTGTGGGCGATAAATCTACACCATCGCTTTAGCTGGCGCAGCGAAGGTGTTACTAATGTTAGCTAGGTGGATAACATACGTTCATGGTCAAGCAATCCTCGCTCAACGGTCCGCCGAGGGGGTCGAAAGGAGATGAAGGGATGGCTGTCTTGAGAAAGATGGGCGCAATCTGCGCAGAGGTTAGCGTTAGGCATCTCGGGAGGTGACAGCTGCAGGCAAGATCCTACAGCGCCCCAGCAGCAATTGCCTAGTCTAGTTGCGTTGATTGTCTGAGCCGACCGAGGGGCCGCCCTGGGAGCTTGGAATCGAAGGTCACCGGTTGGTGCCGCGGCAAAAGGTACACCGAGCCATTTGTTAACCCCGTTATCGGTGAACCCCCGTACGCAGCCCACCGAGAGGGCTACATCGGTCGGGCCATTGCACCGGCCTTGCCCCTGACCTTTATCGGCCTGAGAGCTGGAGTCCGATGCATCCTGGGCGAGTGTTGCGACTGAAAATAGGGCCACGAGCAGCAGGGAAGAAGAGATGGGGAACCCAGCGTGGCGCATGTTTGGGTTTGGTAGGGGATAGTAGTAAGGGATAGCGAGACACCGAGTTGATTCACTTTGGACAAAAGCTTGAAACCCCGAAATCACGCGAAGCTTAGTAACTAGGGACTTGGGAACATAGAGCGAGCGGGGTCAAACCTTGGGAGTCTAGATGATATATTTCCGTTGGTTCAGTCGATTTCCGTAAGCGCATAGCGACCGCCCCTCGGTGTTACCCCGCAGCTCATGATCCCGGTTTGAGCCGACCGCCCATGCAGATAGATGTCAGCTTATGTGGGGCTGTGGGGGCCAACTTGCGGATAATTCCGGCTTGGCACCAGGTCCTTAACGTTTGTCTGGGCAGGTTGTGGATATGTTGATACATACGGGTATTATTGTGTACATGATCGTGACGCTCGAGCAGATGATGGCTAGGAATCAATCGCCAGATGAGGAGCGGGAGTGGACGTTTGGGCAGGTACTGGCCGTATTTTTGTTGCTTGGTGTGGTGGTGGGGGGGAAAGCAATGATAATGATGATATGGGGTTGGCGTTGAGAGTAACAAGGCCTCGCTATTCGGAAGTAGCTAGGCACATATCATTACCGGGTAGAGAGGCTTGATTAGTGAGGGTGAAGGAGTGCCGTAGAGCTAAGTACAGGGTACGAAACAGTGGCAATGGTAGAGGGCAAATGGAACAACATTGAATCTTAAACTGTAAAAGATACACGAGGGGCTAAAGACCCCTTCAAAGCGCCCCTTCAGGGACTAACCACCCTTGGAACATCCCCAACAATATCCCTCTTCCACACTGGCACCTTAGCAAGCGCTAACTATAAATGTATAATACGTGGTAAGCGCCAGCTTTAAATAAATCCTATTTTTTATTTTCTTGCTCAATCGGGGAGTGCATCTAGCAAGGCGGATATTACCACGCAAATTCGCTCCAGAATCGGCAACCCTTGCGTCTAGATTCGGAGGCCCGGCTTCCACAAGCGGAGGTGAATTTGCGGGAAACTTTTACTTGATCTGTAATAGCTGAGTTGCCAGATACGCCTGCGGCATTGTCTCCGGTTAACTGGGACACGACGAGGGTCCAGCAGAAGGAGGAAAAGCGTCAAGGTTGGGACGTCTAAACAAGGGGATAAGGATACCCAGATTGATTGATAGGCCCCTCCTACCTATGATGCTCTCAGGCTTCAGAGTGCTTGACAACCACCGAATCCATTCCTTCTGACACCCCACCCCCCCCCTCACCACCACTGACCACCCCACTCCACCCTCTACTACTCACCCAACCACCTAACAAACTCCTCCACCCCCCTCGCATTCTCCCAATGCTCCACCGCCCATCCCCCTTCAAACCTCCAAACGCCACAAAACGGCACCGCCAAATCCCCCCTGCCCTCCTTCGTCGCCCTCAACACCCCCAACACACACCCAAAGTCTTCATTGGCCGTGATACTCTGCACATCCATGACAAGTGTCCCGCCCGTTGCAGCAATGAGATTTTCCTCGTGGGCCTGCGCGGCGGCGATGCCGATGAGTGGGGGTTTCGGCGGGGTAAAGAGGTCGCGGTCGGCGGTGTGGAGACGGATATAGGGGGCGGAGACCGAGGAGAGGCGAGTTAGGTCGGCGTAGAGGTGGGCGAGGAGGGCGGCCGTTGTTTGGAAGGGGGACGGGGGGAGGGAGGTGGAGTCGGAGCTGGAAGGGGGGTTGGTTGACATTCTGGGTGGGGGCTTTGGGGTTTGATACACGTAGAATAAATTATAGCGAGACTTTAGTTATGAAGCTCTGGTGTGATGTAATATCTAGAGGTGAGACTTGGTTGATTGTTGTTGACTGCAGTCAAGAGTCAGGGAAGCGAGTTGGCTTAGGTTTGATTTCGGGGTCCGGGGCCGGAGCCCGATGGCGGATATCCGGTCCGGCCGTTGCACAGGTGGATGTGGCACAACATGTGGCGCTCGCCCAAATACAGCTTGAAACACCTCTGGTTGGTGAATGTAAGGAACGATTGGCCGTCTTGTCTCAGTAGGCATTTTCCAAATAAACGGTCCTGGCTTTCTGTTACCAAACAGTGGAAGCCTTGCATTCATTGTACTTTCCAGCACTCAAGGGTTTGAAGGTGAACGAATAATGGACACTGCTTTTGTCTGTCGTTTTCGAGGAAATTTTCTTCCAAACACAGCATTTCCAGGATGTATAGGTATACATAGTTTTGCACTGTTATAATATTGACCAAAACCGTCGATGTCGCACAACCACTTTAACATGAGCAGTTACATATCTGGTTTGGTTCCAAATCAACAAGTGACCATTTTATATGGCCGTAGCTTGGATTTACTGGCTCTGCGTCAATCCAAATTCATAGTTTGCGTGACATTCCATGAAATGGCGGCACTAGGCGTTTGGTATTAAATCTTGGTTCAGAGATCTCACTTCGCAATCCTCAAGGTCCAGCATCCAGGCGGGGCAACAAGCGCAGAAATAGATTGCTTGCCTTGGCTTAGCCGATTTCCCCAGCGGCTACGGCTATACCATTTCAAATGGTTATGTCATCTTCCCCAGACACCGGCTCTTTGGGTCACGCTCGGCTAATACTATCACGTAATTCCATGGCCATGACTTGGGCAAATGAGCTCGCAATAACCAGAGTGCTCGTTCGAAGCGATGCCAACGCGTGCGGGGTCGGTGAGCATGTCAGTCTGGTGAACGTGAGCCTTGGGATCAATTTACAACAGCTGGGAAAGTCTGGCCCGTTCGTCGCCAGATAATTCTCATACCGGCTTTGTGAAACTTTTACGTAAATTTTACTTTGCACGGCATCGGCAATATCACGACGCCTAATAGCACGACCGCTTGGGTTACACTTTAGATTGGCTGCCGCATGGCTTACCAGGTACGCCGAAGATGGCCCGCTTTGGGGTGTTCGTGCTTGGTGGAGAGGAGCACGAGAGATCGCCGGTCAAGCTTTTCTACCGTGCAATGAAGGGGTTGGATGGATGTTGATCTGTCAACCCTGCCGGTCTAGCCCCCTGGCCAAAAGGCAGGGCACCCATAGGCCAGGATCTGTGATCACTGACACGGTTACATCCTGGATCGCGTCAGGTCTTGCCTGCATCGATAGATGAGCTGGGAAAGGGGACTTTCCTACCCTCTAGCTCACTCTCAGTGTCAGCATACTATCATAATGGAGGTAGCAAAGGTAGCCCGCTGCATGAGGACGGGACACTGGCAGTTCGGTACCCAATTCAACGTAGCACGACCTGTCCAGTCATTTGCCATGTTCGTTTGGATGATGGCTCGAGCCCCACCGGTTAGTAGCAAGCAGCCAACGCATTCCATTCTGAACAATCGGGGATTTTTCTCGATACAACGAAACACCGAGACCTGCATGCCTCCCAATGACGAGCTTAGGCCGTCCTTGGTCGCTACAGGCTGATTACGCTCCAGTCAACAAATGCTCATCGATGATGTGCTGTGGCGAGGAGACGACGGGACACTGAAGACCGACGTCCGACCAGCTTTGCGTTGTTGCAATGGAATCACAGCGAGGAGTCGCACCTCATCCCATGGCCAAGGCGTAGATAGCCCCGCCGGCAAAGGGGCAAGGATGGTGTCCCCGGTATTCGGTGCGAGATCATCCCGGTCACATCGAGCCCTCAGCAGAGGAGACACAATCTATGAACGAGATCGGCTCCTGGGAAGGCGTCGATACTTAATCTATGCACGAGTCCATTCACGGGCATCTCCGCGTTCGAGATTTACCCAAGCCGATCTCGTCAGTTGATGGAGGTCTGGACTCATCTAGCCAAGGTTGACTGTCCTTGGCCTCGTTTGTTCACCTATAAAGGCCGCTTGTTCCCTCCCCGTAACAGTCTTCTACCTCTCAGCCATCCCACCCACTATCGCCCCCCATCAGAAGCCCCCCAAAACCCATCAACATGGTGTCCCAACTCCTCCTCGCCGCAGTCCTTCTGCTTCCCGCCGTTTTCGGCGCAGCTATCCAGCCCCGTGCTCTGACCGAGCGGGACATCATCGATGTAAGAAGATAATCTTTCTTCCCAACTCCCCCTCACCACCCCAACTCATGCCCGACCCCACCTCCTAACTCAATCACAGACCCGCCAGTACGACACCGACGCCAAAGTCGAAGACACCTTCGACATCCTCGCCGGCCCCGGCGGACGCGGGGGCCCCGGTGGAAACCGCGGCGGCAACCAGGGCGGCAACCGCGGAGGTAACCAGGGCGGTTTCCAAGGCGGCAACCGCGGAGGCAACCCCGGTGGTTTCCAAGTCGGATCTCCCCAGAACCAGGGCGGATTCCCCGGCACCGTCCAAGGCGGACCCCTCGTCCCTGCTCAGGGCCGTCCGGGCCAGGGCAATGCCCCGTTCGTGCCGCCCCTTAATGGGCAGGGCAATGCGCCGTTCCAAGGGAATCCGAACCAGAACCAGGGTGGTCAGCAGAGGGGTGGGGATAATAGGCAGGGGGGGCCGAATAATGGTGGGAATAGGCAGGGTGGGGGTAACCAGGGCGGACGGGGAGGCGGTGGTGGTGGTGGTAATGGGGGTGGCCGAGGCGGTGGCGGTGGCCATGGTGGTGGACACTAAGTCCGAGAGTCAGGAGTTCGAGTCCGACTGCTGGGAATGAAGGAAAAGGGGTGAGTCAATAGGTCGATTAGCATCCGACCAGGGTAGGGGGAAGTGAGAATATTGAACGCCGGAAGTGATCGAAATCAGATTCAATCCAATGAGCTTTCTTCAGAAATAATTGGGTTACGGTCAGGTCTACGTCTTCGATTAGTCGAATTAACCAACCAGGGTTTAGACAGGGTAAGTGAGGTATTTAGCTGGCAATCCCTCGGAGCGTTGAGAGACACTTCAAAGAGTTGTAGGCATTCATCTCCGTCACGCCTAAAAGGGGATTTGGAAGATGAGTGACCAAGGAGATTAACCTTTCACCCTTCAAGTCAACAACTTTATTTCCCTTTCCCTTCAGTTCCACTTATTTCTGTCCAACCAATTCAAACACTGCCCTTCATTTGATTCACAATTCGACAATGGCTTTCTCATTTCAGCTTGAGGACGAATCAATGCGTCGAGTTCCGTGATGAGCAGGGAGTAGAACAAGGAAGCAAAGTACCGGGCTCAGGGACGCGGCCTCCACATCGTGACACAAGAATCGTCGGTCAACCCGAGAACCTCGAATGCGGCGGCACATAATCCTGGAGTAAATGCTTCATCTTCAAGTATCCATTTTGGTGTCTTGGTCGCCATAAGTGGAGCAGAATTGAGTGGAACTAATTCTTTTGTAGGAAATGGGACACCGTTGCACTAATGAAAAGACGCCGCGACTTCCCCCATATTTCTACCAAGCCGGTGGTAATTGCCCCGACCCAGTCTCCCAGCCGCTGCAGGATTGGCAACAGGCACCGGGGACCTGGCCGACCGGTGAACCCAAAACCAGGGGATTCCCCGAAGTTAGCATCCTAGAGGGGTTATTCCTCCTTCCAACAGCAAAGTCCCCAGCCAGAGTTACAGCCGGGCATTCGTGCGGGGTCGCCAGGGCCGCAGCGCAACAACAAAAAAGTGCCGAACTCACTAGCTGACAGCCGCGGGCCCTCCTACTGACAGGGATTTTGCTCCCGCGCCACATTCCATGCGTTGCTGGTGGCCGCGGAGGCAGGGTATGCTATCCGGAAGGACGCGTGAATTAGCCGATTTGGCCTCGAACCTTGCAGCCGCAGCGCGCCAAGACACCGCATTGCAGTGTTCCCCGCGAGGAAGCTGAGCCGTGATTCGCTGGGGGGGAACGGTGTTGCGACGCTATTGCAGGTATTCATGAATACTATGGTTGTTCTGCTGGGACCTGGGTCAGCTCGCCCTGTCGGGGATCAGGTATATATGGGATCGACCCTCGCGGTACTGTTGTCGGGGGGGGGGGGGGGGGGGCGGGTTGTTCC